>Ga0307945_1001329_pt1:0-10000 | contig 19161 bp, 22 predicted proteins | sample OrgLakmetagen228_FD_201818 | JGI IMG/M metagenome (GOLD analysis project Ga0307945, IMG submission 201818) | Saline water microbial communities from Organic Lake, Antarctica - #228 | ecosystem: Environmental > Aquatic > Non-marine Saline and Alkaline > Saline | place: Antarctica: Organic...
TACATAGCAATCGAATTGTGGTGCAAGGCATGGTTGCTCTCCCCCACAAACACTCACACACACAATGCACACTCATTTGCACACACAAGCAGACGCGCCAAACCCACCTGTACGTGAAGATGAGAGGTATCGATGATGGGCTGGCTGGTGGTCTATGTACAAAGCAATCGAATTGTGGTGCAAGGCATGGTTGCTCTCCCCCACAAACACTCACACACACAATGCACACTCATTTGCACACACAAGCAGACGCGCCAAACCCACCTGTACGTGAAGATGAGAGGTATCAATAATGGGCTGGCTGGTGGTCTATGTACAAAGCAATCGAATTGTGGTGCAAGGCATGGTTGCTCTCCCCCACAAACACACACACACAATGCATACTCATTTGCACACACAAGCAGACGCGCCAGACCCACCTGTACGTGAAAATGAGAGAGGTATCGATGATGGGCTGGTGGTCTAAACGCAGGGCGATCAGATCATGGTGCAAGGCGTGGCCCACGAGAATGGTAGGCTGCTTGTTGGAACGCAAAGCCTCAAGGAGCAGGCCCTTAACGGCCTTACGTGCTTCAGAGCGGGACACCGTGGGCTTCTGTGCGTGCGTGCGTGTGCGTGTTTGCGTATGTGTGCAACGTGTGTATGGGTCTCTAGGAGTACAAGTGCATGTGTGTGTTTTTGTCTGCGTGCCTTTGTTTGTTGCAGCCTTGCAACCTTACCGTGTCCAGGTCTTCTTGGGTGATGCCCGTCAGCTCTGTGCGCAGATTCACGACGGTACCGCGGGGGCGGACGAGCGCCTGTGTGCTTGTGTGTGCTTGTGTGATTAAGTATGTGTGTATATGCGCAGGTGCAAGTGCATATCTGTGTGTGCGTATATGTTTGTGCCTGTGTGTATGCAAGTGTTTGTGTGTGGGTGTATGTGTGTGCATGTGTGTGCATGTGTGCGTGTATGTTTGTGCTTGTGCGTATGCAAGTGTTTGTGTGCGTGGGTTTATGTGTGTGCATGTGTGTGTGTGTGGGGGGGGTGTATGTGCGTGTGTGGGTGTATGTGTGTGTGCAGGTATATGTGTAACTGCTTGAGTGTACATCCATGTGTGGGTACAACATTTTTAGTGTTCGTTTTTAACCTGCTCACGTACAAGACATGTGTCCATTACAACGCACGTGAATCACCTTGTACGTATGTGCCTCACACTCCCTACCTCTCACACACACAGCCTCACAAGTAAAATGCTACGCCGGATATTAACGTCACACAAGTTAAAAGCTACGCCGGATATCAACCTGGCTCCTCTTCTCCCCTTTGAACCCAGCTCCCCTTCTCCCCTGCCACATTAAGCAATTGCTGCTACACCGACCTATTTCTTCATCTCAACTGGCTCACCTTGTACAGCACCTCCCCCTTCTCGTCAGACACACACAGCCCAACCAAAGCCGACTGCTCCCTGTCTGTCTCGCACATCTCGCAATCCATGGCCAGAAGCCTGGGCTTAAGTCCCTTGCCCTGTGCCTCCTGGCACTGAGGCTCCTCTGTTTTTTTGCTGCAAGTTGTGGGGTGCATGCATAAGAGGTCTGAATGCCGGTTCCAGCAGCTCCTGTGATGATGCCCTCTGCTGAATGAGACCCTTCTGCAGTTCTGTTGCAAATTTTGAGGTTTGGGTAGGAAGGACTGGTTCAGAGCGCTCGTCCTCTATTGAACGAAGCTCCTTTGTGGTTTTGCGGCAAGTTTCGAGGTTTGTGTAAATAGAGCAGGTTAAGAGCGCACGCCCTTTACCAAACGAGGCTCTTTTGCAGCTTTGCTGCAAGTTATGCGGCTTAAGCAAAGGAGGGCGCAGCAAAGCAATCAAAGGACACTCACTCCGCCTCCTTTTGAAATAAGGCTGCAAGGACAGGCCTAAACTTGACAAGAAATTGAACTCCATCAGGTACAATAGACAGTACTGCGTAAGCAGATGTATACAAATCGCTATCACGGTATCAGTGCCAAACAGGTGTTTGAAAGACGCTATCACGCTACCAAGCCAAACTATCAATGCCAAACAGCTGTGTGCAAAACGAAGGACGTACAGCGTTGCTCGTTTTATGCATACGTGTTTTTTTTATTGCCACTCCCTGCGCTGCTATTGTTATTGCCACTCACTACGTTCGCTGTGCAATGTGCAACATGACCTGCATGCTCATACCAAGCTCTAACCTGAGCTTTGGAAAGTGCATCAACCTGCTGCAATTATAAGACTGAGCATGAAGGTTAGAGATGAAAGAGAGAGCCGGGTATGCTATAACAGGCTGTCAAATGTTGCACTTGCACAAAAAAGCGCAACAACAAATGGATACACACTTGTGGAGATGGATACACATTTTTGGAAATGAATACACTTTTTCGGAGATGGATACACGCTTTTGGAGTAGCACACACTTTAGGAAAAGCACACACTTTTGGAGAAGCACGCACCTGCTCTTTTTTGAAGAAGAGGGGGTGGCGGTGCTGGTCTGGGACGCACCCACTGCACGCCGCTTAGTGCGTGCCCAGCCAGACATGTAGGAGGGCAAGTTGTACAGTGTGCGGAACCTGAGGAACATGTGTGTGTGTGTGAGTTCAAGTGTGTGTGTACGTATTCATCTCTAAGCTAAGCATGCAGGAGGGAAGGTTGTATACGGTTTTGAAATTTGAGTAGCGTGTGTGCGTGTGCGTGCGTGCGTGTGCATGCGTGGGTGTGCATGTGTGCGTATATGCTTGTGCACGATCTGGCCAGGCATATAGGAGAGCAGGTCGTACAGTGTGCACCAGCACCTGAGTTGGGTGCAGTTCGCCCAACAGAAAAATGGGGTTTTGTGTTGAAAGGGTGCATTATGCGGAGCATATGTTTGCGGACATGTACAGTGCTATCGACAGGCCCGTGTCATAGCAGTGTTTACGGCACTCGTATGCACACGTATATAACCTTGTGGTTGAAATCATGCATACACTCATCTTGCAGTTTATATGACACACACAGATAAGAGACTATTGCAGCTAGGCGGTGCCACAGCAATGCTCATATTCTCATATTGCCTATAACCATGTACACACATACATACATATATATATATATATACATACATATATGTATTATGTATACAGTCATTCACATGTCCTAAGGGTGAGAGTGAGCCGGAGTGGACAGACAGGTTCAAGCAGAACATACGTTACGCACAGCATGCACACCCTGGCTTGGTTGCGCGTTCATAGCCAACTCAATAAAAATATGGCACGGGTGCAGGCAATACAGTACAAGAAAAAAGAAAAAACTACGCAGGCAGCAAAAAACTCCATGCCGGTAAAAAGACAAATGAACTGGAGGACAGATAGGCTTAAGCAAAACAACATCTCTGTACATGCAGCAAAACATCTCCATGCCGGTAAAAAGACACATAAACTGGAGGACAGACAGGCTCAAGCAAATCAACGCCTCTGTACATGCAGCAAAACATCTCCATGCCGGTAAAAAGACACATGAACTGGAGGACAGACAGGCTTGAGCAAAACAACATCTCTGTACATGCAGCAAAACATCTCCTTGCCGGTAAAAAGACACATGAACTGGAGGACAGACAGGCTCAAGCAAAACAACGTCTCCGTACATGCAGCAAAACATCTGCGTGCACGCAGCAGAACAACAACTTCTTACATGCAGCAAAACATCTCCGTGCACGGCCAACTCAATAAAAATGTTGCACGGGTTGCAGGCATGACATAAAATAGCTGCAGGAGAGGATAGGCAGGCTCAAGCAAAATACATAACTTGCATACTGTACACACCTTTACCTGCTACACATAACTTGCATACTGTACACGTCATTACCTGTGTCCGTTATATGCAGCATGCATACACCCACGATGGGACGTGTGCATGGTGCATGGCCATTCCAATACATATTTAAGGCCATTTCGATACAGTTCTATGGCCATTTTAATACACCCACGGTGGGACGTGTGCATGGCCATTCCAATACAAATTTTGCACACGGTTGCACGTTGCGCACAACACATGTCTAGGGCTGGCCAGAACCATATATATACGGTGCATATACGGTATTTTTGGCAGGGAAATCACCAAATATACGGTCATATACGGTGCATATATACGGTTCTGGCCAACCCTACACATGTCTGTCAAGACAGCACAAGAAACACGATGGCACACATGTGCACGAAAAAGACAAGACAGAGGCATAGAGCACAGGGCATGTTCAGACCACGCAGCTGCTAATAAGCATGGTGCCACGAGCTGTTGAGAATGTGCAATAACTTATTACAAGGTTGCCACAATTCTTTCTATAAGACGTAACATGAAAAGAAGTGACCTTCACTCACTTGGGGTGGTTGCGGCTGGCTTGCACCAAACCCCAGGGGCTCAACAAAGCATCCCTGTTATCATTGCTGCAAGGTGCCGCTGCTGTGCCAGTGCCTTGTGCAGTGCTCGTGTCTGTGTGTATTGGTGTGAGTGTGCGTGTGTGTGTGGTGTGTGTGTATGCATGTGCGCACGTGGTGTGTGTGTCTGTGTGTGTGCATGTGTGTGCGCGCGCGTGGTGTGTGTGTCTGTTGTATGTGTATGTGTGTGTGTGTGCATATATGTGTGTGTTGCGTCTATGTGCGTGTGAGTGTGCGTGAGTGTTTTTAAGGTCCGAGGAAACCAGCCAACAGGGGAGTCCTTGTGTTAAGTGCGTTAAAATGTAGCTACGTGGCTAAAATGCGTTAAAATGTAGCTTCGTGGCTAAAATGTAGCTACGTGGCTAACGCTACGTGGCGTTAAAATGTAGCTTCGTGGCTACAGCGGTACCGACCCCTCTTTCTAGAACACTGTATATGACCAGCCAGAAATGGATGTCTGCTTCTCCAAACATGGTATGCTCACGCAAATACTTGCTCTCAGCTGGTGGATGAACAATAGATGGCACTGGTTTCAGCATACACGGCTAAAAGGAACAGATATCGCAAGCAACATTTTTTTCTGGTTGACAGACCCATTGGAAGGCAGCTAGGGATGTGGAGCGAGAGGGCACCGCAGATTCCGCAAGCTACGTCGTCTCACCCATTGGTTCAGATGAAGCAGAGGACACAGAGGGGGCGGTGACGGGAGCTGAGGGTGTGTTAAGGGCTTTGATGGTGGAGGGAGGTGGGATGGAGGTAGCTTTGCGTGCTTGCTCCTGTGTGCGTCATGTTTTGTGTGTGTGTCTGCTCATGTGGTGCTTTTATAAACGTCTGTGTATGGGCACGTGTGCGTGTGCATGAAAGTGTGTATGTGTGTATGCATGTATGTGTGTGCACGTGATGTTTGTGTTGTGTGCCGTGTGTGCATGTGCCGTGTGTGTGTATGTCTGTGTATGTGCATGCTTGTTTGCGTGTGAATGCAATACAATTATAAGCAATGTAGCTGTGAGGTCATGAACTCCTCTGGCTTGCATATTCCCACTTGCCTTCTGCAACTGCTGAGAACATTTGATGTAGCGCTCCACAAAAATGACAGACTTTGTTTTCTTCCCGTCCGCTGTATCCCCGGCAGCAGCTGCTTCCTCTCCACTCAAGAGGTGCTTGACATATGCACGCAGCACCTATTCGAGAAAGCATGTAGTGAGTCGGTGGTGAGCAAGACGTGAGTCCACATGAGCGTGCTCATGTATTTGCCATGTGGAAACAGGCAGCGTGACATTGGGTGCGCGCATGCGTCAGCAAATGCAGGCGCTTATCTGCAGATGTTCTGCAGGAGCACATGCTCGCACAGCAAAAATAAGACGGCAGGACGTTGTGCTTTCCACAGCAGAACTAAATGCAGCTATAGATACAGAGCATATTCCACTCACACCTCACCTCTTCTGTGTGAGCCGCTGGGTCGGACTTCTTTTGCTTGGGTGCCGCTACCTGTGTGGTGCGGTGAGCGTGCCATGCAGCAAAGGAGAGCGTTAGGACGCGTTGCCTTGCAGGTACACCAAAAGAAGGCATGCATGCTTTACCTTGATGAATGCCTGCCAGTCCCCAAGCTTGTGCTTCTGAGCTGCTTTGACGAGGGGGAGGAGCACACTCTTTGGGATATCGTCTTTCCCGGCTGGCGCGGACTGCTTTCGCCCAAGTTCCTGCTGCAGCTTCCTCTTCAGGTTCTTCTTGGGAGGCATGGGAGGCAGTTGTGGGATTGTGTTGTCGGTTTAGTCCTAACTGTATTTGGCGGCTCTAATTTGTGTCTACCATTTAACGTCGACGTGTATTATTTTTATTTTTGCTAGCGTTGGCCCCGGACTTGCATGATTTTTGTTCGTTTGTGCGTCTGCAACCAATCGATTGTTGTACGTTAATTTACAATTCTTTTTTTGGCCTGGAATCAATATCACGGAGCAATATCACTGATGCTTCTTACTTTCTTCCCGCAAAAAAAACGAAAAGATAAACGAAGAGGAACTAAGCTCATATAAACCAGGGAACTCCACGGAACACAGCAACAGAAGCAAGACCTTTACCACAAAGCTGGTAGCGCATAGCTCATTCAGAGATGGTACAAGCAGGAAAAAACACAGCTACCCGTAAAAAGCGTTACAAACACGGAATTGCAATAAAAGAAGAGTAACTAAGTTCATATAAACCAGGGAACGCAGCAACAGAAGCAAGACCTTTACCACAAAACTGGAAGCGCATAGCTCAAGATGGTACAAGCAGGAAAAAACACAGCTACCCGTGAAAAACGTTACAAACACGGAATGGCATAAAAGTAAGCAGAACAAGACTTGAGCAGCCGGTATCATTGTCTCCTCAGAAAATCAAGCTCAGAATCTTGGTTTTTAACAACGACTTCCCAGGTGCAGACATAGTGTTTTGCAGTGCTGTGATGATTACAAAAATGTTCTCAAGCAACTACCTGCCGCATAGGGCCCCGTCGCCGAACCCCCACTTTTTCACACAGCGCAGAATTGCAGACACATCAGGAATAAAGGGGTAGCTGGCGGCAACCGCTTTCGCCAACTGCAACGGGCTGAGCAACCCCTTACAGATGTAATCCGACATCACGTTGTGAGCAGCGTTTTCAGCTGACACGTTCTGGCACAACTCGGAAGTGAGTTGGGTCAAGGCGTCCTTGTCTGATGGTAATGCAGGTGACGCTGCAAGATCAGCCGTGGGCGGCAACGAGAATGGCTGCTGCATGGGCAGTTGAGGGGGGGGGGCATGCTGCAAGTGATTGGCACCATGGGCAGTCAGGCTGAAGTCGGCAGTTTGGAGGAGGGCCTTGTCTACCAAGCTTTGCTGTAACGCCACGGCTAAAGCGGTCCGTTGATGCAAAATAGGAGACATCTTTGCGTCAAAAAGCTCTAAGGCAGCAAGGGCAGCATCCGCCTGCAATCGTTAAGAGTGACTCCAAAGCTTACTACATCTATCAATTGTTACTATGTATTAAATAGTTGTTTTGTGTGTTCATTGTCAGGGGAGTGGAGTGAGCTGTACCTTTATAGCCCGCTGACCCCGTCTTCCTCTAACAAAATAAGCATCCATACACGTGCTGTCTTCTTCTATGCAGGACAGTACAACAGTGCATTACCTATCAATTGTTTGCAAAGATAAATATTTGTCTGGAGAGTGCAAGATGCGTTACGAATCAGGAGCATTTGAAAAAAGGGCAAAGGCTAGAGTTGGCCAGAACCATACATAAGTACGAATTCACGGTGTATCTATGGTACATTTTTAGCAGAGAAATTTATAAATTTATAATCACACAGTCATTGTCATGCTGCTCAATATTATACTTCCAAAACAACACTCAGCAGATCTTAGATGGACGGTCGTAGATGTATATGGTGTGCATATAGGTTGTGGCCAACCCTAGCAAAAGTAGAGAGTCCGCCCTTAGCATAAAACCCTAGACTTGTTACCACTGCTAACCTGCTGCACAGGGATCTCGTGCTTGCCATCCATTGGTGTCTCCTCTGCTCGGGCTACAGCTAATGCCACCTGGTGAGCAGCAGCAGGCAACGAGACACAGACTCAGGTTTAAACAAGCCGACACTCTTCTGGACGAAGCAAAATAAGCGCCCTATGCACTCCAGCATTCATCCTAGTTGTGTACCCATTCTGTTTGGTGCAAGCAAAAATGAGCATGTGCCCTGAACGAGTACATCGGCACTGTGCAAGAGGTGGAAGATCTGTGCGCATTGCAGCCATCTCCTATGACCCTGCTTTGAAGATAAAAAGTGCGATTAACAAGAATCAGGCTTGCTTACCTTATCCCAATGGCCTTGAGGAGGGTCCTCACTCCGCCCTGTAGCAATGTTCACATACCTGAATTTGCAATGAATGGTCAGTTGCAGTTGATTTTGAGAGATGCGGGGCAATTATGTCATGGATGAGCAAGTGAGCGAGTGAGTGAATAGAAGGGATTAGAAGTGGAAGCAATCCAATTTCCCTCCATCAAGGCACACAAATACACGCATGCCTTAATTATTCCAGGGCTGTGTTGCTATTTCAAAAAAGGTGCTGCCTGACATTTGACAAGCGCATTCAGTGGCGAGAAGGGATGTGATTGCAGTCACAGTAAAGCACGAAAGAATTTTTCAGTAAGGTCATATGCTTCTCTATGCCAATTACACAAAACACCCTGGGCACTCATTCTGTCCGTAGAATTGCAAAAAAACAATGGTGTGACTTATTTGTTGGAGTTGATGTGTGAGCTCGTGGCTGCACAACTAGTGGCTAGCAGTGACGAGTATGCACTGCACACACACGCACACACACACACACACACACACAACACACACACACATACACATACAGACTAAGATAGCTTCCAATACATAATACATATAGTCACAAAGGCTCATGAATGCTGCTTTTTCATGCACACATACAATGACCCATACATGCTGCTTTTTCATGCACACGCACAGTGATTCATTGCATGCATGTACAATGACTCATAATACATGCACACGTACAAAGACTCATGATACACCCACACGTACAATGACTCATGATACACGCACACGTACAATGACTCATAATACATGCACACGTACAAAGACTCGTGATACACGCACACGTACAATGACTCATAATAAATGCACACGTACAAAGACTCATGATACACGCACACGTACAAAGACTCATGATACACGCACACGTACAAAGACTCATGATACACGCACACGTACAATGACTCATGATACACGCACACGTACAATGAATCATGATACACGCACACGTACAATGACTCATATTACATGCACACGTACAAAGACTCGTGATACACGCACACGTACAATGACTCATAATACATGCACACGTACAAAGACTCATGATACACGCACACGTACAATGACTCATGATACACGGAGGGCACGAGTAGCGAGATCTGGTCGAGGATACCCAGGTATGTCTGAACGATCTGCAGCCGCAATCACAGGAGGAGCAAAATGAGGTAGGCCAGGCACGTACTTCTGTATTTTAAGGAGCATTGGACTTTGCAAGTGTGTAATTGAGTGTGTGAATATGTGTGTAAATACGTGTGTGAATACTAAGAGAAGAGGAGCCTGTGTGCTCAGGTGGTAGTCAGATATTTTTGTGAGGATGTAGGAAAAAGGAGCTTGCACATGTTTCAAGTTATGACCTGAGTATCTGGCAGTCGTAAGCACAGCAGCTCAAAGGGGCGCTTGCACATGCATTTCACTCATGTCAAAACACTGCATATTTTGCATGTTCAGTTACACCGGTGTACCGTACAGACTTTATATCACCGCGCAAAAATATCGTTTTTTGCCCTGCGGGGTAACTGCGCGCACGAAAATTATCTATTTATTTTGGGGGTGCGAGATTGAAAAACGGGGATTTTTGGCGTATTTTGGAGCCTGTCAGGCAAAAATCCCTGTGCGGGGTGGGTGTAAATTAAATATTTCCAGGGTGCGGGGTTGATGCGGGAGTGTGAAACTAAATTATTCTTTTGGGGCTGTGGACTGAACCCAAGTCTGTACGGTAGTATATATATTACAC
>Ga0307945_1001329_pt1:15000-19161 | contig 19161 bp, 22 predicted proteins | sample OrgLakmetagen228_FD_201818 | JGI IMG/M metagenome (GOLD analysis project Ga0307945, IMG submission 201818) | Saline water microbial communities from Organic Lake, Antarctica - #228 | ecosystem: Environmental > Aquatic > Non-marine Saline and Alkaline > Saline | place: Antarctica...
CTAGGCTGGAGTGTGGTGATGCTCATGTGTCACACAGTCAGCTAGGCTGGAGTGTGGTGATGCTCGTATGTCACACTGGTGGGTACAAACAGTGACCCTCGTTTGCCATCAGTTAACCAGCACACATTGCTGTGTGTATGTGTGTGTGCGTGCGTGCGTGCGTGCGTGTGTGTGTGTGTGTGTGTGTGAGCATGGTTTGGTAAGCTTTGTTATAAAAGGCAGTCTTATGCTCTTAAAAATAAACGTCCTATGAGTCCTTTACAGCAGCAATGACAAATGCATTTTAAGTAGTGCCCTCACAAAAACTCTCGCAAAAACATTATTGCAGGCAAAGCCAGACCCCGTGTGCCGCAAATACTTGCAGACGCACGGCTAGTGCCCTCACAAACACTGTCGCAAAAACATTATTGCAGGCAAAGCCAGACCCCGTGTACCGCAAATACTTGCAGACGCACGGCTAGTGCCCTCACAAACACTGTCGCAAAGACATTATTGCAGGCAAAGCAAGACCCCGTGTACCGCAAATACTTGCAGACGCACGACTAGTGCCCTCACAAACACTGACGCAAAGACATTATTGCAGGCAAAGCCAGCCCCATTGTACCGCAAATACTTGCAGACACACGGCTAGTGCCCTCACAAACACTGACGCAAAGACATTATTGCAGGAAAAGCCAGACCCCGTGTACCGCAAATATTTGTAGACGCACAGCTAGTGTTCTCACAAACACTAACACAACATCATTTTTGCAGGCAAAGCCAGATCACGTATACCGAAAATTTACTTGGGGCAACAAGCTCAGCCTGTGGGATCAGCCCGCAGCCGCAGGCATCAACGTGCGAGAGGCGGTGCTGGAATATTACAAGTGAGAAACAGAGGTGGCAGAGGGTGCAATTTGAGTGCGGGAGGCGGTGCTGGAGTATTGCCCTTTTACACTTGGATGGTTGGCCAGTGTAAATTTCCCTCCAACACACGATGGATCTGAGCTGGAGTAGAAGTGCGATAGGCGGTGCTGGAATATTGCTAGTGTAAAACAAAGGTGGCAGAGGGTGCGACGTGAGTGCAAAAGGCAGCGCTGGAATATTGCAAATGAGGAACAGAGGGTGTGGTATGAGTGGTAGGGTTTGTCATACATACAATGTAGCACCGTGTGTGGCCCTTAATATGGGGGATTTAGCACACCGTTTGTGGCTGTTCTTATCTATAGAGATTTCTGCTGCAAGCTTGATAGGTGTACACAGAATCTGGTTCTGTCTAACCTCAAGCATATAGGTGTAGGCCGTCCCGTTGTTAGTACTTGGGATTGTTTTATCATCATGCTGAGTAGTTGGAGTGTTGGACACCAGACGTAAGCAAGCCCAAGATTGTTATCAACCCCTTATGGGGTTGGCCAGAATCGTACATACGGAAGTACGGCGTATCCAGATACGCCGTATAACCGTATCCGTAAATGAAAATTTCCCACCGTATCCGTATCCGTATGACCGTATATTGGTTTTGGCCTACCGTATATATACGCCGTATGTACGGTCGTAACCGTGTATACGCCGTATATGGACCGTACTTGCAGGTGGTGCAGGATTCGAATCCCAGCAACAGCAGTCCTTTTTGCTCCTTTTGGTCATATTATTTTCTCGTGCCTCTTCTTACCGAGCTCTTTCTTCCCTTCCCTTTTCTATAAATGCATGTTTTTTGCATTGATAAATAGTTTTATTGGTGGTTATGGTAGTTGAACTCCCTTTTGCACTGGAAAAGGCTTTTTTTGGGTCTTTTTGGCTTGAAGCAGGCCTAACTCCCTAACCATTCATTATTTGGGTATAAAAGATTGGATCATGCGTATTCAGCTCTTCAAGAGCTGCAAAATGACCCCCTATGAATTAATTCTGAGTGAATTCATTTTCCCTCGTATACGGTAAATACGGAAATACGGCGTATGAACGGTCATATACGGCGTATATACAGTATATGGAAATCCCATGTACGGTTTGGGCCACCCTATGTATAATGTTTTTTGTTTGATCGGCGCAGGCAGCACTACTGTGCAGAGCGCATGTCTTTGGTGCTGCTGGGGGGGGAAACGCTTGATGAGGTGCAGGTAAGAGCTTGAGTGTGCTTTCTATTTTCTTTTTTTTGCTTGACGAGATGCAGGTGAGATTTTAAGTGTGCTTTGTATAAATGTCGCTGCATAAAATGTATTGCTCACTGCATGCATGCACTAAAAGCTGCAATAAAGGGAAAGGCTACACGAGACGCAAACATGCTAATGCTAATGAAGAGAAGGGACAAAGGCTACGCTGGTAGTGATAACTCGCCCAGCGTGATTCAGGGAAAGAGCGCCAAGGTGCCAGCACCTAAATACTGCTAATATGTTCTAGGAAATTAATTAATACCAGGGTTGTTCAGTTCGTTGTTTTGGGTGCAAGGGTTCAATAATGCTCGTGAAAGTTCTAGAACCCTCAAACTGTTTGAGCAGTTTGATGTGCAAAGTTGAAAATGAAGGGTTTTGCTGGTCTCTGTGGTCATACTTGTCCAAAACATGCTTGAATTGTCTCAGATTCATGTATTATATTTTACCAGTACACAAAAAAACATGAAAAATATGGAAAAAGCATAAAGTTGGATGAACTTTTAATAGCTCGCGAACAGCACTTTTAGGGTTCGTAAATATGTGTAAAAGTTCGCAAACCCAAACTTTTGAACGAACCCCGAACTGAACAACCCTGATACACAGCAATGAATGCGGTAAAGAAGCCACATCTTCGGTATTGGATAGGTTTAACTCCTTCTGTGCTGTATGCATGTGCTGCACTGTTTTTTCTTGCGTTCCATCCCATTTGATGGTACTGGTGGCAATACTTTCATCATATAAATTGTTGAGTTTAGGAGTAGCATCAACATCTTGTTGACTTTAAGAGTATGCCTGTGCAAATGGTATAATTTGTTACAGACCTGGCCAACTCTATTCATACAACATGTCACTATTGCCGCCTTCTTTCTTGTTCCTCTCTAACGTGCAAGAGGCTGTGTGTGCGCGTGTGTGTGCACTACAGCTGGCATGCTGTTTCATTGCAGCTTACAACATTCGTGCCCTTGCGTGCATCACGCTGTACCGCAAATGTTGCCTTCCTCCTTCTGCAAGAGACTGTGTGTGCGTGTGTGTGTACGTGTGTGTGAAAATTGTGTGTGCACTACGGCTGCCATGCTGTTTCATTGCGGCCTACATCATGTTGTGCCCGTCATGCTGCATCGCAAGTGCTGCCTTTTTCCTGCTGTCATGCCCTTTTCCCTTTCTCACAGGCTTGGGTGCAGGAGATCTTCCAAGGCCTGCCAACAGGGAAGGGCCCAAGGCCCACATTCACTGGCATGGGTATGCCGTTCGAGGTAGGCCTCTGGTCCTGATGCAGCATAACAAGGTCCACTATAGTGCTGTAAATCTGCCGCTGAGGCACCACACAGTCTTACAAATGAAGAATGAAGAAGCGGGGTGGTCGATTAAGGCCCATTACAATGCTGTGAACACAACACTACTGTAATTGTTTGCTCAAGTTGAAAGATCAAGGGGGGCAGCAGTTTGACGAGGCAATTTACCATAACAGTGCTGTTTTGGGCAACTATTTTTGGTTTGATGCCCGGTACTAGGAGGTCTACAGGTTAGAGTATGGCTTGCGAACAGTAACTCAGTGGATGCTAAAAGTTGTTTACAGCCCTTCTGCTAATAAACTTGGACTTCGCTCTGCTAATAAACTTGGACTTGGAATCCTCCTAAAACACGAGCCCATTTTATTGCTTATTAATAATTATTAATAACGTGAGTAGAGGGACACAGGTATTTTCTTGCTTTGGCAAAACGTGTATTTGTCTGAAACTACATAACATTTCTGTTGTCGTTATTTGCTTTTTTCCCAACCCTCCCTTGTCTGCACACTTCAGGCTGCCAGCCCGTGTCCTTCATACCAACCAAATATATTTGCTTAAACATGGCATACGATTGCCTTCTCTCTCCTTCTTATGCAACCATACATACATATAAACGCACATAGACGCAAATGAACACACACGTGCGCACACACACACACACACACACACACACACAAACACACGCACACACACACACACACACACACACACACACACACACACACAAAAACGAACGCAAAAAC
>Ga0307945_1001330_pt1 | contig 19157 bp, 28 predicted proteins | sample OrgLakmetagen228_FD_201818 | JGI IMG/M metagenome (GOLD analysis project Ga0307945, IMG submission 201818) | Saline water microbial communities from Organic Lake, Antarctica - #228 | ecosystem: Environmental > Aquatic > Non-marine Saline and Alkaline > Saline | place: Antarctica: Organic Lake...
AAGTTTCGGGGGCGGGGGGTGCGCTGGGCGGGCCTGCGTGCCCTGGTGCGAACTTTGGTGGGAAGACGGCAAACCTAGGGGCTGCGCCCCATGACTGGGGCTTCGCCAAAAAGTAGATAGGGATGAAGCAAAGATATGAAAAGTAGATAGGGATGAAGCATAGATATGAAAAGTCGATAGGGATGAAGCATAGATATGAAACGTAAATAGGGATGTGGCATAGATATGAAACGTAGATAGGGATGAAGCATAGATATAAAACATAGATAGGGATGAAGCACAGATATGAAACATAGATAGGGATGGAACATTGATGTGAATCATAGATAAGGATGAAACGTAGATAGGGATGCAGCATAGATATGAAACGTAGATAGGGATGAAGCATAGATATGAAAAGTAGATAGGGATGAAGCATAGATATGAAACATAGATAGGGATGAAACATTGATGTGAATCATAGATAGGGATGAAACATAGGTAGGGCTGCAGCCACGTGTGTACACGCAACGCTACGCGGTTGTATATTTGTAGGGTTGGCCAGATCCATATATATACGGTGTACATACGGTATTTGTGGCAGGGAAATCACCAAATATACGGTGTATATATACGGTTCTGGCCAACCCTATATATTTGCGCAATTCCCTGCTAGGAGTGCTGCGTGAATAGCATGCAAGTGTTTGAGGTTGGCCGTTTCTGCGCGCAGGTTGCTATGAGATGCCTATGAGACGTTGCTGCCTATGAGAGGTTGCTGCCTATGAGAGGTTGCTGTCTGTGAGGATGGCACCCACAAACGCTTTGTCACGAACCCTTGTCTCCCCACCCTGCTTGTACTGTGTGCACAGATCGCTCTCATTCAAAAAATGGATCCCTGACAGCCACTGCGCGCCACAGCTTTCTGTGTGGCGGCAACACATTTCCTGCCTGTGTGCATAGGTTGCTGTTCTTGTGAGGATGGCACCCATAACTGCTCTATTACACTTTTAAAAACCACCCTGACTTTGCTGTGTGCACAGATTGCTGTGAGTGGAGATGGGTCCCTGAAGACATGGTATGCTTACCATAGCAACAAGGCCGTTGCAGACATGGTAGCTGCCGCAGGTGTGTGTGTTTGTGCAAGAGTGTACACATGTCTGAGTGTGTACGTGCACATTAACATGTGAGTGTGTGCATGTGTGCCCACGTGCCCATGCACGTATGCATGTCTGTGTATGTGCGTGACACACAATCTGCTCCTTTCACTAAAATGACAATGCTTTCTCAATAAAGGGGAGTCACATCATTGAGGATTCAAACGAGTGAGGAGTGAGGAGTCACACAAGTGAGCAGTTACACGAGAGAGGAGTGAGGAATCACATTATTGAGGAGTCAAACGAGTGAAGAGTGAGGAGTCATACAAGTGGGGAGTTACACGAGAGAGGAGTGAGGAATCACATTATTGAGGAGTCAAACGAGGGGAGTCACACGAGTGAGGTGTGAGGAGTCACACAAGTGGGGAGTCACATGAGTGAGAAATGAGGAGTCACATTTTCGAGGAGTCGAACGAGTGAGAAATGAGGAGTCACACAAGTGAGAGTTTACGCGAGAGAGGAGTGAGGAGTCACACAAGTGAGGAGTCACATGAGTGCGAGAACATGCAAGCAGACAATCGTGCAAGGTTGTTGATAGTGCCCCTGTCACACCCTCAGTGCTTATGAAAACGCAACGCACGCATGTACATTTCAGTCTTGTCATTCAAAATGCAAACACACACACACGCACACAATGTGCAGGCTATTCGCTGGTGCACCTTCTACCCTGCACTGCCTTCAAAAAGAGGCAGCGCTTACATAAACACGCACATTCAAATCTCGTCAATTTAAACGCGCAAACACACGCACGCAATGTGCAGGCTTGTCGCTGGTGCACCTCCTCCCCCGCCCTGCCTTTAAACAAAAAAAGGCAAAGCATATTTACACCTTCAAATTACGTAATTAAGACGCGCAAACACACGCACGCAATGCGCAGGCTATTCGCTGGTGCACCTTCTCCCCCGCACTGCTTCCTTGCAGCAGGCTGGGGGCCTCCACCGAATGACCCTACGCAACCATACCAAACCCTTAAAAAAAGTGAGTATGTGTGTGTTTGTCTGTATGTCTGTATGTGCGCGCGTACTTATGTCTGCATGTGTGTGAATTTGTGTGCATGCATGTGTGTGTGTGTGTGTGTCTGATCGTGTGTGTGCGTGCATGTCTACAGGAACCTTGTGGTCGGCCTCAATAGCCATGACATGATGGTAACCATAGGACATGTTGTGCTTCACTCAATCAATCAACACAGGTTGTGAACAGCCCCAACGCAGGTCACTTACAATGTGTCAGATCAGATCGTTCGCACCAAATATTGAGTCGTTCGCACAAAAAATCGAGTCGTTCACACAAATTGAGTCGTGTACACAACTCGATCGACACAGGTCGTGATCAGCCCCAATGGCCAAGACGTAATCACAATCTCTGAAGATGGGACCGCCCAAGTGTGGGACATGAACGTAGGGGACTGCGTCATGCAGGTACGCACGCATGTGTGCGTGCGTGTGCGTGTGTGTGTGTGCGTGCATGTGTATGTGTATGTGAATGTGTGTGTGTGCGTGCATGTGTATGTGAATGTGTGTGTACGTGTATGCATTTATGTGTGTGTGTGTGTACGTGTGCATGATGCGACGCCTTGCCTTATATCAGTGCAGAAATCAGCAACAGCCAGTGGCAGCCATTTTGGTAGACGTGGCCATCATCAGCAGCTGGTATAATGAATGTGCACATGGCTTTAGTGATGCCTGCACCTTGCGCGAGAAGTGTCTGTTTTAAACGTGGATACGACCATTATCCTCAGTTGCTGTATCCTGTACGTACGCATAAGTTTCATATTTGTTTGCAGCTTGCACAACAAGTGCCCCTCTTACTCGTGACTATTATCATAGCCTGGCATTCGTGCGTACGTGTTGATTACATAACTGCTCGCAGCTTGCATGCCTTATGCCCCTCCTACACGTGAGCGTGACCATTTTCTTTGGCCGGTATTGGCCTTGCCCTAGTTTTGCCTTGCCCATAACTGTGCCTATCTACTTGCCTTGCCTTATGTTTACCGTGCGTGTGTGTTGATTACATTATTGTGTGTGTTTATTACATTAATGTGTGTGTTACACTAATGTGTGTGTGTTAATTACATTTAAGCGTGTGTGTTAATTACATTAGTGCGTGTGTGTGAATTGCATTAATGCTTGCAGCTTGCACGGGAAGTGCCCCTTCTAGATGTGGACGTGGCCCCAGGAGGCACCCTGTGCTGCATTGCCAGCGAAGACGGGCACTGCTGTTTGTGGGATCTGGAGACGGGCCAGATCAAGCACGTGCTGAAGGGGCACGGAAGCAGGTGTGTGTTCTTTATGTGTAAGCAGAGGTGTGTGTGTGCGCTTCTGTGTAAGCGTTCTTTGCGAGAAAGCAGAGGTGTGTGTGCTTCTGAGTAAGTGTTCTTTGTGTGCAAGCAGAGGTGTGTGTGCTTCTGTGTAAAGTGTGCGTGGGCCCTTTTGTGAAACCTGGAGATGGGCCAGGTCAAGCACACATGCTGGAAGGGCACAGGGACTGGTGTCTGTATGTGTGTGTGTGTGTGTGTGTGTGTGTGCGTGCGTGCGTGCGCGAGATCGTGAGTATGTGTGTGAGTTTGAGTATGTATGTGTGTATGCAGTAAATTGGCTGGTTTACGCATTTTGATGAAATGTATGTGTTATGCAGCATATCCTTAGCAGAATTTTATTTCCGATGGCAATATTAGAAGCCTTGGTTGGGGCGTGGCCTGCGCACTAGATAGCTGCCATAGCCGTGCATGGATTTCTGGTTCTTGGGAGTTAGTCCAAGCAAACTGAGGCATTGTTGCACCCCCCTTGTCTCCATTCAAACATCGATTTCGTGGTTCTGTTCAGGGAAAACGGGGAAATGCAATTTAAGATGTCTATATGATCAATACGCACCGCATGAACGAACACACTATGCGTGCCAATCTATTATTAAATACATGCGTCTGCACCAATGCACACGTTTTTATATTTACTCTAACTCTCACACTCACATGCTTACGTGCTCACGCAGGTCGGTGCTGTGGCCGTTCCTCGCCAAGGGGTGCAGTGTGATTATGCACACGTGATTTGAAACACACGTGTTCATTTTCACACACATGTTTATTTCCACAAGGTCATTGCTGTGGCCTTTGATCGCCAAGGCCTGCAAAACGATCAGCACACTACAGTTATTACACCAAACACACACACACACATACACACACATACACACACAAGGTCATTGCTGTGGCATAGATTGCCACCTGCAAAACGATCGGCACACTACAGTTAATACACCACACCACACACACACACACCACACACACACACACATACACACACAGGGTCATTGCTGTGGCCATTGATCGCCAAGGCCTGCGATGTGTGACTGTGAGTGCCGACTGCACCGGTCGTGTGTGGTCTCTCCAAGATGGCAGCTGCGAGCAGCTGTTGCAAGGGCACCGTGTAGATGGTGCGTAGCTGAGTGTGTGTGTGTTGGCGAGTGTGGGTGTGGGTGTGTGGGTGGTTGTGTGGTGTGAATAAATGTGGGGTGGGTGTGGTCATGGGCGGGTGTGGGTGAACGGGTGTTGGTATTTACAACTAAAAACGAAGATTTTTGAAGTATTTGGGTTCTATTATTACAAGCGCCTTTCGTCCTGCTTCTAAGCCCCCCCCCTCCCCTGCTGTGCGGAAGGAACGAAGGGTGGTTGTTAGTGTGGTTGTGTGTGTGGGGGGGGGTCTGGGTGTGTGTATGTGCACACCATCGGGTGTGGATGAAATATTAAATCTTCCCCCACACACTCACACACACATGCAAACACACACACACACACACACATTCTGGTTTAAACTGGTGCACACACACACGCATACGGGTACACGTAGGTGGGGGGCTTGGCACTATTTTTGACGTGGCCATCAGTTTTGATGGCACCATGGCGGCCACAGCCTCTGAGGACTTCACGTGCCGAATTTGGGATTTAGACGAAGAGGCATGCGCGCACGTCTTGGAGGGGCATAGCGGCTGGTGCGTGCTGGAATTCGTGATTTTTCCATCTGTTTTATTTACTGTGGGGGTAGGATTGGAGCGCGCACGTCTTGGAGGGACACAGCAGCTGGTGCGTTCTTGGATTTGTGAATTTGTTTTTTTACTTTGGGAGAAGGATTGGAGCGTACGGCTGGTGCGTGCTTGAATTTGGATTTGTGATCTGGTTTTTGTTCTGTGGGGAGGGGGCAGGATTGAAAAAGGAGGCGTGCGTGCTTCTCCTACCGAGCGCGTCAAGAGGGTGCGGTACGTAACGTGCGATGAACTTAAGGTTGTTTTTCCTTGACATTGTTGGCCCAGTTGCCGCCTCTCGCAATGATGGCAAGCACACGTATACCGACACACACGCACACACATGCACACACAATCTTACGTGCGCAAACACGCACATACACACATGCATACACACACAGTGTTACGCATACACCTAGTGTTACACACGTGCACATACATGTACACACGCACATGTATAGACTACACACACACGCATACACACCCACTTACCCACACATTTTCTTGCTGCCTGGGTTGTGAGCGTGAGCTTCAAGGGCAACACACTTTCACATTCACACGTGGACATACATTTACACACGCACATCTTTAGACTACACGCACATGTATAGACTGTACACACACGCACATACGCACACACACAATTTTTTGCTGCCAGGGTTGTGAGTGTGAGCTTCATGGGCAACACGCTGGACCTGGTCACCGCCTCTCATGATGGCACTGCTCGTGTGTGGGATGGGGAGAGCGGAAAGTGCACCCATGTCTTGGCTGGCCACACAGGTTTGTGATTGTGTGTGTGTGTGTGTGTATGTGTGTGTGTGATTGTGTGTGTGTGTGTGTGTGTGTGGTTGTGTGTGTACGTGCATTATGTATGTGCGTTCCTGAATGCATGCCCGTGTGTGCATATCAGTGTGCTTGCGTACGTAGGTGCATGCGTGTGTGTATGTGTGAATGAGTGTGTGTGTCCGTACGTGTGTGTGTGTGTATGTAGGCAGAGGTTTGAGGTGGGGTGGAAATCGGAACGAAGGAAGTGAGTGTGCTCCTTTGAGGGTGTGTGTAACAGGATACACGTATGTTTTTTGTGTACCAAGTTGAAAACTTTCTGTTCAGTTATGTGTGTGGCCTCGTGGTTGCTGGGAATATTTCGTGCTGGCACAGCAAAAGGACTGAAAGCCCTGGTAGCACTGCTGTCCAAAAAGTAGCACTGCTGTCTAAATAAGCGGCACTGCTGTCCAAAAAAGTAGCACTGCTGTCCAAAGAGTGGCACTGCTGTCCAAAGAGTGGCACTGCTGTCCAAAAGTGGCACTGCTGTCCAAAAAGTAGAACTGCTGTGCAAATAACGGTCGGCACACACCGTATTTAACTAAAGCATCGTGCGCACATGCACACATGGGTCAAGGCCACCGCGAGTAAATACTCAATTGATTTCCTTGGATGTCTACACCTAGCTCATCTGCGCTTGCCTCTTTGCCATCTGCATGGTATTACAACTACACACACACGGACGAAAACACACGCACACACGCACACAACTACGCACACACAGACACACACATGCGCACAGGTGCACTGGCGCGCAACATAAACAAACACAGACACACGCGTGCATGTGCACATGCATACACACACAAACACACACACACACGCACGCACGCACACACACATACACACACACGCCTCACAGGGCGGCTGAACAAGGTTCGGGTGGACACGAGTGGCAAGTTTGCCATCACGTGCGGCGACGACAACGCAGCGATGGTGTGGGATTTGGACACAGGCAAACGGCTGGCCACTTTGTTGGGTCACACAGGTGTGTGTGTGTGTGTGAGCGTCTGCAAGGCGGTTTTCATGTGTTCAGGTAGAATAAGCATGTGTGTGTGGGTTTGTGTGTGTGTGTGTGTTGTGGTCTGTGGAGCACTCTGATCGTGTTCAGGCGGACAAGGGTGTGTCGTGTCTGTGCGTGTGTGTTGTGGGTTGGTGGGAATAGGATCCAAAATTTTACATTCAGCAAGGGTGATAGAGTCACGTGCTGTTAAAAATGTTGTACATGTGCTCCATGATGCCCATGCCTTGGCAACACACAAACACAGGCACATGCACACACGCTCGCGCGTGTTCACGCATTCGCCAATGCTCATTACTCGCAAGCTTCTATACACACAGGACGATGATGCTCCATACACAGAGGGCAATATAGCTCCACACCCAAATCGTGTGTAACGAACATGTGCAGCACGGGTTGAGGATGCCATTGTTATCATACGTCATGGTTGAAGCTTGACCATTCTAACAACCACAACATATGCACATACATACACACAAACGCACAACTGCACGCAGGCTCACGTACGCTGGCAACCCAGCGTAACCTCACACTCATGTTTCCTGTGTCCCTCACAATCCGTGCATCGCTTATATTTTGTGTGTGAAATGTTTATATTACGTCTGTCAATTGTTTATATTTTGTGCGTGAAATGTTTATACTTTGTGTGTGAAATGTTTACATTTCGTGCGTGAAATGTTTATATTTCATGTGTGAATTGTTTACATTTCGTGCGTGAATTGTTTATATTTCGTGTGTGATTTGTGTGCAGCATGGGTTAATGATGCCGTCATCACACGCGATGGATCCCGGGCCGTGACCGTGGCGGGCGATGCGCTAGCACGTGTGTGGGATGTCAGCACCGGAAAGCTGGACTGCTGTCTTGAGGGCCACAGCGACAACATACGCAGCGTGGTACGTGTGTGTGTGCGTGCGTGCGTAGTTGTGTGCGTGGGTGTGTGCGTTATGTTCCAGCAGGTCATGCAAGCTGATCTGCTGTCTTGAGGGCCGCAGCAACATCATGCGCAGTGTGGTATGTGTGTGTCTGTGTCTGTGTGTTCAATTGGGGTATGCAGTTTTGTGCACACTTAATTGTTGCCGTGCATATGTGTATCCAACTTCCACCCCAAAAACAAAAACGACTTGTTCAGGTTACGTTATTTTGTTTTTGCAGACAAACACTTTTTAGCTTACGGCCCCCTGCAGAACCATTTCCTCAGAGATGTGAATTTTAGCTGTGGTGTCATTTTGAGTCTGTTGTTGTGCTTCGCATGGGGCCCAAGATAGAGACATGAGATAATTAACTGAAATTTAGAGATGAGCAATAAATGTGTCGTAAATATGGAGAGAACGTGTATCTTGTACCTCTTCCTGCGGCAGGTCTTGACCAACAGGATTTATGTAATATCTGGAGAGAATGCCACGCAAAATACGAGTATAACACACACACACACACACACACACACACTTCCCACACCTCTTCCTGTGTGTGTGTGTGTGTGTGTGTGATTCAGGTCATGACCAACAAGGGCCGCTTTGTCGTGACGGCCAGTGACGATTGCACCGCTCGTGTGTGGGACCTGCACGCGGACATGAGCACGCATGCCGTGGACTGCCACACCTCACGCATCAGGGCGGTGAGTGATGCAGCACGATGGTGGTGATGATGATGATGACGCAGGGTGCTGCTGATGATGCTAGTGCAAGCGTGTGTGTGTATGTGTGTGTGTTTGCATGCGCATGTGCATGCGTGTTTGTGTGCGTCTGTGTGAGCGTGAGTGTGAGTGTGTGTGAGTGTGTGCGTGTGAGTGTGAGTGCGTGCATGTGAGTGTGAGTGTGTGTGTGAAAGTGTGTGAGTGTGTGTGTGTGTGTGTTTGCGTATACGTGGGTTTTTGCATGCAGGCCGGTTAGATGACGGCATAGGCGTGGCATGGCCGAGGATGATGCAGGCACCCTTATCATTGGGATGCGTCACTGGGCAAGAAACGTAGCTGAACAGCCACAGCACCTTTGTGTCCTGTTTTTGTACGCTGGATGGGATGTGGTGCTCCTGTATGTGCAGTGTATGTAATTGGGCTTGTGGATCTGCGCAGTGTGACAGTACTGTGTGTTTGCAACCCTGTGCTTCTTCCACCAGGCCGGTCCGCTGGCTGGTGCGCACAGTTTGTTACTCCACACACACACAGACACACGCACACGCACACACACTCTTCCCAGGCCGGTCCGCTGGCTGGTGGTGCGTCCGTGGCCTCAGTGGATGATGCTGGCACCCTCATCATTTGGGATGTGTCAGAGGGCAAGAAACGCCACGTGCTTGAAGGGCATGTGCCTGGACAGACCTATTTTGGTATCACAGAAGATGGCACAAAGGTGGGTGGGTGTGGGTGTAGGCATGGGTGTGGGTGCGTGGGTGGGTTTGGGTATATGGTAGTAGTTGTGTGGATGTGGATGTGGGCGTGGGTTGGGGGTTGATTGTGTGTGGGTGTGAGTGTGAGTACAAGTGTGTGGGTGTGGGTGTGTTACACGTTACGCGTGTTTGGCTTATTTGCTAGCAAATGCCATGAAGCAGCAAGTGGTTGAGGGGCCTCGTATAGCACAATTAAGGGTTGAAATGAAGGTCAGGCTGAAAAAAAAGCATCGTAAAAATGTGTTGAAGTATTCAGATGCTTGTGGTTTCCAGTCACACACACATACACACACACACACACACACACACAAACACACACACAGTCGTGCACTGCAGCAGTGATTTGGCATGGTATTGTGCTAATTAGTGTACAAAGGGGACTTAAGCTGTCTCAACGGCATGTGTGCACATATTAGTTTACACATATGCACATGTACGCACATGGCGCAGGTCATGACCGGCAGCATTGATCGCAGCACTGTGTCGTGGGATGCGCAGCATGGGAATTAGCTGTATCAATTGCACGCGCACTTTTTTTAACACACACTCACGCATACGTACGCACATGGCGCAGGTCATGACCGGCAGCAGCAATCACAGCACTGTGCTGTGGGATGCACAGAGAGGGACTTAGCTGTCTCAATTGCACGCGCGCAATATTGTACACACACACAAATACACACGCATACGTACGCACATGGCGCAGGTCATGACCGGCAGCAGCGATCGCAGCACTGTGCTGTGGGATGCGCAGCATGGGACTTAGCTGTCTTAATTGCACGCGCACATTTATTCACACACACACACACACACACACACACACACACACACACACACACACACACACACACACACACACACACGCGCATACGTACCCACACGGCGCAGGTCATGACCGGCAGCAGCGATCGCAGCACTGTGCTGTGGGATGCGCAGAGAGGCGTTAAGCTGTCCAGCTGGCCTCCCCAACAGGGGTCAAGGGTCAAGGACATGGCTTTCTCAAAGGGGGGCCGCTTTGCCGCACTTGTACTGTACGACTCCTCCATTGCCGTGTGGGACATGAATTCAGGTGTCTGGGTGTGTTTGTGTGTGTGCACGTGTGCGTGTGCGTGTGTGTGTGAAAAGTGTTGGTGCATGTTTGCGTGCCTGCGTGTGTGTATGTGTGTTTAAGGTGGTGGTGCATGTTTGCGTGTGGGTTTTAACGTTGCAGTGCTTGTGCTCTGTTGTTGCTCATATTTTAAATACTACTGATCTGTGTGGGACGTGCAATTGTAAGTGAGAGAGGGCATGTAGTTCTATGTGTGCATGCTGTTAATGCTTTGGAACATGGACTGGTATTGCTTTGGTACATGCACCTAAAGACGTGTGGGGCATAGGGCAAGTGTTGGTGCAGGTTTGTAAATGTGTGGGTGTGGAGAGCGTGTGGCCGCAATGTACTGCACCTAAGCATGTGCAGACACACACACACACGTACACACACACATTCACACAGGGGAGGTGGCTGCACAACTGATGGGGCGTGGCGAACGCGTGGGCCGCAATGTGCATACTGGCGGGGTGAACGGGGTGCTTCTCACAAAGGACGGCGCCCTGGCAGTGACCTACGCTAAGGTGCTATGTGTGATTGCTTGTGTGTGTGTGTGAGGGGGGGGGGTGTAGATCTGCTTTCTTGCTCGATTAGCTGATAAAGCAAATGCTATGTTTTTGAGTCAAGGGCTACACAGCATGGACATGCGCGTTCACGTATGATGTGAGGTGAGCTCGTACAGACTCGAAAATCGTTGAGTCCGCTGTCTTTACATGGGTAGAGGCTGAGTGGCACGTGACACCTGTTTGGTGCCATTGATACTGAGAAACGCAAAACAAATTGTTTGGCCCTGCGCAACTGAACCATGTGGTGCATATCTGTGTGTGTGTGTGTGTGTGCTGATGTTGAGGGCACACACAATATAAGCACACAACTTTGCCATTGCCGTGACTTGATGTTCTGGCAATATGGCTGGACTGCTCGGAGTGGGGCGCCTCAGGACTGCTATCCACACACTCTCGTCAATAACTACACACTACTTTACAGACACTTGCAGGGATGTATTGCACACATTTGGAGCGTTTCAACAACTCAGTCCTGGTATCTATGCACCAACTCACACACGTCTACACATTAACACACACACACCACACACACACACACACTCACAGAACTGCACTGCACTTACACATACGCACGCACGCGCACTCACATACATGTGCACACACACACACACAATTGCAGGACTGCACTGCACGCATTTGGAGCGTTTCCAGCAACTCGGTCCTGCATGTCATTGCTGGACACACAGATGGCATCTGTACTGCTGCACTGAGCCCTGATGAGGTGTGTGTGTACATGTGCGTGTTGTTGTGCGCATGTTTTGACGTGCATTTGTATGTGCGAGTGTGTGTGTGGGTATGCGTGTGTGCGTGTGCATCTGAGCTTGTACAGACGCTCGTGTGCATGTGTGTGTGCGCGCGCGTGTGTGTGTGTGTGTGTGTGTGTGTGTGTGTGTGTCTGTGTGTGCTGTGCGTGTGTGTGTGCCTGCGTGTGTCCTGCCTTTGGGAATGTGGAATGCGTTTTTTACTCATGGCTATCGTGATGACTGGAGCTTTAATCTTGTGTTATGCCTCTTTGTGAGTAAAAGCAGTGTTGGCCAGAACCATATATATACATATACAATGTATATATACGGTATTTTTGGCAGGGAAATCATCAAATATACGTTATATGTCACGTACGGTACATATACACGGTTCTGGCCAACCCTATGTATATGTCACAATTCACAATTTACAGTGTTGGTGAGTTAAGCATAGCTGAGATGCCAATGCCCTTAAGTGAGTGTAAGCGATAATGCCACTACCACTACGTCTCCTATTGCTTAATACTTAATACAGTGAGCTTTGGGACTGTTTGAGCACGTGCACACAAATAATGTACACACACAATCACAATTACAAGCACGTATACACACACAATGGTGCGCTCCACACACAAACACAGATGCGCAAGCTCGCGCACACACATGCACGCACATTCCAACACAAAACACTAGCACACCCATGCACACACACGCACACATACACACCGCACATACACACACGCACAAGCATGCACACACACGCAAGCACGCACACATACACACTCACTCTGTTCAGGCCCTCCTAGCCACTGCCTCCTACGCCCCCACCGTGCACATCCACCATATGTCTGACGCCTCTCCGCTAGCTATCCTAGACCATGAGGCCCCTGCTTCCATTCTGGCCTTTTCTCCAGACAGCAACCTGCTGGCTGCAATCCTGGAAAACCACCAGGTGAGGGTGTGTGTCTGTTTGAGTGTGTAAAACCACCAGGTGAGGGTGTGTGTGTCTGTTTGAGTGTGTATGTGTGTGCGTGCGTGTGCATGTGCGTGTGTGTTTAATTATGTGTGCAGGGGCGTGTACATGTTGTGTATGTGTCTTCGTGTGTGTGTGTGTGCGTGTATTTTCTTGTGTATGCATGTATGTGTACATGTTGTGTGTGCGTGCGTGTGTATTTATGTGTGTATTCAGGTGCGTGTGCATGTTGTGTCTGTTTGTGTGTGTATGCGTATGCGTGTGCACGTGCGTGTTTTTATTTTGTGCAGGTGCGTGTACATGTTGTGTCTGTTTGTGTGTGTATGCGTATGCGTATGCGTGTACGCGTGCTTGTGTGTTTAATTTGTATGCAGGTGCGTGTACATGTTGTGTGCTTGTGCGTCGGTGTGGGTGTGGATGTGGGTATATGGCCCTGGGTGCGGGGGTAGGGTTAAGGTGTGTTGATTGTGTGTTTGAGTGTACGTGTGGGTGTGGGTCACTCTGAAAATGATTGCTTGCCATGATTGTGATTTTGAGTGTGTGTGTGGGTGTGGGTCACTCCTAAAATGATTGCTTGCCAAATTTGTGACCATTGGATCACAATCATGGCAAGCAATCATTTTCAGAGTGACCCACACCCACACGCACTATCAAAGGCTTGCAAGGAGAACATTTTCATACATTTTAGTGCCAAGCATTTCTATAGGTGCCGAGCATTCTGATAAAAGCCTAGACTTAGATTCTCACAAGGATGGCACCATGCAGCAACACGCTTCCTCATTAAGTACCTCATTACACTAATTGGTGCTTGCCTGGACTGTTGGTACAGGTATAGTTGTGTGGCATCGTTTGACTGACTTCTTATCGAATACATACTTAGGGTTTAGAACACAAACACACGCGTGCGCACACACACACACACACACACACACACACACACACACACACACACAGAAAAACGCACACACACATACAGAAACACACACACACAGAAACACACACACACACACGCCACACAAACTTCGTTGGTGCGTGTTTGCAGGTCGTTGTGTGGAACCTGTCAGCCAATGACTGTCTGTCCCCACTGCAAGCTCACAAAGCCAGCATTGCAGGGGCGGCCTTCTCTCCTGACAGTACCATGCTGGCAACGTGTAGCCTGGTGAGTGCCCAACTTCTGTAATTATGTGGAAGAAATGTGTGTGTGCGTGCATGTGTATTGTGTGTGTTCATGTGAGCTAGTGTGACCTTGCTGGCAACGTGTAGCCTGGTGAGTGCCCAACTTCTGTGATTGTGGAAGAACTGTGTGTGTGCATGTGTATTGTGTGTTTTCATGTGAGCTAGTGTGACCTTTCTGGCAACGTGTAGCCTGGTGAGTGCCCAACTTCTGTAATTATGTGGAATAACTGTGTGTGTGTGCGTGCATATGTGTTGTGTGTTTTCATGTGAGCTAGTGTGACCTTTCTGGCAACGTGTAGCCTGGTGAGTGTCCAACTTCTGTATTATGTGGAAGAACTGTGTGTGTGCGTGCATGTGTATTGTGTTTGTTCATGTGAGCTAGTGTGACCTTTCTGGCAACGTGTAGCCTAGATAGAGTGAGTGAGAAACCCCTTGTGGCCAATGCATCTAGTTTGAGGCACACCTTTTGTTGTATCTTAGAAGCTCAAGAACGAGAATACAAAGCACAAGTAATAAAAGGTGCATGAGTTTGGCAGGAGGGGGCGTAGGTACCCACACCAAATTTTTTGGGATTTACACTAGGGGGTTTTGCGGAGGTGCGGAGTTTCCGGGTCCTAGGCTGAAACAATTTGACACACAAACACGCACTCGTTCATACACACACACACACACACACACACACATACACACACACACACACATGCACGCATTCACACACACATGCACGCATTCACACATGCATGCACACTCAGGACTGCTCTGCACGCGTTTGGGACACCCGCACCGGTCGCCAAATCGCATTTGTGGTGACAGACACTGGGCTGCGCACGGTGTGCTTTGCGGGCGCCCCATGCCCTGACGTCCTGGTGCTGGGGGACGTGGCGGGGCACATACACTTCCTGGACTTCCCCCCAGAGCTGCATGCTGCAAACGCCCCCACGTATTAAAAACCCTGCTATCTGCTAGCACTTTCTGGTGGACGTCCCCTTCAGGCGCTGCATGCTGCAAACGCTTTCACGTATTGTTATGGATCAGGGCTGGTATATGTGCAACTGCTGCGCATGTACGAGTGTGTGTGTTGTGTGTGTGTGTGTTGTGTGTGTATGTGTGTGTGTGCATTGAGACGTGCTGCAATTGAGCTTCTAATGGGCAGTCTTCCTAGTGACTGCAGGCGTGGGTAGCGCTGTAAAGCTCTTGTTTAGTTTGCCAAGCTCAGGCAACTTTGTGGCTCATTTTGCTAAATAAGGCGAGGGAGGATGCACGTGTGTGTGTGTGTGTGTGCTTGTTCGTGCGTGTGAGTGTGGGGGGGTGGAGGGGAGGTAAACCCTAATCTAGAGCAAGCTTCTGAGTGCGGCTTATTTGCCCAATCAGCGCATGCTGTGTGCAGGATTGGCTCAATCGTTCTCATATGTCAAGTGACCAGTGCTTGTGTGTGCGTGTCGTGTCACATGTGTGTTTGCCTTTCATCATGCCATGTTTGAGGGTGCATCAGTTGTTGTGCATACACATGCAGGTGTGCGTGCACACTGAAGTGCTCACAGCAATTGTATGCATGTACATTGTATGTTTGCACCAGCACTTTTTTGCAAGTACGCTGGCGCTCATTCCTTTTCAAGTTATCAGCTGCGCGTTATGACAGACGGTGTCATTCGTGCACAGCCATCTCCGTGTGTTGCCGACCCTATGAGTGTGTGTGTACGTGTTTCGCCAACCCTATGAGTGTGTGTGTGTGTTTCACGAGCTGGAAGGACTTGGCCCCAATCCGTGCCTTCGTTGTGATGTACAAAGTGCACAAAAAAGTTTGGAGCAAATCAGAGCGTCCGCTTCTTTTGCTCTGTGGACATGTGAAGTTTTGCTTAATTTCCATCATAGCGGAGTGACCTCTGCCAATCATTCACTCCACTGACCCAACCTCAGTGTTTTATGTCACAACGTATGTGCTGGAGTCACCATTCATGCTCAATAATGACGCCTGTTTGGATTACCTGTAGATGCGCTTGTGCAGGTGTGCTGGACGTTTGTGATTGTGCTGGCACCTCCTGTCTCCTGGCTCACATGTTTTTGGCATATTATATCTCTGCCATGACGACAACCTCAAGGTTGTGGCATACTTTTTCGGAGCATCACCATATTAATGTGCTAGGCACGTGTGCACCCATTGCGCGTTGACGTCGTTCTAGTACATTGTGTTATGCTCCTTGTTTGTATGTCACACCTTTCTGTATATTTGCACTGCATTCATTTTACTATGGAGGAGAGCCCATCAGCGCTCATGTCTTATTATGGATGAAAAATTTAGTGGACATGATCTGAAGAGATGCCAGGAGCATGGACTAGGAGCTCTTGCTTATTTTGTCTGAAGAGTTCATAGCCTCTTGCTTATTTTGTCTGAAGAATTCATGGCCTTGTACTTTCTATTTGGCCAGATCATGTGGTATGCAAAGGACACTTGGAGCTGAAATGGGGCATCCATTCTGGCATGGCTCTAGTCTCTGTTTTAATCAGGCAAAAATGACGCACAATTGAGCCATACGCTGCTTTTGCAACAAATGCCTGTATTTTACCCTGCATCAAAAACCACGAAAACCACTCCTTGCATTAATAAAGGGTAAAAATCCACTTTTAATTTTCGGGTTGTGGTGTTCACCCCCAAACCGACTTTCCTGAAAATCCAAGAATGTGTGCACTTTTGTCTAAGATGGTGGGCTGCAAACTTGGAATCCTGAAATTTGACCCAGGGGGTGGGCAGAGAGCCCCTAAAATTTCAGATCACTCTCAGATCACACATTTCTCACATTCCAAGCCCCCAACCTTTATGGATGTCTGTGAAATTTGCTCTGTTGGAAGGACTTCTTCTCAGCTACCTGTGAGTATGCTCCATGTGTGAATGACGGGACCCTAAACCCTAAACCCTTCCTACAAGGTTTATAAGGTTTATATAAATAACTTCAGTCAAGAAGTGCGATTGCTCATACAACGCAATTAGTTCATGGAGGAAAAAACAACGCTTGTTATGGCTTAAAAAGTAGCACATTGTGGGCTCCTGTTGGGGGAAACAGAGATGTTTTTTTTTTGCGTAGAGAAATCATGTGGGGATTGGCGCAGTGGAAAAAGACACGCTGCTCATCTTGGATATCATCAGCATCACACAGGTCACACGTGGGGGAATTACTTTGACTCCATGTCGCTGTCTCAAAACGTAGGGTGTGGATACAAAGTCTGAAACGAGCTGTACTACGGATGACACCACGAGGCAGGTTGAGAAACATGTATTTGGGAAGGCGAATGAGTGACCAGAGCCCTTCTTGTAAGAAGAGCACACCATTGGTGATAAATAGAGCGTTTGCTTATGTGTTCTCTCTGATGGTTTCAGAATAAGGTGTCTGTCAGATCAAATTAACGTCACTGCAAGGTATAAGGTTTACAAGGTTTACAAGGTTTACAAAAAAAGGCCTTCAGTCAAGAAGTGCGACTACTAACCTGCTCATAAAACGCAATTAGTTCATGGAGGAAAAAATAAAGCTTGTTATTGTTCTGGCTCAAGAAATTAAACACATCGTGAGCTCCTGTTGGGGGAAATAGAGATGCATATTTCCTGCGGAGAGAAATCACGTGGGGATTGGCACAGTGGAATAGAACATGTATGCTGCTCATCTTGGTCATCATCAGTATCACACAGGTCACAGGTGGGGGAATTACTTTGATTCCATGTTGCTGTCTCAAAACGTAGGGTGTGGACGCGAAGTCTGAAATGCGCTGTACTGCGAATGACATCACGAGGCAGGTTGAGAAACATGTACTTGGGAAGGATATAGGGCGAAAGAGTGACCAGAGCCCTTTTGGTAGGAAGAGCACACCATTGGTGATAAGTAGTGTTTGCTGTTGTGTTCTCTCGGATGAGTTTCAAAATAAGGTATCCAAGTGCAAGGTATAAGACTCAGCACATCTACTAATACATTCAAATGGTGCGAGGCATACGAGAGCCTGCATGCACCACGCCTGTGCGCTCTCTGCACACACGTATGTGTCTACTTGTGCTACTTCTCATCATTGGTTGGCTGCCACACCACTGTCCCTTCCCGGATAAGGGACCCAGACATTCTTGGTCTCATCATGGTACACAGGACTAGGCGAAGAATAGTATCAGAGGCCTTACACGGTACAGGGTCTCTTAAGGATCCCCTCAAATGGTGACTGTTCACAAGTTGTCAATTGATTAACAAAACTATCAAATCCAGAAGAGTAAGGTTATCAATAAGACTGGCACATACAGCTTATTACAAGAGATACAGAAACCATCAACTGTCAACCAACCAACTGCTCTGTCACACGATTCGCCGCTGCCACTAATTGGGCGTGACATGTCCAGTACTCCAACTGTCTCTCCCTGAGGTGCACGACAAAACGGCTGAGATCATGATGGGTTCACAGTTTCGCAGCTTCTGTTAGACTGGGTAGCTGCCCTGAAATCCTACTGGCCTGTGGTCAGGCCAGACTCTTCGGGGTCGCGGATTCGAATCCGCCTGGTAGCGTGAGTACTTTGCTGTCCGACAGCTCCGTCTCCGTTTCCCTAATCCATGCTTGTGGTGTTATCACCCCTTGCGTATATTTTCTTTGATTTTTGAAGATATATTATTGTGTCAGACCATCGTATCTATGGCAGAAAGAAACCCTTAAACCCTTTTGAGTCTCAAGCTTTGAATGTAATCATCGTCAATTAGTTTTTGTTCACGCAACACAAACACAGTTTCATGTAAATCATCAAATTCATCATTTAATTGGTCTTTCCCCCCCTATCTTCACTATCATTGGAGCCGTCATTCTCTAATTCATCACTTTCTGCCAATCTATCCTCATCTGGTTTTAACTGCGTATATATACAGTTCTGGCTAACCTTACACATTTGTCCATGCCACTGAATTAGCAGTAATTTATGACGAACCATGTATGGCTGCCGGTTACTTTCTTAACCCTATGTAGAAGTGGTTTTGCTTGAGGTCAAGACACACATATGTATAACCATACAAGTAACAGGTGATTCAGTTCTATGCTACAGTTCGCTGTAGGCTTCGTCATTACACCAAGGTGCCGTGGAGGGAGATCAAAACCAAAGACACGCTGGAACCAAAAATGGGCTGCATAAAAGCAAAACAACGCAAAGAAGCAAGCGGCAAGTCCGTAAGTCAGATCCAAGCGAGCTCAGATGGGAACACTCACAAGTTAAAGCACAAGCTGA
>Ga0307945_1001339_pt1 | contig 19123 bp, 23 predicted proteins | sample OrgLakmetagen228_FD_201818 | JGI IMG/M metagenome (GOLD analysis project Ga0307945, IMG submission 201818) | Saline water microbial communities from Organic Lake, Antarctica - #228 | ecosystem: Environmental > Aquatic > Non-marine Saline and Alkaline > Saline | place: Antarctica: Organic Lake...
CACAAAAAGCCAGTGCCAGTGAATCCAGGGTGCAATTGCTGGCATCTTGGTTTGTAGCTGATGGAAAGAAGGGCGGCGCAGACGATCCGGAGCTGCTGTGTCATTTGCTGGTGTCAGACCTGAATTGTTGGTTGTCTGCAAACACGTGTGATGAGGTGCTGCTGGGCATTTGCAGCAAGTGGCTGCTTCATCAGTATCATGATGAGCACAAAGTCATTGTTGTTGATGTGTGCCTGCAATCCTTCAAGGGTCTTGAGCTTCCTGCGGTCAAAGTATGGGCCGGACTGGATGATCTAGCAGTATACAACGAGAACAACGTGGCCGTGTTGCTTACTTTGTGGTGTGATGGAAAAACTTTTGCTGAGGTTGAGAAGCGAGAGTTGAGCTCACTGCTCCGGTTGAAGCAGCTGTCATGCTCTTTTTTGACGTTCCAGCTTCCCAAGCTCGGATGGTTTTCTGCTCTTGATATGAGTCCTTCTCTGCTGTCCCTTTCCCTGATGGTTGATAAAGGGTTAGAAGACTTGGGAGAAGATTTTCCTGCTGCATGGGTTGCTCCTGCTAGACGTGGTGGACTCATTGATGATGCTAATGAGCGCTGTATGATTAAGCATGGGTTTTCGAAAAGTAGGACAATGGGTTTAGTATTTAAGGCAACGGTGAGCGGTAATGTCAGCAATATTTACTCCCCCATCTCCTACTACGGAGGCTTCTACTAGAAATTGCATCTGCAGCTGTACATGCCCACTAGAAGGCTTGGTGCTTTCCTTCACCCTGCCAGTTATGGTCCGCTCCCTGCGCCTGAAGGTGTCAAAGCCACTTATCTCTTCAGCCACCAGCAGAATGATGGCAGTTGTATCATCCGTGGTAATAGCCAGATTTGCTGGCTTAGTGAGATTGGTCGGGGATTGGGAGATTTGTTTTCTGTGGATGTTGAGTCAGCAGAGGATGTAGAAAAGTTCCTGTTCAATGGCCATTTATTTGTGGAGTGTGAATTGAAAGATGTCAAGTAGGGGTCGTGGAATTTGACTGACACATATAACAAGCACGCCGCAGGGTCAGAAATTGTATTCTTCCACACATTGTATTCTTGCAGACATTGTATTTTTCACATAGGATTTCCCACGACACAACGCATATTTAGTTGTAGTCTGCTGATAGTCTGCAGGAACAGGTTAGATTGGTAGAAAAATTTACCCGACAAATATACTAGAATATTACACCTCTTACATTTTTTGATTGACTTTACATGGCTGCTGCTTCTCATACGAGTGTCACCGGTGAATGGGCATCTTGCACGGGGATACATTTCAATTGCAAGTCATCGCAATATCTACATCATTAACGTGTGCGTGTAATTATCAGATCGTAGACCTAAACATTTACTTTCTTACAGTACCAGTTATCAAATTGACCCCTAAATTTATGTGGGGAAGAGGGATGGTTTTTACTGCGTGGTATTTGCACGGATGAAATACAAATTATACAGATAAAATTAACTCTGTCACTTATACCATTTGGGCGTGACATCTTGCAAAGCCACAAAACAAACAGCGCGCAGCACATGCTCTCGGGCTGTAAACACAAAGAGATAGGTACGGTTACATTGCTATACATGCCTCTGGGGGGCATCTGAGCAAAGAGATGATTTTAATAAATGAACGACATAAGAAAGCCAGTGCCGAGATTCAGATGTTGGCAGTGCTTACAAACGTGCAGCAGAAAGCAGGACAATAGGACAATGCCAGCATCGCTGAGATCTGGCAGACCTCGTAGCGCAGGATATAAAAGCCTTGTTCCCTTGTTTTGTTGTCATGCCCATCCACCCCCCCCCTCCCGCACGGGTAGTACAGAATTGGAAAAGCTAGTGATAAACAAGGCACTCAATCCAAACAGACGGACACTTGATATAATTCAGTAAAGCAAAGCCACGGGTCTAACATGATTGATCTCATACCAAAACAAAACACATTTTATCGAAGTGGTGCTGACTGAAGAAGCGGGCTTTGTACAAATACTACAACAACAAACCTCTAAAGACCAAGTCCTTGTTTTTGACAAGGCAAAAATACTTCCTGATCCCCTTTACTTTTTAATCTGGTGGGAAAATTTTACGGTGTAACCCACGTGCACCTGGTATGCTGCAAAGGTAAACCTGTAAACAGGGGGTGTGTGCTGCAACATACTATCTGATAGATTGAGGCTTGAGGTTAAGGACGGAAGGTTATTAATGACCAGGAATTCATTAAATAATATAACCCATCAACCATTAGTATTCATCATCAATTACCAGCTTTCCTTATATTTGACCGGTAGCCACTTTTGTACCAAATTCCCCAACCTTATTCGCCACGTAAATATAAGGGGAAGTGCAACGGGATTAAGGGAGGCCAGCAATTTTTTATGCACGTGCAGCACTGTTGCCTACATCATTGGAGTGGACTTTAGACAAGTGTAACTGGCTGGATCGGTCTATTTTTACCTCAGCACTATGTTTTTTGTGGGTTGAGGTCAATTACCCCCTCTTGCTTTGTATTTTACGTTTTGTTTTATCAACGGCTGAACCACGAAAGTACGCAAGCCCATTAGCCTAACAAGAAGGATGATTGCCAATCCCCACCCTTAGTAAACCCTCTGAAAGAAAAAAAGAAACGCTACCCAGCAAGGCAGTAAAAAGCCACTCACCATATTAGGTAAGGAAGAGGAGCCATTTGCTTGGTATCGAGCATCGTAAAAGTTTTCCACCAGAATAAACTAATGGGGAGCATGAGGTATGGACAATTTGACAGGATCACATGAAGCTTTGAAATAGTTCTCTTAAGGGTGCCTGCCTGCTAGCACAAGCAGACGTAGGCGGTCCTGCAACAATGGTACAACAAGGCATTAATATATTTTTCTCTTCGGATGAGACACAAATAGGAATGATTCCAACCTGGCTCCCACCTTCCAATCTCAATGCGCAACAGCAACAGACATTAATAAGTAAGCCAGATGCAATCATAGTTACTCCGACTCGGCAACCACGCCCCAAACAAAACCCAACAAATACGTATCAAAATTGGTCTGCCAATAATGCAAGAAGAGTTGCCCGTATAACCTAGCAGATGACGCTGCCAATGCATACCCCCGGGCTATGATACCAAGAGACAACCACGACATGCATAATAAAAATAAATACTAGACACTTCCCCTACCCAAAAAGCAGAAAAGGCACGAGAACAACTTAAGCGGGTAACGCCTCGCTTCCTCGAACACTGCAAAACCATTCACACCATCCTGTTAGGAGCAACAGGCATTATCTACAGCAGCCACACAAGGAACCCACTCCGCAGCCTCGGAGTTACTGGCCTTCAGCCACAGCACTCAGAAAAATTGTCTAAAAAAGAGTAAAAATAAAAGTCGACGCTGGCGGAACACCAGCGTGTATTAAGGAAAGGGTCTCAAATTGTGCTCACACTAGCCAGAGCCTCACCAAAAACCGAAATGAGAAACAACATATACTAATGAGGATTTGGCGGGTTGTCAGCCATGCGATCCAGCCTGCGCCTAGCTCTCCTGCAGGCTGCTGAAGCCAGCCGCTCTATCTACCAGTAACCCCCCTTTCAGATCCCTCATTATCACTGTTGTCGTTGTTGCAGTGTATCTTGTGTCTTGTTTTTGTGATGTTGTTTAAGCCGTTTGCATGGCAGTGTAGTTTAGTAACTAGTTAGTGTATTTTGTGCAGGCAGGGGGATGCGCAAGTTTATTGGAGGAGTTATTGTGCACTAATTCTGCCCCCGACTCCAAGGAGTATAACATGAAGACGTGAAGTGTGACTTCGTTGTTTCGTGAGATGCCTCGGAGGCTCCTTGTTCGTAGACGCTTGATAAGAGGTAGATGTTGGTTGTATGCTTTATCTTATGTCTGTTGCGGGTATAAGGTAAGGTGAGGTTCATCACTATATATGCCTCTGGGGGGCATCTGAGCGTAAGCTTGGAAAAAGCCTGTAACCAAACCAAGAAAAGAAAAGAAAGAATAGTGGCGCTGCGCTTAGGGAACCCTAGGTCGTGCAAGTCATCATCAGCAAGTCTTGCTGTGTGAAAAGGCATGACAGGTGTATGAAAACTTCCAATATGGGTGATGCAAGATGGCTGTTGGAACTTCCTGAAACCTGCCATTCTCCATCCCGGACAGCGCTTGCACTGAACACACGTCATCACAACAACAAGTGGCCGAAATGAATGGTGCCCCAACGATGTTGTATTTAACTTCCTGGTTCCAATATACACATGTCATTTACGTCCCTCTATAGGTATAGGTACCCTAGGTACTAGGGTTCCAAAAGAAAAGAAAAGATTCTGCTGGTAGTGATGACACAGCGCGCCAGCATGATTAGGGAGGGATTTACTTAGGTGCCCGCACCAGGCAACCCCCCACCGCGCAAACAATCAAAAAGAGATTAATGTGGGTCAGGAGGTTGTGTGCCATAGCACCCAGACCCAAACCTTGACTGTTGTTGCTTGTTATATATTGCATTGCATACATTGTTTTTATGAGTGCATATGCATGTCTGATGGAGTGTTCATTCAATTTGTGTGCCAATTTTTTTATCTTATGGTAATCCAGATTAAGGTCTGCCAGAGGTTTGTCTGTATAGTCTTTGTAGATAGTCCCCATAGCTGCAACGAGGATCACGTGAAGCTTGACTTCCCTGTATCCTTGTCTGTTTAGGTATGCATACGCATGCTGTGCTGTGCTTTTGCTTTTTATTGGGGATCAGGCCTAGTGTCTTCACAAAAATTAAACTCAATCAGGTGAACCTCCCACTGGTTTGGATTCAATTTTTGTCTTTAGCAAGCTGTTGATAATCTAAGTTGCGGGTGGTTACGCGAGAGGAGCACATGGTACTACCTAGGTAAAAATAGGATGGCGTCAGGACGAGAAGAGGCTGTTAAAGCATGTGCTGTTAGTTTTGGTAGCAACCAAGAGGGCAGTGTTTTGTTGGCAGTTTTTCTCAGATTTAGCCCTTGCTCTGATAGTACCGAACCAACAAAGGCGCTACAAAAAATCAAAAGGAAAGGGCTAGGCACTCAGCCACAAAAGAAGCCACACCATATATATCAGACTGGTTCAAAAAGGTTCTCAAATGAGTTGGGCTATCTTCATATTAGATTAGAGGTAAGAGGACCAGCTGGAAGTGCTGTTTGCAAAGGCTAACAAGATGTTCATGCGGACAGTCCGGCAAAATAAATGTGTTCCTCGTCCTGAACAGAGTGCCAGGCACGTTTGTCATAGATCTTAAGCTATTGCGGGTTTATATCTGAGCAGCCTTTCATTTTACAAGATGTATGTCTCTGTCCCTTGGGGGATTCTCTTTGGGTTCCAAATACCTGCCTCTTGCTTCAATGAGCATGGCTAACACGCCAGACCTGATCGGCTTTAATGTCTAGCTAGACTTTCCAACTACTGTAGTTGAAAAGTTTTGTTGTATAAAAAATCAACCGGAAATGTGTTGCTTTCATTGAAGTAATTTTAAGGTCAGACAGCTTTTCACTGCTGTAAGCATCCATTGTAACGATTGCTGATGATCCCAGCTTCAAGGCAAGTTGCCTTTGCTGATCTCTTTATCATAACGGCTAACTGCGTGGTGGTGTCGGCTAATGTGCATTCTCTTCAGAGTTTGGTTCTTGTTGCACCCAAGAAGCATGTGTAGAGCACTGTCTGATCCTCCGCACAAAGGGCAGGTGGCAGGACCTGTCATGTGGCTAAACCTTTTGGTGTGTTTGTCTGTGTGTAGTATTGTATTGCATCTAGCCTACATTCAATCAGATCTGCAACAAAAATCATACAGATGAAACGAGAGTGAACACAACCCCCACAAATATCTCAGCGATACTCCTGGTGGTGTGCAGACTTCTGCCCCCAACCACCTGATTCCCACTGAAAAGCTCCTCTTATTTTATTCTTCAGGTAGCATGTTGTAATAAGCCTCTGCATCCATTGGGTGGTGCAGAAAACAAAACATCCTTTGCATATCCATGCCGGTAGTGCTAACACTATCTGTGGTCTCCTTTTTTTCCTATATGAACTCCAAACAACGTCAGACAAGTGCAAGAACCAATTCAACTGGTTCCGTGCCATAATGCCTTTCTATTATCTTTTCCAATGAAACAGTCAATTGCACGAGAAAAAATATTTTGGCTCCGTTTATACACACTCAGAGTTGAACAGCCCAGTTGAATTAAAGTGTGTGATGCTTCTTTTTCTGGTGTGATTGTGTGACGTCCAAGATGACAAACAACGCCTCTAGTTTAGGTGCATTTAATCCCCAGGTTACTGCTTCTTGCGCTGCGAGTATGCTTCTTTTGTGGCAAATCCCTAGCTAGCTATCGCTGCACAGCAAGCCTGCATCCCACAGGCGCCCATAATTGGTTAAAGTTCACCATGTTAAAAGAAGAATGATCGTCACCAGAATGATTGTCACCAAGAAGGGGGAAAACACCTTTGCTTTCTTGTTAGACATGATATGATTATCCTTTTTCTCGTCTCTATAGGGGAGGAGTTCCATGGTACCCGTTGCCAAAACGACTCTTTTTTCTCAATTAATGTGGTCAGAAGGCCTTATGAGGAACTCTGTTGAGAATGAAAAACATATTTTGCTGGACTGTCTGCATGAACATCTTGTCAGCCCTCACACACCGCACGACCAGCTTGTCTTCCCACCTCAGTATGAGGATGGCCCACCTCGTTTGAGGACCTTTCTGAGCCACCAGTTGTGATTGGTGTTGCCTCTTTTATAGCTGAGTGCCCTTTTCTCTTGATTTTTCTTGCACATTTTTCGGTTTGGGTGCAGACTTTTTACAAGTAAACGCACCCCCATTGGGCCTCAGTGTTTCTCCACTTGAATAAATTACAGCAAGAGGTGCACTGGGAAGAGCTCAAACTGTCAAAACAAGCTCACGATTTCGAAAAGGCCAGAAAGTGTTATAAAGGGTTTGCGGAAAACAGAGTCCTATCTTGACCAGGTTATACACTGTGAGTCAAAGGAAAGTTCCTCACACAAACAAAAAGACGTTACGTGACCTCACCCTCCTCCCAGATTTCCCCTTCCTCTTCCACTCTTTCCTTGTTTTTGCCACCAGCTGCTCCTACCTGCCCTTCCTCGCTCACGTCCGGCTCATTAATGATTACTTCTACATGCGGCTGATTCTGTTGCTGTTGCTGCTGCTGCTGCTGCTGCTGCTGCTGCTGGACTTGGCATTCCAACGCTGGATGCGACGGCATTTGCCCTTCCTCAAGACCTGCTTGGCCTTGCTGCACCTCATGCTGTCGCTGCTGCTGCTGCCTCGACCACTCTCCTTGCTGTTCTTCCTCTCTACCTTGCTGCTGATGATTCCGCTGCTGCTGCTGCTGCTGCGGCTCATGTTCCTGCTGCAGATGCTGGTACTGTTCTTGCTGCTGCTGCGAACTGGCTTGCGCCAAGCTCTCCCACGGCTGCCGGTCAGGGTCACCCCGTACCCGTTTCCCTACAGGCTGCTTCTCACTTGCCCTACTGCTCCTGCTTCGTTTCATCCCTTGCTCATCTGACGTGCTGGTCAACCCCTCGGCTACTCCAGTGGGTGCAGCCGCCATGCTCTCCGCACGCTGCCTCTGGGCATGCAGCTCCTGGATGAGATATCAAGGTACAGGCAACATGTCAGCTCATTTAGATCGAGGTGGGGAGGTTTTCAATGCCTGCGTAGTTTTTTTATTTTCTGTCCATTACTATGTTTCTCTCCATGAGTATCCGGCAAAAAACGCTGAGATCAATGGGCTTACAATTCTGCAGCTTCTGTTTGTAGATATACGATTGTGTCAGACTATCCAAGGCAGAAAGAATATGGGCTTAAGAGACCACCCTGACGTCAAAGCCACAAACCTGCGCGCGTGATGGGCTTCGCCAATTTTTCAGCGTCGCTAGCGACGCTCCCTCACTTGCCATTTTTAAGGTGCAAAACAGAGAAGTTACGACTGGTTGAGATCCACTCAAATTAATTGACTGGACACTATATAACAGGTTATATGTCTGTCTTCGTGATTACAGTATAATTTTTATTTATTAGCGAGACTGGCTGCCAGTTCACTTGGTGTGTGCCATCCTGGCTTGCAGTGTGTATACTGCAACCAAAACACCTCAAGCAAATGTCCTGGACATAGACGGGCGCAAAGTGGTCGAACAGGTAGGATCCCATTTGTTGGCCATGTGACCTATAATCCCTGTGGCAAGGAAGAATGCATGCGTTCCAAGTATTCACTGCATATTGCTGAGTACCGAACACATTTTGTGTGCCAAGGACGCGTACGCTGCGAGTGACAACTGCATATTGCAAGTAAGGCAAAGGTGGCACAGCAATTATACTTACTGCTAGGGCAGCAGCCTTCTCGTTCCGTAGCTTCTCCAAGGGCTGAAGTTGAGCAACGAGTACGGCGTGCTGCTGTGCCAACGCCTCCTTCTCTCCTGCTGCTTGCTGTAGCTCTTCATGGTTAAGCCGCTCAACTTCTTTTAGCCGCTCTCTCTCCCGCCTTTTCTTACGATGTCTGCAAAGTGCTTGTAGGCACGACATGTAATGCACTACTTCAGGCTTATGCAAGGAGGCCACTGTATGTCAGAGTGTAGTGTGCATGTGCACGCATATTTGCGTGAGTGCAAGCGCGTGTTTGTGTGTGTGTGTGTGTGTGTGTGTGTGTGTGTGTGTGTGTGTGTGTGTGTGTGTTTGTGTGTGTGTTTGTGTGTGTGTGTGTGTGAGTTTGGTGTGCGTGTGTGCGTGTGTGCGTGTGTGTGTGCGCGCGTGTGTGTGTGTGTGTGTGTGTGTGTGTGTGTGTGTGTGTGTGTGTGTGTGTGTGTGTGTGTGTGTCTGTGTGTGTGTGTTTGGTGTGGGTGCGTTTGCAAGCAAGCTGCGGCCTAACAAATTATCGTACCTTTCCTCTCTGTCTGCATTCCTTGCATAAGCAGGCTCCTCTGATGGAGCATTCATCAACTCCTTTTCAAGCGCGAGGAATTTGGCACGTCGCATGGCAACAAGCTACATGTTGCGCAGAGTGTTTAGAAATGAACTTATGGATGTAAGCACTTATGTGGATGTAAGCAATAACACATGCAGACTCCAACCCAGAAGCACGCATGCCTGCATGCATGCATGCACGCACGCACACACACGCGCACACACGCAACACACACACGCACGCATGCACATGAAGCAGTTTGCACAAGTAGTCTCACCTGGAGAAATTTGCCGCGATTCATTCCTATATAGCAGGTGGTTCAGGCTTTTGCTTCAATAGAAAGTTACATTTATTGTGTGCGAACGCAGTTACACTCCCGGTGAATTGGTAACAACTTGAGAACTAGAAGTTAAACTGATAATAATTATTATACTAATGAAGAATGCAACAGAGGTTTTTAGCCCAGCTGTCCCCGTTTGCTTAGGCCTGCACATTTGTTTGTGCCTGAGAGTACTGACTTCTACCATAGAGGCTACAAGAAGCGTAAAAGCTCTCATCCAGGACCTGCAGCAGGCCCTGTAGCAAGAGCACCTGCTGAGGACTGCGCTGAGGACGATGCCGCCTGGGCTGTGATGAGGGTCTCCCAAGGGAGGGCATCGCACAGGTCAGGTTGCATTGGAAACATGATCATTGCCACTCAGCTGAATCTTTGGAGGCTTTCTTGTGTTCTCCTACTTCAACCGGCCCTGCTCTCTAAGATTATTCATGTTGAATTGTTTTCTTGCCATAGCTACCAGCTGAGCGATGCCTTGATTGGCCTAGCAACTGTGCAGTACATCAGCACTCACACAAGCCTTCGCCGCCCACCCTGCCTGCGCAATTGTCATAAGACTGCATAAGACAGCATATGCCAGATCAAATCACTGTCATCACTGCAATGAATAAGGCTCAGCACAATAACTAGCCTGGGTAGCCTTTGGACCAGGAAGGCCTCCAAGGTGGGGAAACTATTTAGCAGAGGAGTGAGCAGTTGGGCAATACACAGGTATATGCATCATCGCATCATCTCCTATGTAGTACTAATGGTGCGGTTGTAGCGGCAGCTGCAGCATCTGTCCTGCTTCGTTGCCCCTGTCTTTAATTAGTTGTAAGTCAATACATGAAAACTTTAAATCAAGAAAATAAAAGTTATCAATAAGACTGGCGTGTCCAGCTTATTAAATAAGACATACAGAAACTCTCAGCTGTTAACCAACTAACTGCTTGTCACTGTGACACGTTGCTGCCACTAACGTTGCTGCCACTAATCTGGCGTGCCCGTGACAAGATGGTGTAATTCAAAGAACAAAAGTACCATTGGTCCCGTAATTCAGATCTCACGCATAGCGTCCTAGAAGTATTGAAGTACTAGACCAAGGGATGAGCAGTTGATGAAATGAACCACATCGTCTGTTTTGCAGGGCTTTGACCGGACAGCGTATGCTTTTCTCCTAGTAGGAAATCACATTGGAGCTCTGATTCACAGCCCTAGCAGCATGTGCAGTATGCTGCATGTTTTGACTAAATGTACTGATCACTGCCAGGTTAGACTCAGATAACATAAAGGGGAACTCCAGTAGTAGTGTCAGGTGAAATAAGGCTTTGGTTTTCTGCTGGAGGTGTTAACCCCCTACTGCCAAAATTAGCGCAGGGTACCTATGCTCCTTGGGGCCCCAAGGGAGCGTGTTTTCACCGTAGTACCTCGTCACAACAAATCATGGTACCAGCTAAAGCATGAATTGTGAGTATGAGACATAGCAATATTCCTTTGGTGTGGCGGTGATTTGACCTGGCAGAATTACCATGACGTCGCTAGGCCACAAACTTCTTCTTGCAACTATTCATTACAACTGTCACGACAACGAGCGAATGAAGAGAGACACGGAATCGCAATCAAGGTGAGTACTAAATAAGAAAAGAGCAACCCTGTAAAGCTGAAGGGTGCTAGTACAAAGAGGGACCACAATGGTGCAGACATAAGCCAGCTAAGTAATGGGAAAGGTTCACAACGCAAACGGAGCTAAGTAATGAAAAATGTGGAGACAAGCGGTATGTTGATGCACAAGCCCACAGACCTAGATAGCATTAAGACGGTATTCTTGACATGGTTGACAGGCACATTACGACGTTGCTGTGCATAAATGAAGCATTCATGAGCGAGCACTTTCTATTCCTTGTCCAAAACACCTTACTAAAGGCATGCTTATCAGGCGACATGTCTACCGTGCGCCCCGAAAGCCCAGGAGCACATGAAGCCGAAGCAGCAACAAGTTTAGTTCCTCCTCCCACCACCGCCCCCTTCACCAGCATCCCCCCCCATTGCAGACAGAGGCTTCACCGGGGGCATAGCAAATCCATCTCCCCCTGCGTCACCATCGCCACCAGCACCACTTTGCCCAAATCCACCACTGCCCCCTCCCTCCCAGCCAGCCCCTGATCCGCCGCGCATCGGACCCCCGTGACTGCTGTGGTACTGAGATCCACCAGCTCCACCACCAAAGCTTCCTCCTCGCCCTCTACCCATGGCCCCTCCCCTGCCTCCCCCAAACTCCACACTGTGCCAGCCGCCTCCCCCAGATCGACCTCGGAAGGAGCCCCTGCCCCCTGCCGACCAGGCCCCTCCCCCACGCATGCCACTCCCTCCTCGCACGCTGCCTCCACTCCAACCCTGGCCTGTGTGCATGCATGTGCATGTGCATGTTTGTGTGTGTATGTGTGTGTGTGCATGAGTATGTGCATATGTGTATGTACAATGTACATGTACGTGCAATTTGGTGTACATTTGTGGGTACCTGTGTGCGTGCATGTGTGTGCAACCTTGCTTGTGCAACTTGTGCAATGCCGTCCTGCCTTAGCAGCAACGCTCCATTCCCACCTTCATAGCCGCCACCGCCTGACTGGCTGTAGTGCCGGCGGCTACTGCCGCCCTCGCCTTGAAAGCCTCCACCCCTAGAATACTGACCAGACCTACGAGGTGGAGGGCCCCCTTCCTCTTCATAGTGAGGACCATACCCTCCAGCATCGTAACCCTCCCCTCCTTCATCCATCCCTCCCTCCATCCCCTCCTCTGCTTCCTCCCCACCTCCTGCATGGCGAGCAGCAGCAGCCAGTGCACGCGCACTGCCACTGTGGTATCCGCCGCGCATGGCTGCTCCACTTCCCCCCCGCATGAAGCCTGGCATGCGTATGGGCCGCATGCCCCCACCAGCCCCCCGAGGCAGCCCGCCTGCACGCTGCATGTTAGCAAACATGGCCATCATCTGCTGCATCATTTGCTGCCCGCCACCACCCTCGCCACCCTCGCCATGTGCCATGCCCAGGCCACCGGCTGCGGCGGCTGGAGGGATCAGTGGCACGGCTTCTCCTGCTGCACCGGCTCCACTGGCAAGGCGAGCAGCCATCGCTCTGGAGCGACGAGCTTGGACCTGTATGGGTATTGGTGGTGATTAATGCGTGTCAGAGGGGCATTATCATGCAAGATTAAGTTGTGACCACGCTGCTCATACACCCTCATCGTGCAAGACAAACATTTGGAACTGCAAGCCTACTGCTCCTGACAATGTTTAAACCTGGCTCTTTACAGCTAGCCCCCCCCCCACACCTGCCGCTGCTGCTGCATGATGACGCTGTCCATGAGCTGCTGGATGAGCTCGGGCGAAGGCAAAGAAGGGCCGCCGTTACCCCCGCCACTCAAAGCGGCCGCCATGAGGGGGTGGTTGCTCATGGCCTGCACTGCTGCCAAGAACTGCTGCGGCATGCCCTGCAATTCATTTTACAATAAGACGCGTTTTATGTCAAACCTTGGCCTGCACGTCCATCGTTGATCACTGCTGCATGCCCAGCAACCTAACTGTTCAAAAAGTATGATGCTTGTGCCCTGCAACCAGATTTACCAGAGAGATTTCTCAGCAACGTATGATGCGAGTTTCTGAACCTTGTTTCAGGCGAAACATGACACTAACAGCTGACGATTGACTGCTGCCACTGCAAATTTACTTGTACCTAGCAAATCCTCAGCCTTCGAAACAATTGCATACACACCTGTCGCAGGCGCACGTTTTTGTTTCACTTGTGTTCCTAGTTTATTTGTAGCTTGTCCACGATTCATCCCACGGTCTTAAATGTTTATGCCTTGTTGCCTGTGTTGATCCTTTTTATCATTCCAAGGACACAATTCCATGCATCCTTTCCCGTGCGCAAAAATGTTGCCATGTTGCCACAATCTATGCCACATCACAGAACAACAGCAATCCCACCATGCTTGGCTGCCCAGTTCATCATAACGTGCGTAATCCCCTCGACAGGCCCAAAACCTACCTCATCCATGCTCCCCATAGAGCCAGGGCCATGTCCACGTGCTCTGCTACTCGGCCCATGCGAACGTACGGGCACAGGCATCTCTGCTTCCTCACCCTCCCCATCCTGTGTGAATCAATGAGTGGCGCAGAGCACGTTACATATTGTCTTAAATGAGGCTGCTTGCCTGCCAGTCAGCCTGCTCTTGACTGCCTGCCCCCGCGCCTGCCTGCTTGTCTAATTCTTCTATAGAAGAGCTCTTATGCATCAGGAGCAAGCAGGGCACACCGTACCAAGAAGCATCAGTGTGCAAGAGCGTGGCTGGTACTCACACAGCTGAGTCTTACCTCCCATCGCCCCCCCTCATTCTGCCATCCCCCCTCCTCCCCCTCCTCCCCATGAGCTGCTGCCGCCGCTGCAGCTGCCGCTGCATCCGGCCGCATGCGTTTGAACGGCCGGCCACCCATGCCCCCCCCGGCAGCCATAAAGGGCCTGCTGCCGGGCACACCACCCTCCGCAAAGCTCCCCCTTGCTGCTGCGCTGCCTCTGCCTGCAAACCCACCCCCCCGTGCATGTGTGCCTCCATACTGCCGGCCCTGCTCCGCCTGTGCAGGTGCAGTGATTAATAAACAATTTGTGAGTGTGTTGCTGCTGTGCGGATCGTGCGCACTGTACAGATCCTGTTCACCATGATGCACCTTGTACGCAACGTGCAGCACACAGCAAGGGATTGCCACATTTTATGAATGCTGCATGCTTGTATGCCCCACGATAGTCTGCATGCAAGCCTTTCCCTTCCTATCCCTGTGTGCATGACTGTGAAGCACAAGCTCGTGTTGTGGTGTCCTGCTTTGGCCCCTCTCCTAAATCACAGAACACAGCGTGTAATTCGAGTGCTCCACAGTCACAAGAAACGCAGCTTGCCGTCCTGTCAATGATTGTTTCAAAGACATACAGCACGTTTTGAAACGGATCACAGGTACAAGAAACGTATTCAGAACATGTTCTAAGATCTGTTCTAAGATGCACTGTTGTAAGATACACAGCACATCATTCAAACACAGTCTCCCCACCTGCGCCGCATGGTAGCCTCCCTCTGCGTCCCCAAATAGCTTGGCATTAAAGCCTGGACGACTAGATACCATGCGGCCACCTCCAGCACCAGTACTTGCACCTGCATATATGTATTTGTTTGTTAGTGTATGTGTGTGTGCATGTGTTGCGTGTGCAGGTTTCTTTGTGTGCACCTATGCTATTACGTAGCATCCAATTTGTACCCATACATGTGTTGTGTGCGTCTGTTGTGTGTCTGATTTGTGTTGTGTGTGGCACATTTTCACACGTTTGCAAAGATCAAACCTGCTGCTAAGGCCTGCTCTCCTTGTGGTCAGCACATACGCTGGAAAACAATGGGCACATGCTTTGCGATTTACAAAGCACGTGTACATGCTCATGTACACGTCAAAGCATTGCATACTGATGAAAGCTTGCACTCTTCAGCGCACGCATGCTCCTAATACGTCTGAAACCACAGAGTATTTTCCTGTACGTGTGCGCTTACATTGTTTGTTTCTGCACTCACTAGGGTAAGGCCTCCCTCCCTGCACCCCTGCATGGCCTGCCATTTTTCTTTATTTCCACACTCACCAGGGTAGGGCCTCCCTCCCTGCACCCCTGCATGGCCTGCCATAGCCGTGCGTGCGGTGGCGGCATCGGGTGCATCATATCCACGGGGTACTACGTGCCGGGAGCCCCCTGCTGCTCCAGGGACAAGTTCACGCTTCACACCACCTGTGTGTGTATGTCAGTGAGCGTATGTGTACGTGTGTGTGTTTGTGTGTGCGTGTGGGACAGTTTCACGCTTCACACCACCTGTGTGTGTATGTCAGTGAGTGTATGTGTATGCCTATGTGTGTTCATTAATAGGAAGTGATATGAAATCCCAGAGGACCAGGTCGGTTGCATTGTGACTAGTGTCACTGCATCAAGTCAGTAATCCACCAAGGTGGAGTATTTTGAGTATGCTTAAAGCATGCAGCAAGGAGCCGTAAACAGCTAGCAGACAGAAATTGGCAGTGGAGCCATACCTGCAGTACCAGACCCCACACGCACACGACCAGTGCCGTCCACGTATTGCTGCTGCTGCTGCAGCTGCTGCTGAGGATGCATGGGGCGAGCGCCCACAGGGTGGTTGCCTGGAGGAGAAGATGTTGAGCAGTTGTGGTAATCAGGGTGCCAAGGCAAAGGGACGGAGCAAGCACGGCGGTACAAGAGTGCAAGGTACCGCTTCTATGCATGTTTCAACTTGTTGATGCAGTAGACTTTCACATTCAATCTAGAAGCCTCAGGAAAGCACATTGCACGGGCAAGTATCTAAAAGTAGAGACCAGGCTCCGTGACTTGCAGCCACACAGCGCAACACACACACACTCCTACTTTGCAGGCTTAGAAAAGGAACAAGGCAGAAAAAAGAAGAAGAGTTGAGACATGCTACCCAAACGTATAAAAAATGAAAAAGGAGGAGTAATTAGGTGAGACACGCTATTAATAGGGTTGGCCAGAACCGTACATGGAATTCCCATATACTGTATATACGCCGTATATGACCGTATATACGCCGTATTTCCATATATACCGTATATGGGAGAAAATGGACTAACTCAGAATTATTAAGGGGGGGGGGGGGCTCTTGAAGAGCTGAGCATGAACCAATCATTGATACCCAAAGAATGAATGGTTAGGGAGCTAGGCCTGCTTTAAGCCAAAAAGACCAAAAAAAGGCCTTTCAGTGCAAAAGGGAGTTCAACTACCATATCCACCAATACAATTAGTTATTAACGCAAAACACATGCATCAATAGAAAAGGGAAGCAAAGGAAGAGCTCAGTTAGAAGAGGCGCGAGAAAAGAAAATTGACCAAAAAGAGCGAAAAAGACTGGAAAAAGACTGCTGTTGCTGGGAATTGAACGCTGCACCACCTGCCAATACGGTCCATATACGGCGTATGTACGGTTTAGAACGTACATACAGCGTATATATACGGTTGGCCAAAACGCATGTACGGTCATACGGATACGGATGCGGTCGGAAATTTCCATATACGGATACAGTTATACGGCGTATCCAGATACGCCGCATTTCGTATGTAAGGTTCTGGCCAACCCTAGCTATTAAGTGTATGAAAAGAGAAGGAAAAGAAAGGGAAAAGGTGAGACACACTAATTAAACTTATCAAGAGCAAAGCGATGATTTTAAGCTAGATCCTGTAAGCCACGTGCACCCCTCCACTGCAGATGACAAGCTCTTTAATTTGCCAACGTCACTGCATTTAAGAGACACACCCAAATACCAAGTTGCACCGGCCAGCACAGACTGCAGCACACACATGTAATTCCCAGGGTTTTCCTTCTCAGCCACCGTTCTGGCATCTTCTTTGCACCTACCTCTACCGAAAAAAACCTTCGAATAAAACAAGATTGCACTTTTTAACTCTCTCTGTCACATGACCCCAGGTGGTCGGCTCTCTTACTCTTGGCCAGCATCCCAATGCTAGCTCCTCCTCTGATTTTAAAATCACCCCCCCCTGAACCAGGCAACACTGGAATGGAAATACTTTCAGGCTCACCTGGTGTGGCCACAGCCACGGCCCTTCCACTCTTGGCCACCATCCCAACGCCAGCTACCCCCCTGCCACCTGCCCCTGCGTGTGCGCTGCCATGCCTGGTGTGCTGAGAGGGCACAGGCACACGTGCGTTGGGCGGCACCTGCTGCTGGGGGTTTGCATGGCCTGTGGCGATGGCAGTAGCGGTTGCACGGGGCTGGTGGTGCTGCTGTGCGCTGCTGGTGTTGTGAGTGCGACGGCTGCGGTGGCGGTTGCTTGAGCGGGGGGGGGCGGTGGAGTGGGAGCGCGAGGTAGAGCGTGAATTTGAGCGTGAGCGTGAGTTTGAGCGAGTAGCCGAGCCTGAATTGGATCTGGAGCGGGAGGAAGTGTAGGAGCCAGAGTGGGAGGAGGAGCGCCTGTGCGTGCATATGTGGTGTGTGTGTGAGTGTGAGTGTGTGTGTGTGTGTGTGCGCGCTATGAGTACCTTTTAAGGAGTAGACCGCAATGGCATGAATCTGTCAACAGGCTCATTGAAACGCCAATTGCTAATCAGACATTCCCAATTTGTGTCATATTAGGGCGACTATTTCTTGCATACACACATACACACTGGGCAGAGCAAAAAGAGCTACTCTATCCAACAAAGAACCCACTCAAAACAGTACGGCTACCCAGCGTGCTTGTTTCTAGGCTTAATGGAAACACACATATGCAGCAAGAATTAAATCATATGTACACATATACTTGCAGCAACAGTCTAAAACACGCGCTGGCATGCATAAACGCAAGCACACACCTTGCCTTGCTATACACGTTAACAGCTACACACACATGCACACACGCACGTATGCAAGTGCACGCACCCTTGAGCTCTGTGTTAACAGCTGGACAAACTAGACGCAAGCAACATACAACTGTTGGCTTTCACGTCAACAGCTACACACACATGCACACACGCACGTATGCAAGTGCACGCACCCTTGAGCTCTGTGTTAACAGCTGGACAAACTAGACGCAAGCAACATACAACTGTTGGCGGTCACGTCAACAGCTACACACACATGCACACAAGCACGTATGCAAGGACGCGCACCCTCTGGAGCTGTACGAGCGGGAGCGAGAGGAGCTGTAGGACCTAGAGCCAGACTCAGATGAGTAGCGACCAGATCCAGAGGAGGACGCGGATTGAGCTGAGCGCCTGCGAGAGCCTGACTGAGTGCGCGCATCACTGCGTCCTCTTTCCCTTCCAGCAGGAGCACCTGCAAACGTGGGTCAGGCTCAGAGGCTTTTGCTCGAGCCTTGAGATGGCTGCTCAGAGTTTTAACAGGATAGACTGGATCTAGCGCTCAGTCAGGTATTAGAGATAAGAAATGTTTTTTTGTGTGTGTGTCTGCATGGGTGTTTACTATCGCAGACTCCAAACTCCAAACAGGATAGGCTGGATTTGGTGCTCAGTCAGGCAAGAAGAAGGATGTCTGCAAGTGTCCAATCCACAAAGGCAAGGTTGCAGGGTTGAAGAGGTTAATGATAGCACCATTCCATCATGGTCCTTGGTGGAACCTGCTGTTAATTACATGACGTGACGCTTGTTGATTTTTGATTTCACATGGGTGCGTAATCATAGGGGCACTATGTCAAAATGTCTTAACAGCCAAATCTGCAATGGCTGTCGTTGCATAGTGAGCGTAGTGAGCTGTGGGTTAAGGTATAAAAATCCGGTCAACTCTGTATCTCTTTTGTTTACGGTAAAGAGTTACTTGGTGAGCTGTGAGGAGTGAGCATGTGGGATAATTTCACAATTGCATGCCACTAAAGCTACTACCGCTGCTTGAAAATGGTTTACAGGGATTTGCAACAGAAATTTACATTGGGAAATCCCGTCGCATCCTTTGGTCACAAGATCTGAATTCAGATATCACAGAGGTGGTCATTGACTCGCAGCAAAGAGTAGTATTACACCCTAACACAGATTTTGTGGTTTTAGCATTGTGGAAAACCCCGTTTTGAACCTGTTCATCTATATCAGGTTCTGGTCACAAGTTTGGAAGCAAGCTGTTTTGTCCATGCGAATGCCTCCTCTTTCTCATCCTGTGCCTTAGGCTGCAACCTCAAGTGGAGATAAGCTCTGCCTGCAAGCTGTTAACACTCTCCCTCTCCCTCTCCCTCTCCCTCTCCCTCTCCCTCTCCCTCTCTCCCTCTCTCTCTCTCGCTCTCTCTCTCTCGCTCTCGC
>Ga0307945_1001340_pt1 | contig 19118 bp, 21 predicted proteins | sample OrgLakmetagen228_FD_201818 | JGI IMG/M metagenome (GOLD analysis project Ga0307945, IMG submission 201818) | Saline water microbial communities from Organic Lake, Antarctica - #228 | ecosystem: Environmental > Aquatic > Non-marine Saline and Alkaline > Saline | place: Antarctica: Organic Lake...
CAGTAGTGCGGCAAGAAGCAGTGTAAGAGAGGTAAGGAGTAGCCCAGATTTGACAGCCATACAGACCAGCAGACTAATTACAGACCAGCAGACTAATTATCCAAAATGACCCCCCCCCAACCCCCCTTCCTAACCCCACACTATTAAGAAGGTTGTCAATCTGCTCAGAATTTAAGCAGCTATCTGCCTGCACAGTTCTCAATTTAATACAGGAAGAGTTATAGGGCAAAATGTGGTTTGCACACGCTCTTATGTCACCTCTTGCTTAGTGCACATATCCAGCCAGAACCTTTGCCAAAGCACTTTTTAGCTTCGTTCATGCAACTTGTGCACTATACTACATTATACTAATGTTTTACGTGTTTTGCAAGCTTGGAATCAATTGCTGGCAATTTGCCCTAAACACATCCCTGCAGCCTAACAGGGAGCATTCATTTCTGTGACCAGCTGGCAGGCTCCCAAACCCTTTCTTAAACCAAATCACTCGACAGGGGTTTGAGCTGATGAGCCCAAAAATAACAATTTGTTTTTACGAAAGTGGCTCAGTACAATTCTGGAGGCTCCCCCGAAGTTCCCTGACCCCCCTGCCCCCTCAAAATCGACTCATTCATATACCACTCGGTAGCACTCAATGTCAGGATTCTGAATGTGAAATTCATATTTCAATTGACGCCGAAAGTTATGATCCTTGACGCCTCTTGCATGCACCCTATTTTACTATTGTTGCAGCATCACGTGCATGTATGAAAGCAGGCGTGTGGCCTTCATCAAACTCCCAACTGACTGAGACCAATCTGTCTTTACATCTGGGAACTTCTTTGCGCTGTAAATTGATGTTTACATGGGGGATGTCATGCTCAATCAGTGAAATTACCAATCATTTGATTTTCCAGAGCAACGATTATACGGTTATTTCTTTTTCATGTATATTGTGTTTGCACTGCAATGCATACCTTCTCTTTCCTATCACTGCGTAGGGCAATAGATACGTGACAAAAAAAAGCATCAAAAGCATAAAAAATGGATGCACGTGCAGGGAAGCGGCACCGGCAGCCGTCGAAGAAATTAAGAGATGCAGTCGAGCATTGTCCGGAGCAAAAGAGCAAGAAACACTGAAGGGAAGGAGGATGGAGTTGGAAAGGATGGAACAACAAATGGTGATTTTCCTATGTATGGTAGCAGAATTGTAGTCTAAAGGTGCTGGCTAAACTATTGTTGCCATGTTGCTGCTTGTGGATATATTGTGGGTTTATGCAATGTGCAAAGTTCTGTGGCTTGATAGTTTTTTATAAGCTGGACTGGCAGTCTATATCTTAAAATGTATGAAAGCTTCTCAATTTATGGTGCAGTGGTAGCTCATTTGCTGTACAACGTAGCAATTGCTTTTCTTACGAATTAGCAAGAATAGTTTGCGTTTTCCCCCTTCTTTCTTGGTCTGTTTTTCCTTTTTTTTTTGGGCAAGGAGCTCCTGAACCGACGCGCTTAACCATTTTGCTGGTATCTGTAATTGAAAAGTACAGATCAAATAACACAGATCTCGTGGCAAGATCAGAGAGGATAGATGGGCTGCTATGCTCTTAATACTTTAGTAAATTTAAGTAGGGGGGTACTTAAAGCTATTGCCTTTAAGTAGGGGTACTAAGCCTCCGCCCCTACTTAAGTACCCTCCCCCCCCCAAACGCAAATTATAGTGGGGTACTAAGGTAGGTTTGGGGGGTACTCAAGTACCCCCTGACTGTAGTAGGGTTTGGTTGTTTGGCCAGTTTAGATGGTCCGGTCTACGCTGGAAAACGCCAACATGGAAGGAAAGGCATTGCATTAGCCAAAGCCCCACCGAAACTCGAAAAAGAAAAACAACAGAGACTCATGAGGAGGCATCCTAATAACCACATTAGACGGCCACCTCCCACACGCACAGATCGACCGGCAGATACTAGGCAATTTGATTATACTTTTATGTTTGATGAACCTTGCTCAGGACCACATATGTCCCCTTCTCCCGCTACAATAGCAGCTAGATGTCAATCAGAACTTCAAAGACGTGCCACTCAAAATGACTAACACCTTCATCAATACAAACATTCCCTCCAGACGCCAATGCTCTGCCCAGAAAACACACAGCATACAACAACATACCCCACACAGGGCCCTTTCACGCACCATCCCACCACAACGATACCAGCTGCCCCTCCATCGCAAACCCACGCTCACAACGTTAGTTCCAAAAAAGCTCCAACCTGACAAAAGAAGCCACGACTCTGTAGGCTCAATGTCTATACCATCCCACAATCCGTCCCAAACTACAGCCATCGAATGCCTGTCTGAACTCGCACTTACTAACCAGCTTGCCGCTCCCTCACAAAACCAGAATGTGCACGGCAGACATAATCTGCTCCCCCACATACCACTTAAAAGAGAAGACGCAGCCAGATAGTAAGCCAGCAACATCTCCCCCTCATATAAAACCTATTCCCCTCCCAACTAATATAATATCCAACCTATCACGCCCAATTGTTAGCAGTGACGATCCGTGTGATTTGGTTAGCTGGGTTTAAAGTTGAGGTTGCTTTGCCTAGTCTTGTTCAATAAGCTGGGGAAGCCAGTTTATTGAAGATGACTTTTTCTGGTTTTGATATTGCGGTTTTGCCCAGCAAATTACTCAATGCTCAGATGGTTAAGTAAACTTTCCAGCCCTTGGGAGGAAGAACGTGGCAGCCGACTAAAGTGTGTGTGGTATAGTATAGTGTGTTAAGCATGTTGGATTTGAGAAACAGCAGAGAAAGAGAGAGAATTGACGGAGAATTGCCAGTCAAAAAATAATATTCCCAGCCTTTACGCTGCTAAATTTGTCCATACCAGACGTGCACTTTCCAGTACTGTTATCAACTCTCATCAGGAGCCGGTTTCAGGCCAAGCCTGCAACCCTCCTGATCCCCATTGATTTCTCCTATCCTTTACACGGTGAAGGAGCTTTACGGTACGCGGTACCAAAGTGGCTCCTTTTCCTTGATTAATGTGGGCAGTGGTTTTCAATGCCTGCGTAGTTTTTACTTTTTCTTTTCATGATCCTAAGGAGCCTGTTTTGCTGATAGCCTTAAAGATCATGCGGCATGCTAAGTTGTGTCTTTCGGTGATCATGTTCCTAACATTTATTAATATATAAACGACAACAAGCAAGGGGACAACATGCAAGAAAGACAGAAAAAAAAGTCGAACGAAATTATGAACATGACTGGCTTGCGTAAGGCGCCTGTTGCTCTGAGCTCTTTATACAAATAAGGCGCTTTTCTGGCCTTGGTTACTGTTGGTCTTTCTTCTTGCTCCGTGACCTTCGCGTACGGTTGGCACCTTGACTTTCCGCCTTAATGATCTCATCTAATGCAGCGGCTGCAATCGCCTGTGCATCATTAGACACAGCAACCCCGCCCCCAAGCTCCTCTTCGCCCCTTCCTTTGCTGCTTCCTGATGACCGGACAGCACTTTGACTGATCCCCTGCACATCCTGGCCTTGCCCTCCTCGTTCTCTTTCCCCTCCTGCTTTTCCCCCTCCCTGCCTTCGCTGCCTGAGGGACCTCCTGTTCCTTAAATCCCTTGAGTAAGGTGATGCACCGCCGTTGCCTTCCGTCCACAATGGAAGGCCACGGCTTGCGTCTTCCAGTCCATCAGGGCTCACATCATCCCTTAAAAAGGGAGAGCTGCCTCTTGCCTCAGTAGGGATTAGCATTGAGGGGTCTGCCAGCACCACATCCGCAGCATCATCTCTGCAGACATGAATGAAGGCCAGATTGGTGTTGTTCAACGGCGTGCTTTGTCTGTGAGGATGGAGGCATTACATTTGCATCTTGCTTGACCTGCGCAGGTGACGCTAGTTCAATCATGATACACAAGGCCGCAAAACGGATAGCTACTTAGCGCATAAATGAGTGTGGTTTCACACGGGTAGTACCATAAGATGCGTATCCATTGCAAGCTTTTAAATACTAAATGTGATGACACATCGTAAACAAAAGGAGGGAAACACTGTTCTGGTTTTTTTTTATAACGGATTTGAGCCTAGGACTTTTAGAAAATCGATAGGTTTTCATGAGTGCAAGGCCTTCAGCGCTGAAAATGATAAAACATACAAATTGCGTGCTAGTCTGCAAGAGGGTGGGGTACATACGTAGCATAAGAAACAGTACAGTGTCTGTTCTGCGGTAGCTCTTGTTGGTACCTGAAAGAGCCAAAGCTGGCAGCAATGGCATCAAAGCGCTGCTCCAGGCTATCAACAGGCTGGGCCAGCAAGCGCGGCTCTCGAATTGCAAGCTCAGCCACCAAGGCTAGAGGGCGACCACCTAATAGTGCAGCTAACGCCTGCAGGCATATTCGCATGAGCAATCATTTTATAAAGCAACGCACATATGTGAAATCACCTCTCTCCGACAGGTGGAAGTAGCTAAGCGTTTGTCTTGCAGAAATAGAGATGGCTCAACATTGGTTTTGCAGGGTTCCCAGCATGACACCCAGCTCACCTCACCAGTAGAATCGTTTCAGTGTTTGACTTTACGTGCAACTATATGAAAGCGACACCGGCGTCTGCTGCAAGCTAGCCTTAACACCCACTGCCTGTTGTTGATAAGGGCCAAACAGCCATGACCTTTTAGCATTGCATGCTTAAAAACATGGGCACTAGGGGGAAAGAGGAGGCAAGAACAGGTTCCATATCATTTGATAAAAGCAAATCTAGGAAGTTATTTCTCACCTGCAGCTGGTCCACCACACGGTGTGTGGGCCCTAATATGAGCTGGGGGTGCGAGCCCAGCACCACTAGCAAACGTTGCAGGGGAACACCAAGTACAGTCTGCAAAAGAGTACACAGTGAGCAAAGAGTAGTCTGCGTGTCCATTTGTTTGTATATGTATAAAGTACAAAGGTACATATGTATATGTGCGCACGATCACATGGGCAGTAAGTGATTGCATACCGCCTTGTGTGTACACATGCGGGTGTGCGCATACGCTGTGTGCATGTGTGTTTGTACAAGGTAACGCATAAGACATCTCTGCAAACAGACCTGTTACCATTGCAACAAGGTTGAAAGTGGCTCTCTGTAACTCAGAGCAAAGCGTGAGTGTGCATGCAAAAAACAAAACAGTCCTCCATATAAACAGACGCAGGTCAAAAAAGCTTGCACCTGCAAGCCCATAAGCTTGTCCTCAATAGTCTGTGTGTCTTGCAGCAGCAGCTCTGGATGACGCAGCAGCAGCGTTTGCGCTGCGGGCGTCAATGGTACTGGGGTAGCTGCCTTGAGCTTCTTTTTGCTCCTGGTGGCAGGTGAGACCTCAGAATCTGCATTTGCAGGGTGGGTGCCGCACAAGCCGTGAGCAAGATTGGACTAGGGGCCTTCCCTGGAGCACAAGGAAAACTGTGTAGGTACAAGAAAAGTCAGCAACTATGAGGAAGCACCAGGACAAGATTCAATACCTAAGACGAGATTGCTTTTTGGCTTGCCCTATACAGTATGACAGTATGCAGCCCAGGGTACTTGCGAACTCATCTGCGCCCCATAGCTCATACCCTTTATTGCCATGACCAGGGAAACCAAAGCTTTGTTGCAATCTAGCGACGCACCTTGGTCAGCTGCTGCTTGCCATGAAGCAAAAGGTGTGGTTGGCGAGAGCTGCTGGGAAGGCACGCCCTGTGGCGGCGCTTGCTCCTGCTGCTGCTACATAGCACATTTGTGTGTGTATGTAGGTTGTACTCGTGTGTGTGTGTGTGCGTGCGTGTATGTGTGTGTGTATGTGCGTGTGCGTGTGTGTTGAATGTGTGATTGTGGGCAATAAATAGAGAAATTCAATGTGAGAATGTGCACAAGACAGAAATATTGGGCGTGGCTATTAAAATATCCCTGTACATCTAAGTTTTCCCATATGCACGCAGGACATAACCTTTCTTTCAAGAGTGAGCTCAAGATGCAAATGAGGGGAATGCACACGTTCTATTGTCAAGAGCTCCTCCTTGCCCTCCATACCAACCTTTGGGAGGACCCCCTGCAGAAGCTGAGCAAGGTCCACAGCTCGTGCAGCCAAGGTTTGGGGCATGATGGCCAGCAGCCCCGGCAGCCTGCCTACGAGGGCAAGGGTGTCTGGGCGGTTCAAGCCCAGGACCTGTGCAGGGTGGACATTGTTGGTTGGCTACAAAGTGTGATCACTGGAGCAGGTCAGGTGTAGAGGCTATAGTGAGGCTTCGCCCGAGGTCTGTGTAGCAGTTTCCAGCAACAAATAAAGACTGGTGGTGAGACATCATTCTAAATTGATATTTTGAATGAAATGTTCGCCCGGGCTTGCTCCGTCCTGAGTGTCACATCATAAAGTTCGACCTGCTCCTCAATTACTTAGTCTCGGAACCTGCTCTAGCACACAACGTGCAATTGGGGTTGGCCAGAATCGTATATTTAGTGAATCCCTGCCAGAAATGTTGTATGTACACCGTATATGGTTCTTGCCAACCCTACATAAAATGGATGCAGGCAAAAGTGAAAATGAGGACCCAATAAGAGGAGATGGGGGGTGAGGAGCAAGGCGCTTAGGCCTGAACCCAACTAAACCCAACGCGGCCTAAACCCCCCTATACCTAAACCCAATCAGGAGCAAGACGCTCAGGCCTGTGCTAAGCCCTAAACCCTAAAGGCAAGCCTATGCTGAAAGGTAACCATTCTGTATCCAGTATGGATTGGTTTATTCATTAACAAGGTCCATCCTTTCAAAGCAGGTCAACAACCCTTCCAAAGTAGAGCTCTCTCAATGCCATCGATTTGATGATATTAGCCAACGTAACGTGGGAAAAAGTAATGGCCTTACATATATTGCACACTTGTACCTGCTGAGTGGAACGCAAGCGGCTGCGAAGACCTCTGGGCCCGGCAGCACACAACGCAGGGTCTACCGCACACAGCCGCAGCACATCGTACAACGGTACCTGGCAGTGGGTGTGCATAAGTACGTGGTATTCATTTGCGTGTGTGTATTGAGTCACTTAATCATTACTTTGGAAAATGTCTCCATTGTGGCAAAATATGTCATCTTTGCAACGTGTCAAGTTGCTCGCACCAGCCTCCTTTCCAACCTGGAACACTTTCCGCTCCCTCCACTCACCTGGGCAACGGCCGCTAGCCGAATAAGCACATCAACCACAGACTTGCCCCGACCTGGCTGCGTCCCTTCCATTCCCACCCCGCGGACCCGACTACCACTCCTGCTCCCACTGCTCCTATGGCGGCTGCGGCGGTTGCCGCTGCTGCTGCCTCTACCCTTTCCACGTGTCCCGCGCTTCAGGGGCATGCGTCGCATGCGCACCCGGCCCCCTTTGCGCTTCACCAGCCTCACACGACTGCTGTGCCCCCCTGGAAGATTGCAATACAGTAGTACATAGTAGGCAACTGCTTGTGTCTCCCAGGGCCAAATGCAATAGCATTTGTTAAACCACACTTACCTTGACCCTGATTTTGTTCAGGCAAGCCTGCCTGGTCCATAGAAGCAGAAGTGGTGAGCCCTTCCTGCGGCCATGCCTCTGAGGCGTGTGGAAACTCTTTGTTGCCGCTGCCATCTGTAAAGCAATTGCAAATATGTAGGATTGGCCAGAATCGTATGTAACACTGAATATGACTATATGTATGTATGTATGGTGCTTTTTCTGCTAAATATGTACATTGTATACCGTTTGTTTACGATCACTTCGGAAATTATTTAATTATTTGGCCAGAAAACGAAAATTTTTATTATTTCTTGGAGGCCTCTCCGAACTGAATTCCAAGTGATAAATTAATTATTTATAGTGGTTTTGAGGGTGAAAATCGAAATGAGCTCCAAGCGCGCCAGTGTGAACCCCCAGGCCGGGTTCTTGAAGCCCCAGTCCCCAGCTGAAAGGCTGGCTGCTCAGCAGCGGGGCCTTGAGAAGCTGCAGAGGGAGAGGCAGCTCAAGGAGCCGCAAGAGGAAGAGGCAAAGGCAAGGAGCGAGGCTGGGAAGAGGCCTGTGGGGCACCCGAAGTGCCCTCGAACTCCAAAATAAATCCCCAGACCCCATCACGAACTGAAATCGAAAGTTTGATTAATTGTTTGAAAGTGTGGTCATGAAGCGATCGTAAACGAACAATTAGATCTTCAATCGTTTCGTCATCAAGTTTGAACAATTAATTATTTGAGTCCAAAGGGAATTTTTGGGGTCCTGTCTGGAATTAAATTGTTGTTACTTTGTCAGGATTCGAGAGCCCCCTGCTGCTGGCTGCTGCTGTGCAGGCTACCCATTGGATGCATGGGGAGAACAACAGCTGTGAGTGCTTGCACGTGTGCTTTTCAGGATCAGAGAAGCAACCATGTCTTACCCACTTGCCATTTTCCCGCACTCTGTATGGATTTCCTAGAAGAAGGGCCTAATGGGGCTGTGAGGGGTGGAGGAGCTTGTTCTTGGAGCTGCGCGGGTGCCCCACGGGCCTCTTCACAGCCTCGCCCCTTGCCTTTGCCTCTGCCTCTGCCAGCTCCCTGAGCTGCCTCTTCCTCACCAGTCTCTCAGCTGGGGACTGGGGCTTCAAGAACAGGGCCAGGGGTTATACACCTGGCACACTGGGAGGCCCCAAAACCACTACAAAGATTTATTTCTTGAACTTCAAAGCCAGTTTGGAGAGGGCTCCTAGAATAGGAAAATCCTCGTTTTTAGACCAAATGATCGAGGATCTACTGTACGTAAAAATGTATGGTTCTAGCCAACCTCACGAATATGCATGAAATGATTGCGTGCAGAATGAAGGGTAGCATTACATCATAAGGCTGCGTCCAAGCGCTTTGTACAGAAAGCCCGCAGCAGAAGGCATTACATGTCTCTTTCATGTCCTCCTCCCACACAACGGTCGCCGTCCCATGACCCACCTTGTAAGCCTTGAGGGTCTTCAGGGGGCAGGACAGGACGCACAGGGCCCACCAACTTGTCCACGCGACGGCCTGGAAACAGACGTTGCTGCTGCGGCTGTTGAGGATGGAGCTGGGGAGCGTTTGCAGTAATAGGCTCAGTTTGCTGAAGCTGCTGCTGCCGTGGCTGGGGCTGCTGGGAGAAGTTTGCAGGATTGTACTGCAACTGCTGCTGCTGCTGCTGCTGCTCTGCTTGCAGCTGTTGGCTGCTCTGAAGGGAGCTTGAAGCATCCCCTCCCTGTTGGTGCTGAGGACCTGGGGATGGCTGAGGCTGCTGCTGCGGCTGTGGCAATTGCTGCTGTGGTGACGGTGGCTGTGGCTGTGGCTGCTTTGGTGCCTGCTTTGGTGGTGTGGTAGGCAGCTCTAAGCTCTGCAGCTGCATCTTTGGCTGCAGGGAGCGGGTGGCCGACACAACCCTTTCCCTTGGGGGAGGCACTGTGCTGCCACTTGATAGAGGTCCCGCCCCTCCTGCCCCTCCTGCTGCTCCGTTTGTCTTGAGCTTCGAGCTTGGGTAGTCAGGCATGGCTACACTTGAGGACTGCACTGTTGCCGTCTCTGCTCCACGTCCTCTCTCTCCTACACCTCCTGCTCTTACTCCCACGCCTCCGCCTTCCCCTGCAATTAAGTTTTGAAGTCACCCAGACCGCCTTAACTCATCACTCCTGTGGTAAAATAACATCTCTGCCCTGAAAAAGACATGAAGCCGGAGCACGGGCTTGCGATGGAGAGGCTTTGCCGCCATGGGCTTTGGTGATTTCCAGTCCAGCCCTCTACTTTTGTTTATCGCGCTTGTGCATGTTCAGCAAGTCGGGAGCAGCAGAAGTTCTGGAGTGAAGCGCATTGATGATGATTTGATGATGCAATGAACGGCATCGCCTTGAGTAAGCAAGGATTGTTGCGCTAGGCGAGAGGCAATTCCATCTTTTTTTCCTTTTTAATAAAGCGTTGACTTGAGGTCCTTGATCACAAGCAGTGAGGATGTAGCATGAAACGGACGATACACTCCTCAGAAATACTTGATGGCTTTTGCATACCCACCTGCTGCTGCTGGAGGCTGTACAGATGGTGAGGGTGCGGCAGCTTTGGCAGAACGTCTTTTGGAGAGCGAAAGAGATGTGCGCAACCTCTGTGGAGTCCGAAGGGGCTTGGCATTCACAAGCACGGTGGGGTCCACTAGCACCATGTCCACCACATCATCCTCAAAAGCACCATACCTGACACGTGCCAGGGAGTCACAGGTGAGAGAGCGAGCGCCAAAGTTGACAGGCATGAAGAATGATCTGCATAGGAAAGAACCACCTTGGGGCAACGCAAAGAATCTCCAACAAGGTCCAGGCAATATCATGATGTGCCAATGCTGGGGATTGAGTGATGCTGATCATCAACATTGCTATACACTGCAACACTTCAGTCAATCACTAAAAGTGCCTATCTAGCTCTCTTTTTTATGGTAGGCAGAAATTAAAGAGGACTGGCATAGTGGCATGTGTCCCATACCTCAACTACAAGTTGCATGTGTCACATGCTTCAATTACAAGATAACGTTATTTGATCGCAGCACAGCACATGCCCCTCTCCCAAAGGCGACTTCTCACTTGGACACCAGAGACGCAAACTTTGCACGTAGACTGGCAGGGGAGTAGGCCAGCAGGGTGGGAGTGGTGGAAAGCAGCTCAGCCACAAAGGAGCGAGGAAGGCCACGGAACAGCTGCACCAGGGTCTGCAGACGGTTTGGTTGTTTCAACAGCAAGACGTGATTGCCTGTCTTGTGCTAGGAGGAAAATGCGCTGACCACCTTTGCGTCTAAGGCACCAAGGTATCTCGACTTTGATGCAGGGCAGTGCTAAATACAAATCACTATCGTCCTTAATCATCAATATTAAGGGTGCACAACAGTACGTGCTTATCCTGTAGCTTGCTTCCCACCTGGTATCGTTCTTGCAGGGAGGGGGTGGAGTGGCGCAGGAGAGAAGGCCATGCAACCACCAAATCACGTGCACGGCGAGGGCTCAACTCCAGCACAGATGGCAGGCTGTCAATCTTGGCCTGTGAGCCACAGCATTGTATCCAGTACCCTCATAGAACAAGGTAGGGCAGGGCGGGCACAAGGCTGAAGTTCTGTCTTGATGACACAAAACTATTTGCAATGTTGCACATTTGACTAGCAGCAAATCACAAGATGCCTTTGGTATTTGTCCTTGCAAGATTGACAGTCATGTTGTTATTCACTCCACTACACAGCCCCCCAATTAACATGTTGGGAGCATAAGCCTGGCATGAGCTCAGTTCATAGATCCAGAGCACCTGGTTAATATATTAGATGCCAAAAGTTATGCTTCCTACACCCTCCTGTAATTGCCATGATGTTCGAGCAAATTTATAACAGAGTTAAAGGCGAGACGTGTCTATTCCTTTGAGTACACAGTAACTGAGGCGGCACGTGGTGTGCATCCTCCCTCCTGTGAGTCTTAAACGTCAGAGGAAATGACCCTACAGCACCAGAACTTTCAAATTCCTACCCCCCCTAAGCGTCCAGCCTAGGTATGTCCTGACCAACACAAACTAGCCTTCGCTCAGTTGTAATGGCTGCTGTAGCGTGTCAGCACTAAACAGAAAATGTGTCTGCCTCTTTCGTCAACGGGCCATACCATGAGCTTGTGAGGCGAGTAGAGCAAGATGTCTGGTCTGCTGCCGGCTATGAGGGATAGAGGCAGGCCTCTGCTCTTGAAGAGAGCAGCAGTGTCAGGCAGGACCTGCGCCAGGCGACTGACACGCCTGCTCATACACGGGCAGGGGAGAGACACAGAGTTTATAATGGGGGCGAAATGGTGAGAATGACGGAGCAGTAGCCCTCTTTTCATTTTCACGCATAACGTAAGACAGTCAACAAGGTTTTGATAAAATCAGGGCAGCCCATTGAAATAACCACCACTTGCAGATGCACCGCGAAGATTGCTCAAGTAGCAGTGTGCGTTCATGGTGGCACTCAAGCATAGGTGTGACCAGAAACTCATGCGCAACAAACATAAGAGAAAAATAGATTTGATGAACACATCTGCAGCCAACACCAAAAATTTAAGATGTTCTGGCAGGTTCCAAGCAGGCACCCGTGCTAACAGTGGGTGATAAATTCACCCGTGCTAACGGTGGGTGAACTCATCCGTGCTAAAAGTGGGTGATAAACTCACGTGGTGAGAAGGGTTGGTGCTAATAGTGGGTGAGGAGGGTTGGTGCTAATAGTGGGTGAGGAGGGTTGGTGCTAATAGTGGGTGAGGAGGGTTGGTGCTAACAGTGGGTGATAAACTCACGTGGTGAGGAGGGTTGGTGCCCGTGCAGCGAGGTCCAGCGCCTGGTCTGCACTCATGTTCATTACCTGTCAAGCAGACAGAAAGGGATAAGGGGTCAGTGTAATTGAATTTGTGGAAGCTTAGATGTACACCAAAATGCTAATGAACACTTGCCTATTACACAATATTGTAGACGTGCACGCATACACGCGCGCGCGCGCGCGCGCAAGCAAGCAAGCAAGCAAGCAAGCAAGCAAGCAAGCAAGCAAGCAAGCAAGCAAGCAAGCAAGCAAGCAAGCAAGCAAGCAAGCAAGCAAGCAAGCAAGCAAGCAAGCAAGCAAGCAAGCAAACAAGCAAGCAAGCACGCACACAAGCACACATGCAAGCACATGTTGTCAGAGAGACATGCAACATGATAAAAACGATAAAAAAGAAACATAAGTACTGCAGGCACGTCCGCCTTTTTGAACTACCAGAGCCACCTGTTTGGCTCATATCTTCAAAATGTTCATGTTCCAGAATTATTATCATTCTAGCATTTGGTGAAAGCAATACGCCCCCCTAACTTGTGCCCCACCACAAAATTATTAGTGATTTTGGCACAGCTGCGACAGTTTGTATGTGCGTTGGATGACTTTCAAAGTCAATTATTACCACAGAACAGTACCATACATCCTACTGCTCATGGAGTGAATGGGTCCTGAGGCCTTCATTGTTGGGATTTGCAGCATTGGTGAGGGGAAGCACAAACGCTGCACAGGAATTCCGCAGTTTCAACCACCCTGCCAAACCCTAATTAACTTGCAACCACTCCACGGCAATTGGACACATAACATACCTTACCTCAGAACCTGCTAAAAACCTTTTTACTCGCAAAGCCCACAAAGCCCCAAAAGCAAATGGCTCGGTGTATGCCTGGGACACACCCTGAGAGCTAATGCTCAAAGGGCCAGAGCTTAGCAGATAGCATTCTTATTTGAGTATGACAAAGCTTGGCCATGGTTGGGATGCAAAGTAGGCACACTTCAATACGGAACTGCAGGCACAGTATGCCGCTTGTTCTAGCCTTTTCAGTTACTATGATTCCCCAATCCCCCTTCCTCATCTGAGACTCTATTACAACAGAACGTTCTCTTTGCACCTGTTGCAGCAAGCGCAGCCGGGCTTTGACTTCATCTGGGTGCTGCAGGAGTATGGAGCCCTCCTCTGCTGCCATCCGCGCCACTACTGCCACGTCAGCGTCCAAATGGGCACTCAGCCCCATAAGCAACGACACCACTATGGAGCAGGAGCAATGTGTTTTTGTTCGTGTCACATGTGCTTTTGAAACAAAAGAGGGACATGTGCGTGCAAGCCTTCTATGAAATACGTGTGCGTGTACGTTCTTACTGGTGAGCTAACGTGCAAGCAGCCATGCGCAAACGTACCAACGTCCATCCGCGTCAAATCTTGGGCCTCCAACTCGCGCTGGTGCTTGCGCGCTGCATGCAGCTTGCGCTCCAGGACAACCAAAGGAGCAGTCTGCAGTGGTAATCCCAGGCTGACAAGGGCCCCTCCTTCTATGGCAGTGCGGTTGATGCGATCTTGCAGCTTACTAATGAGGCGCTCATTCTCGCGCTTCTGCAGCCCGAGCTTGGCGGTGTGTTTGCTGAACCATCTCCTGCGTGTGGGGCAATACAAACCAATATGGTTTTACACCCGAGTACACACCACACTCACACCAAAAACATACACACACACAAGCACACTCATACACTTACACACACACTCATACACTTAACACACATTCACACACGCAAATACACAAGCACTTACCTACAACATATACACCACACGCACACACGCACACAACACACGCACAGACACACACACGCACACACACGCACACACACAAACACACACACACACACACACACATACACAAACAAACACACACACAAACACACACACACACACACACACACACACACACACACACACATATACACACATACAAACACACACACATACACACACACAAACACACACACACACACACACATGTGCGAACTCACACAACAGGACAAACACACGTGTTCACGACACACAGGCTTTTTACACACCTCTCTGTGGACAAGGCCCGCTTCCTCTCGGGATGGGGTCTAGCAGAGGGTTTTTGGCTGGGTGGTGCTACTGCGACTGAAGGGGCTTGGACTGCTGTGCCCAACATCTCAAGAGAACACCTACTACCACTTCAAGCTGCATCAAATACCATTATTTAAGTGGAAAAAAAATAAATTATATCTAAGGTACCTAACGCAAGTAGTAACTTATTATCTTCTTGAAGAAATCCAATGTGAGCACTAGTCAAAAGCAGGGCGTACACATCTCTCTCTCACTCACACACACACACACACACACACACACAAACACACACACACACACACACACACACACACACACACACACAGACACACACACGCATGCACACACGCATGCACACACGCACGCATGCACACGCAAACACCTCACTTGACAAATGCACAAAACTCATTTACACACACATACATGCACACGCATGCACGCACGCGCATTGTGAGCTTGCACACTCTCTCTCTCTCTCTCTCTCTCTCTCTCTCTCTCTCTCTCTCTCTGACACTCTCTCTCTCTCACTCTCTCTCTCTCTTACACTCTCTCTCTCTCCCTCTCTCTCTCTCTCACTCTCTCTCTCTCTCTCTCTCTCTCTCTCTCTCACACACACACACACACACACACACATACACACACGCACACACACACTCATACACGTTCACACACACATGCACACACAAACACCAACAAACACACAACACACTTAAACATGCACATAAGCACATGTACAGATATGTTTACATACATACTATTGTACATTTATCCTGTATCCATTCTTTGTCATCTCTTGGCTGCAGATGCCTTCCTACCTTGAGATGGAGCCAAAAGATGCGAGGAGCAAGCTGATGCAGGATGCACGATATGCGCTGCGGGTTGCAGAGCTACTTAAAGAAGATGACGAGGATTACGATGACACCCTCCTTTTGCAAAGGCAGCAGGGATCTGATCAAAAGTAAGGCCAATCCTCTAAACCAAGAGTTTGTGTTGTTCAGATCAATGGTTCTGTTCTGTGTTTTGGCGACGCTGTGGATGCTTATGAAAGGAAAGATGGTAGAAAGCGTATTCCCGCTCGGCAAGTTTAAGCAGGATAGTTGTTTGATGTATGTTGATGGAGTTCTTGCGTTTATGTGTGCACCAGTGAACTTGTGTGTTTGTATCTGTGCGTATGTTTGTTGTGTGCTTTCTAATGAATGCAGCGAGCCACGCAACGATCCACCTGGGAGACGAAAATGGGAAGGGTTGCAAGTTCTGTCTTGAGACTCAGGAAAGGTTCTTCAGAGGTAGAGGCCAGCAATCCATTGGGAGTACTGCTTGGTAATTTAGGGGTTGTCTCTCCTATTTGAACATACCTATTTTGTTGCTGGTCTGTTGTCTTGTATTTTGTAATTCAAGTTCAAGTTCACACAAGTTGTTGTGGCGTTCAGACCAGTGACTTCTAGGTTGTGGGTTGCCCTCGAAGTTATGTAAATACCCAACAATATACCTTGACGAGGGCAGAAAGTGATCTCTGTTGGGAGACCAAAAGCTCCCCCAGCTGTAGAATGTACTATCACAACAGGCACAGGGCACAACCCTCACAGAGCTTTTCTTTCTTTTCATCTTATGCTTTCTGAATCTTAAACTTTTTTTGGCGCAGCATTGAAGCCTGCTCTGTGAACATTGCTTACAGCTTACAGCTCAAGGTTTAATATTTCAGCAAACAGCTCCATTTCACATTGTTTTCATTCTGCCTCTTACGGCCTGCAGGGGGCAGCTGTTTGCAGCAAATGCCGTCGCCCATGCTGACCAGAGTTCTGCTCTGGACAGTGCAGAAATTCTGATTCAGATGGATGCAGCTGTCCAGAAGCTGCGGCAATGGTGAGTTGTCCAGTTGTTTATGCTGTCCTCATATTCTGTCTGATCTTCAAATGCCTGCAATACATAGCAAGCACGTATGTGCCCTAAATTCTTTTAGCTCTCTCAAACGCAGGCAGGAGGAGAAGAAAAGTGATATGGTAAGCACTGCATGGAGTCTCTGGGGATTGTGGGGGAATAAAGGGACTACTTTACCTAGCAGGACGCTTACATATTATGTATCTCGCATGATATATCCTTCAATAAACATGATTGATATGTATCTCGCATGATATATCCTTCAATAGCTATGACAGGTATGCCGCCCTGGTGAGGTAAAAGGTGCAGGGTAGCCTATTCCTACGCCAAACGCCAAACACGCAAATACTTTTTCACTCTTGCATCTTATAACTCTCCCAGACCGCTCTCCTTGCACGGAACTTAGAGCGTTTGGCTGAAGCGTATGCACCCAGCAGCAGCGAGAATGGGGGTACATTTGATTTGGCTGACGAGGACGTGCAGAGTGCCATCAGCAGGAACAGCTGTGGCAAAACCTTGGACCCTAGTGGTGGTGATGGGGCCAGCCAAGCTCAAAAACTTCCCCCCAATGTTGTAATGCGGAGTATACGGCCCAGCAGCAGCAGCAGTAGCACCACCACCAGCAGCATCAGCCGCGGTGAAAACAACAGTTTGCAAGCCCAGGTGCGAAAGAATTGCATGCAACGCACTGCAATGCATCATCTTTAAATTTCAAGATCATAAGCGTCTCTTGTTTGTCACGCACATGCACACACACAAAAAAGCAAGTGCGTGCATCTGTATCCAAACATATAACCATACTACTATGCATGCACATATCAATCCTCACACGCAGGCATCTTCAAGGCCATCCACGGGCAGCAGCCGTCTTGTGTCTACTGTTGACGGGCTGCCTTGTTCGTCACGTCCTGGCAGCAGCAGCAGTAGCAGCGGCGGCAACTACCGTGCTTCCAAGCATCTCCCTCCTCTTCAAAAGCTCCCTTCACTTCACCGAGCATATCTAGCTGCACCATTGCCACAGGTGGAGATGAGCGCTGAAGCTCCATCCCAGGTTGTTGCTTGTGCACCAATTCAGCAGCCAGTGCAGCAGCAACACAACCAGGCGATCGAGGGGCACACTCATCAGCCCCATCGCACGCACCGTCGATTATCACTCACTCCACTCAGACAAGATATCCCACCTACTGACCCTTTACCAGCACATCCCGAACACACGCGCTCACATCAGCAATCGTCTGCTCATACAGATCAGCTGCAAACATGTGCCCGCCAGCTACTTCCTCAGCAGTTTGTGAGCGTGCCACTGAATTACAGCCGTCCTTTAGACCCGGAGCAGCAGCGGGATAATCAGCCATTGCCGTTGAGGGGCCAGGAGCTCTTAGATTCGCTAGAGGCTGATCTGCGGTATGTGGTATGTGGTATGTGTTACACCGTGACATGGATTTGCTGCATGGTGGTGCAAGGTAACATATTTGCGATCATGGCTCTGTTTATGACCACCCCCCCCCCCCCTGACGGGTGGGATGTAAGCTTGCTTTCTCTAAATGTTAGGACAACGACTAAAATATTCACTTCAGAGTCGAAACAAGCAGATCTGGTTACCAGATACTTAAGTGGCTCCTTTCCGATAGCTAAAATGGGGTGTAGCGCTTTTCTTTCCTTGTCTCAATGCTTTTGCTCTGCTTGATCATGACCGCAGGGCTTTAGATGTGGATGCTGCACAACCAGGGGGCATCACCATTTGGTGCGCGGCGGTTAACTTTAGAACATTCAATCTTAAATCCGTTTAACGCAATTGCTCCTGCCTGTGCGTCCATACGAGTATAAATAGTAATATGTGTGTATGTGGTTTTGTGTGTGTGCCTTTTTATTCATCATGCTAATGGAAACAGTGCAGACGCACGTGCAGTGATACTTTGTGTCGGTTGTGCTCATACCATTTTTGCTGCAAAAATATCCATCCGTACATCTGTCGTCTTGTCTGCACCACCATTGCAGGCATTCTAGTGTTGAGAGCTTGTGCGCTCGTATGGAGCTTCTTCAGACGGGCTATCAGGTAAATAGTGTTGGGCCACCGCCCTATCTCTGTTGTGAAAGTACGGCTCTACGGCTCGGGGAGCTGCCTTGTGCCTGTTATGATAAGCCAGTAGTACGGCTGGGGAGCGTTTTCCCCTTTGGCCACCTTGAAACTGGGTTTTTATAGGACTGCTTTGACGTCAGCGGGAACAAGGAGAGTGATTTATCCGTCATCGGGGCTTCTGGTGAAATTTGATAAGGCTGAAAGGGTGCGGTCGTTGGGTTGAAACAAGCTGGGTTGCCTGTGTAGTAGGACCTAAGAGGCTTCTTAGTTTGGATATTGTGGATAGTACTACCTACAACAGCTAAATTATGCTCCTGACACAGTGACGTGCTGAGTAACAGAGGCTCCTTGAAGATTACAAAGATAGTGTTCCTTTGCGTTCGGCTGGTCCTACAGTCTGATGTGCTATGTACAAAATCAAACGGGAAGGTAGACGTCATCGACGCTGAATTTTGTCAAGTCCCTTAACTCTGTAAAAATAGAAATGAGGTTTACCACTCTTTTGCTATGTAGAATAGGAAAAGGCCAGATATATAGCGTTTACCTTAGGATCCTCTCCGCCAAACCAGGAAGACAAATCAATTGGTGATGATGGCTGCAATGTATTCAGGCTTGTCGAGTTGTACGGTACGATGACGGTCTGTACGGTACGCACCGTACTTGTCAAATTACGGCGTACTACCGTAATTATCACACCGTACTTTACCGTAATTACGGTAAAATACGGTACGGTGTACGGTACGGTGCCAAGCTGGCACTGCCAGTGCAAAAATGGCCTCAGAATGGCCTCTTCGCCCCAAAACCTCACAT
>Ga0307945_1001342_pt1 | contig 19117 bp, 19 predicted proteins | sample OrgLakmetagen228_FD_201818 | JGI IMG/M metagenome (GOLD analysis project Ga0307945, IMG submission 201818) | Saline water microbial communities from Organic Lake, Antarctica - #228 | ecosystem: Environmental > Aquatic > Non-marine Saline and Alkaline > Saline | place: Antarctica: Organic Lake...
GTTTTGATTCAGCCGCGCACCCCTCCCGCAATCAGTGACGTTTTGGCGCGGTTGACAGCCCGGCCCATTGCCTTTCGAGCTGGTGCGGCTTAACCTTGTAAACTATGACCGAAAACATCAGCAGATCAGAGCTGGCGCGGTGGGCGGGCGTGACCCGCGCCGCTACCAGCAAAGCGTGTAAACTTGGCGGCCCGTTGTACGACGCGACCGACGCCGGCGGCGTGGACCCGGCGCACCCGCTGGTGCGGCAATGGCTGTCGAGCCACGGGGTCGATGAGTTGCCCGCACCCAAACCGACGACGCCCGGACCTACCCCCAGGAAACGGGCTCCACGAAAGCCGAAAGCCGCCCGGGACCCGACGCCCGCCCCTGATATACCCGAACCGCCGCGCGACACCCCGACCCCGGTAATGCCGTACGAGCTGAAAGACTTGGAAAACATGACGGTGCGGGACGTGGTAATGCGCTTCGGTAGCGTGGACGGCTTCAAGCGGTTCGTGGATTCGCTGAAAAGTATTGCGGAGTACAAGCACCGGGAGCTTCGAGTACGCCAGCAACGGGGCGACCTGGTGGAACGGGAGAAGGTCGTGGGCCTGGTGTTCCCGCTAATCGAGGTCGCTTTCGCCCGCCTGGTGTCGGACGTGCCGGACTCCGTAAGCAAGATAGTGGTCGCCCGTTGCGAAGCTGGCGGGCCCGAAACCACCGCGGACGTTGTGCAGCTAATCCGGGACGCGAACAGCCGGGTGCTCAAAAACATGAAACAAAGCGCCGAACGATTGGAGTTCCTAAACGATGGAAATTGAGAACCGCCGGCTGGACGAACTGACCGTCGCCAAAAATAACAGCCGCACCCACTCACCGCAGCAAGTCGAACAGATTGCCGCCAGCATGGAAGAGTTCGGCTGGACAAACCCCCTACTGATCGACGAAGCGGGGGGCATCATTGCCGGCCACGGCCGACGCCTGGCCGCTATGCACCGGGGCGAAACCGAAGGGCCGTGCGTGGTCCTGGAAGGGCTAACCGGTGCCCAGAAACGCGCCTACATGATCGCCGACAACCAGTTACCGCTAAACGCCGGGTGGGACCTGGGCATGCTGAAAGCTGAAATCGAAGAGCTACAGGGCCTGGACTTCGATATTGACGTTTTGGGCTTCGATTCGTCGTTCCTGGACGAATTGCTGGCGGACGCGTTGCCGATGGAAGAACCCCCGGTACCAGAAGACGGCGACCAGGCCGACCCGGTGACAGTCGAAGGGGACGTCTGGCTATTGGGCGACCACCGGGTCATGTGCGGCGACTCAACCAGCGTGGATGCGGTCGAAGCCCTGGTGGGCGATGAACGCGCCACCCTGTTGCACGCGGACCCGCCCTACGGCATGGGCAAACAGAAAGACGGGGTGCAGAACGACAACCTGTACCGCGAAAAGCTGGACGATTTCCAGCTTGAATGGTGGAGCACCTGGCGAACCTTTCTGACCGACAACGGCAGCGCGTATATCTGGGGCAACGCGCCGGACCTATGGCGCCTTTGGTACGCCGCCGGCCTGGAAGCGTCAGAGGATTTCACCCTTCGAAACGAACTGGTGTGGGATAAGAAAAGCAGCCCCGGCATGAAGTCGGACGCAATGACCCAGTACGTCGAAGCCACCGAGCGTTGCCTGTATTTCCAGTTCGGGCCGCAGTTTTTAGGAAACGTAAACAGCGACCAGTATTGGGAGGGGTGGGACGAAGTGCGCGCCTACCTGGAAGCGCAAGCCGACGCGGCCGGGCTCACCTCGAAGCGGTGCCGGGATATTACCGGCGTGCAAATGTTCGCCCATTGGTTCAGCAAGTCGCAATGGTCGATGATCAGCCAGAAGTATTACGACGCCCTGGCCGACGCGTTGCCGGGTCACTTCGAAAAGCCGTACCACGAATTGCGGGCGGTCTATGAGAAATTGAAAGGCGGGTACCGCGGCCACGTTAACGGGATCCAGGGCGGTATGCGGGCCTACTTCGACAACGGCCACGACATTATGCGGGACGTTTGGGACTTTATGCGGGTGACGGGCGAAGAGCGCCACGGGCACGCCACCCCGAAGCCGGTCGAGATGATGGAACGGGTAATGAAAACCAGCCTGCCGCGCGGCGGTCTTTGCTTTGAACCGTTCTGCGGATCCGGTTCGACGTTGATGGGCGCCGAAAGAACCGGCCGGCGTTGCTACACCATGGAGCTAGCCCCGGCCTACGTCGACGCCACCGTTCGACGCTGGCAGAACTTCACCGGCCAGCGAGCCGTACACGCGGAGACGGGGCGCCTGTTCGATGACTGTTCTTCGTGAGCTGTTAACGAAAACGGGGGACGAAGCCGCCCAACTTTCCAAAACGTCCGACGCGGACACCCAGGCGGCCGTCGTTTTCCTGCTAAGCAAGATTAAAGCCAAAGACCACCGGGCGTTAGTTCGGTACCTGGAAAGCGAAGACGCCCTGGACGCCATACGGTCGGATTTCGAAGAGCACCGCCGGCAAGACGTGGGCACCCTGGCGAAGCTACTGCAGACGGCCGGCCGGCAGTTATCCCTGGCGGCCCTGGTGTCGATCGTCTTTATTCTGCAGAGCGTTCACGCCGGCGAACCGCTCCGGCTGAATTTCTCCCGCCAGGTCCAACTAACCGAACAGAACCACGAAATACCGAACGACGACAACGGCTGGCTGGTCGCCCAGATTGCGAAGCTAACCGACGAAAAGATGACCGTGAAGCCGTCGGAGTGGGCGGAAACGAACCGGTACCTACCCCCGTCGGTGACTTCTATGCCGGGGTTCTATTCTTACGACGTGGCGCCCTTCCTTCGGGAGATAGCGGACTGCCTGGCGTTCGATTCGTACGTTCGGGAGATTGACGTTATGAAGGGCGCCCAGATCGGCGCCACCGTGGGCGTTCTGGAAAACGCGATTGGCTACCTGATCGACCACGTAAAGTCGGCCCCGGTTATGCTACTGACCGCCGACTCGGAGCTTGCGAAAATTCGGGTGGATTCGTATATAACGCCGATGCTTCAATACTCCGGCCTGTCGCACCTTATCCGCTCTTCGGATGAATCCAACAAGCGCAAAACAGGCAACACGAAGACCCGGATGGAGTGGGCCGGCGGCGGCTTCCTGGTACCCTTCGGCGCGCGCAACGCGGACAAGTTGCGGTCGATATCCATTCAGGTGTTGCTGGAAGACGAAGTCGATGCGTTCCCGGACCGGGTGGGCAAAGACGGCGACCCGCAAAAGCTGGCGGAAGCGCGAACCAAGGCGTACTTCGAAACGCGCAAAATCGTTCGGATTAGCACCCCGCTGATCAAGGGGCGCAGCCGGATAAGCCGCGGGTATGAACGCGGCGACCAGCGCAAGTTCTACGTGCCGTGCAAGAATTGCGGAAACGACCAGGTCCTGGTCTTCCAGGGCGGCCGGGATAGCAGCGACGAAAAGCGGTACGGGCTGAAATGGGAAACCGACGAAGGGGTCCTGGTTCCCGGTTCCACCCGGTATGTCTGCAAGTTTTGCCAGCACGAACACCGGAACAGCGACAAAGCGTGGATGCTTCCGCGCGGCCAATGGAAAGCGACGGCGAAAGCCCGGGACCCGGAGCACCGAAGCTACCACATTTCGGCGCTATACTCTCCGGTCGGTATGTTCCCCTGGGATGCGATTGTTCGCGACTGGCTGGAAGCCTGGGACCCGGCGAACAACACCGTGCGCGATGTCGGGCTGCTGCAGGAGTTCTACAACAACAACCTGGGCGAGCCGTTCGAAATAATCGGGTCCCGTGTCCGGTTCCGTGCCGTGTCCGCCCACCGGCGGGCCGTCTATCGCCTGGGCGAAATTCCCAACAAGTTCGCGGCCCAGTACGCCGGGTCGCCGGTTCTGTTCCTCACTTGCCTGGTGGACGTTCACAAAAAGAATCTGGCCGTTTCTGTCTTCGGCTGGACGCGTGACGCGCGGTCGTTCCTGGTGGACTACTGGCGCTTCGAAGTGGAGGGCAGCGAAGACGACTGTGGCGAAATCAGTTCGCCCGTGTGGGGCCGCTTGCAGGCCCTTCTGGAAGAGTCGGTGTACACGGCCGACGACGGCAAGACCTACACGATAGCCCTGACCCTGGTGGATGCGGGCTACGCAAACGACACCGTGACCGCGTTTTGCTCCGCGTACGCGTCGGGCGTTTATCCGATATTGGGCCGGGAAAGGCCGTCGAAGAACCAGACCATTAAGGAGTTTGCGGAGTTCAAGACCCAGCAAGGCACCTACGGGTACCGGATCCTGGTTGACCACTACAAAGACCGCCTGGCCGGTGTTCTTCGACGGGAATGGCTGGAAGACTCGGGCGCCCAAAAGCGCTACCACTTCAATGCCCCGGTCGATACTACCGACGCCCAGCTTAAAGAATTGACCGTGGAAAGCCGCCGCGAAAAGCTGGACGACAACGGCGCCGTGTCGTACTACTGGCACCGGCCGGGCAATGCGCGCAACGAATTGTGGGACCTTTTGGTGTACGGGCACGCGGCCGTGGAGATACTGGCCTGGGGTATTTGCATTCAGCACTTCGAACTTCCTAGTGTTGACTGGCCCCGCTTTTGGGACTACATTGAGAAAGAGCAGCTATACTTCGACCCGCCATCCAAAGAAAAAGCGAAAATGTAATGGACCGCGAGTTTCTAAAGGCACGAATAGTGGCAACCAAAGCCGCCATAGTCGCGTACGAAGACGCGCTGACCGCCCTGGGAACCCAGGGGGGCGTGCAGTCATACACGTTAGACACCGGCCAAACCCGCCAGACCGTGACCCGCGCGGACATTCCTGGCATGAATCGAATGATCGACTCCCTGTACAACCGATGCGTGACCCTGGAAACCCGCCTGACGGGCTCCGGCGTCATAACAGCGAGGCCGGCATGGTAAGCAAGCCCAGCATACTTCAACGGGCAATCAACGCCGTGTGGGGTGCGTCGCACCCTGGCACGCAAGGCCCGGCGGACGGCATAACCAGCGTGGACAATTTGCAGCCGTGGAGCTACGCGGGGCAGACCCAGTTCGCGCCCTGGGAGAACTCCCTGTACGACGGCGGCAAGTTCGCCGGCGGCTTCGGGCCGACCCAGGTTCAGATGGTGGACTACTGGACCCTTCGCGCCCGGTCCGCCCAGCTCTTCAACGAGAACCACTACGCCCGCGGCATCATTCGCCGGCTAATCACCAACGTTATCAACACCGGACTAATGCCCGAAGCGTGCCCGGAAGAAGAGATACTGGGGCTGGCGGAAGACTCCCTGGCCGACTGGACAGAAGAGACGGAAACCCGCTTTGGCCTATGGTCGAAAAGCCCCCAGGTGTGCGACTTCCAGAAAGAATCGACTTTCGGGGCAGTTCAGCGCGCGGCGTATTCCGAGGCGCTTGTTTGCGGTGATGTCCTGGTCGTGCTCAGACAGAACCCGAAAACTAAACTGCCGCAAGTGCAACTGGTAAGCGGTAGCAGCGTACAAAGCCCGCTGGGTAGCAACGCCAGCATCCGGCGCGGCCATACAATCAAACACGGGGTGGAGTTCGACGCCGTAGGCCGGTCGACCGCCTATTGGGTCCGCCAGGAAACCGGCGAAACAAAACGAATCCCGGCGTACGGTGAAAAGTCCGGCCGGCGCATAGCCTGGCTGGTCTTCGCAACCGATAAGCGCCTGGACGACGTACGCGGCCAGCCGCTTCTGTCCATTGTTCTTCAATCCCTGAAAGAAATAGACCGGTACCGGGACAGCACCCAGCGCAAGGCCGTGGTCAATTCGTTTATGGCTATGTTCATCAAAAAGAACAGCGACAAGCCCGGGACGCTACCGATGACCGGCGGCGCCGTCCGCAAAGACAGCGTGCCCGTAAGCGATAGCACAACCGACGGCACGCCGCGCAAGTTTAACATCACCCAGCACGTCCCGGGCATGATCGCCGAAGAGCTACAGGAAGGCGAAGAGCCCGTAATGAAGGGCGGCGAAGGCACCGACGTTAACTTCGGCACGTTCGAAGAGGCGATAGTCTCGTCGATCGCCTGGTCGCTGGAATTGCCGCCGGAAATTTTGAAGCTATCGTTCTCTAACAACTACAGCGCGAGCCAGGCCGCCATTAACGAAGTGAAAATGGCAATCCACCTCAAGTGGGGCGACTGGGGCGAAACCTTCTGCCACCCCATATACGTTGAATGGCTGATCAGTGAAAACCTACGCGGCAAGATTTCCGCCCCGGGCCTTTTGGAAGCCTGGCGGGACCCGTTGAAGCACGACATGCTGGCGGCGTGGGTTTCGGCGGACTGGTACGGCGCTATTAAGCCCAGCACAGACATGCTCAAACAGGGCAAAGGCTCGAAGCTGTTGGTCGAACAAGGGTGGAGCACGAACGCGCGCGAAGCCCGGATAACCACCGGCACCAAATTCAGCAAAAACATGAAACGCCTGCGCCGCGAGAATGAGCAGAAAGCCCAGGCGGCCCGGCCGCTTTTGGAACTGCAGGCGGAGTTCGGGCAGCAAGGCGCGAACCAGGCCCTGTCGGCCGTATCGGATGCGGTCGTTGAAGCTGTCGCTGACGGTATGGAGGAAAGCCGCGATGGCGCGTACAATTAGGGAAACAGGAGGCAAGCCATGTGGCTACTAGCAGCAGCGGTTCGAAAAGCGATAGAGCGAGCCCAGCGTAACGGCGTTGTGCCGTCGGTTGAACAGCAGATGCAATACGAAGCGCGGTACGGTTTCGACGAAGACGAAAACACCCGCGTGCTAAATATCGCCGGCGATGTTGCGCAAATAACAGTTACCGGCGTTATTACGAACACCCCCAGTTTTATGGCTATGCTCTTCGGTGGCGGGAACGTTACCTACCCCGAAATTACCGGCGCGCTGGCGGAGGCGGGCGCAAACGCGGAAGTGAAACGGGTTGAGATGGCTATTGACAGCCCCGGCGGTTCCGTTGACGGGTTGTTCGACGCGCTGGCTGCCATGGAAGCGTTCAGCAAACCGATACGCGCGGTGGTTCGTAACCAAGCCTGCAGCGCGGCGTACTCTTTGGCGTCTAAAGCCGACGAGATTATCGCCAGCAACAAGGCGGTGCGGTTTGGCAGTGTGGGCGTGGTCGCCTCTTTTGACGTCGATGATTCAGAAGTGGATATTGCCAGCACCCAGGCCCCAAAGAAGCGGCCGAACGTAAGAACAGAAGAGGGCGTGGCTATGGTCCGGGAAGACCTGGACGCCATGCACGATATATTCGTGGAAGCTATCGCCACCGGCCGTGGCGTTACTACCGAGAAAGTTAACGCCGAGTACGGCCAGGGGGGAACCTTCCTGGCCGGCGAGGCGCTAAAGCGTGGCATGATTGACGCCATTTCGGGCTCCGGCCTAAGCGTGGTAAAGTCGGCCCAAACAACCACTACCGCCCGCAGTGGCGGGGGTAATCCGGAGATCGGACCTATGGACCTGAACGCATTAAGGGCCCAGCATCCCGACGTTTACGCGGCGGCGGTGCAAGAAGGCGCAACCAGTGAGCGGGACCGCGTAAGCGCCCACCTCACTATGGGGAACGCCTCGGGCGACATGGTAACGGCAATGAAGGCAGTCGAGGACGGTTCAGCAATGACCGCCGGCCTTCAGGCCAAGTACCTGGCCGCGGGAATGAACCGCAGCGACCAGGCAACACGCCAGGCAGACGACGCAGCCGCGTCGGCGGCCGCTGACGGCGCCAACTCAGGCGAGAACGGCAACGATGCCGCCGACCTCGTTTGTGGAGCCGTTGAAAACGCAATGGGTATCGCGGGGGGCAGCCAACATGCCTAACATCACAACCACAAACGTGGATATCGGCAACGTTATCCTGGAGGGCGCGGAGTTTCGCGACGATGAGGTCACCTTCGGCGGGGCGGGAACGCTCGTAGAAGGCACGATTCTTGCCCGCGATTCCGCTTCCGGCCTGTTGGTCCCGTTCGTAAAAGGCGGAGTAACTAACGGCAACGGCGTGCCGAAGGCTATCCTGACGTACGGCGTGGAAGCTGTCGGCGCCGGCGACGAACCCGCGCGCGTTGCGGTTTCCGGCAAGTTCCGCAAAGAGCGGCTGGTGATTGACGCCGACGGCGACGCTTCAAACGTCGACGCGGTCGTAATCGATCAGCTTCGCGACTATTCACTTGTTCCGGTCGATGTTGACGAACTCAACATTCTGGGCAATCAGTAAAGGAAGCTGACATGAGCGGCAACACTACCCGGCGCATGATTAGCGCCTACTACCAGGAGGCGAGCCCGTCCGCATTCTTTTCGGGAATGTTCCGGACCCGCCCCGAAAACTTCCACAGCTCGGAAGAAGTCGAAATCGACATCGTACGCAGCGAGGAAGACGTTTCAATCGTTATCCAGGACCTAAGCACTGGGTACCGGATGAACTCGGACGACCTGTACACCAACAAGGGCTTTAAGCCGCCCATTCACAAGGAAGCGGTGCCTATCAATTCGTTTGATCTTATCAAGCGTATGCCGGGCGAGAACCCGTTTCAGTCTCCGGACTTTCGGGCCAATGTTATCACCCGCATGTTCGCGGGAATGCGTAAGGTAGAACGGAAGATTCGCCGCGCCATCGAGCTTCAAGCGTCGCAGGTATTGCAGACGGGCACCGTTACGTTAACCGACATTAACGGCGCCGCACTGTACACCCTGGACTTCGCGCCGAAAGCGTCGCACTTCCCGACCGCGGGCACGTCCTGGGCTACCGCCACTTTGGCGGAGAAAATCGGTGACCTGACCGCACTTTGCGACCAGATCAGAGCCGACGGCCTGGCAGACCCCGACGAACTGGTCGTGGGTTCCGACGCCTGGGAAAACCTGTTGCAGACAACCGGCTTTCTTGAGCGGTTCGATGCACGCCGGGCAGACCTGGGCATGATCACCGCCATGGAAACCCGCGGCGGTGGCGGTATCTATCGCGGCGTAATCGAGCTGGGCAACTACAAGCTGGACGTGTTCACCTACAACGGCCGATACAAGGACCCGCAGACCGGGACTTCTACGCCGTTTATGGACCCGGGCAAAGTAGTTATCCGTTCGAGCACGGCCCGCCTGGACGCGACCTTCGGCGCCATCCCGAATATCGGGGCGCTTTTGGGAGCAAACCAGCGGCTGGTTCCGGAACTGCCTTCGCGCATGAGTTCGGCGGCTAACGGAATGGACCTTTTCACAAACGTGTGGATGTCTACCGACGGCGAGCAGCTCTTCGGCGGCGTCGGGGCACGCCCCCTGATGGTGCCCACGGGCATCGATACCTTCGGCTGCCTCGATACGCAGCTTTAACCGATAAGCGGGGCGGGCTACGGCCCGCTCTTCGTTAGGCAAAGAGGGCAACAATCATGCCAAGCAACAAAGAGCTAACCACGGAAGCGCAAGGGCTGGCGGAAAAGCTGGAAATCTCGGTTGAAACCGACGGTATGAGCAACGAAAGCCTGGCGGACCTGGTGAAAGACCTGCGCGCGAAAACAACCGACGCAGAGACAGACACCCAGGCCGACAAAGCGACCGAAGAGGCGAAAGCTAAAAAAGCCGCCCGCATGGAAAACAAAAAGCCGAAAGGGAAAAAGCCGGCTTTTTACGTTGCGGCGGGGAAGTCCCTGACCTCGAAGCGCGGCATTCTTTCCGGCGATACCTCGGACGAAGTGAAAGCGGAACACCTGGGCGGCGGTAAAGAAGCCCTGGACGCCTTCGTGAAGTCCGGCCACGTCCTGAAAGGCTGAATGAAAAATGGGCCTGCGTGATCTAGTAGAACAGGACCTGGGCGCGATTCTTGAAGATAGCGCCACGGGTTTTGGCTGGCCCATTTCATTGACTGACCCCGACGGGCTGACCGACGAAACGTTGGTGGGGTTTTCTGACGACATAGCCCAGTCTATCGACCCCGACACCGGGGAGCTTGTAAGCGGCCGCCTGGCTTCGGTAGCACTCCGGATTTCTACATTGCACGCGGCCGGCTTTTCACTCCCGCGCGGCGTAGCAGATACCAGCAAAAAGCCCTGGGTCGTGAAGTTCAACGACATAAACGGGCGGCCCCACGTCTTTATTGTTCGCCAGGCTAACCCAGACCGGGCAGCCGGCCTTGTCGTGTGCATTTTGGAGGGCTACGACGAATGACCCTCGAGCTAATCGACAAGCAGGACGCCGTGGAGATTGTGCGCGACCAGATCGCCGCCATTCTTGCCCTGGAAGTCGCGTCCCAAATGTCGCTGGCCACCGCAGCCGGCAAGGACCCGGAACTTTGGAAGCTCCGTGTGTTCCAGGAGCGCGCGACGCCCTGGGAAAACCTACCCAGCAAGACCCAGGACCGGTCGCCCATCGTTAACGTTTGGTGGGATTCGTGCACGTTCGATATGTCCGCCAGCAACGTTGTGGGACGGCAGAAAAGCAGCGCGTCCATTAACATCGACTGCTACGGGTACGGGAAGAGCGCGAACAATCCGGGCGGTGGCCACGTTGCCGGCGACCAAAGCGCAGCCGAAGTAGCCCAGCGGGCCGTGCGCCTGGTGCGCAACATTCTGATGGCTGGCGAGTACACGTACCTGGCCCTTCGCGGCGTCGTTTGGCGCCGGTGGGTCGACAACATTTCTATTTTTCAACCGCAGCAAGACAGCGAGAACGTGCACCACATTGTAGGCGCGCGCCTGTCTTTTCGGGTAGAATTTAACGAATACAGCCCTCAAGTCCAGCCGGTGACGTTGGAGCTGTTGTCGGTTGACGTGAAACGAACCGAAAACGACGAAATTGTGGTCGAGGCCGACTACGATTACACGGCATAACAGGAGAGCAAACAATGGCACTTTCTAGCGCAGTCGATGCTTCCGCGGTTGCCCGCGTAGTCGGCATCAAAACGACGTTTAAAGACTTGCGGGCGGGGGGCGTTTTGTTCTTGCCGCAGCGGGTCGCACTTATCGGGCAGGGCAGCACCGTCGCAACATACGACACCACCAAGTTCCAGATCACAAGCGCAAGCCAGGCGGGCAGCCGCTACGGCTTCGGGTCGCCCATACACCTGGCGGCCCGGCAACTGTTGCCGGTGAACGGTGACGGCGTGGGGACAATCCCGGTGACTGTCTACCCGCTGGAAGACGACGTCAGCGGCGTTGCAGCTTCGGGCGACATTACACCCACGGCCGACCAGACAAGCGCCGGGGCGTACACCGTCCTGGTGAATAACATCCGGTCGGAGCCGTTCGTGGTGAGCGTAGGCGACGCCGTGGGCGACATTGTAACGGCTGTGGCCGAAGCGATTAACGCGGTCCTGGAAATGCCCGTGGTTGCTACCGGCAACGCAACCGACGTGGGCCTGGAAGCCAAGTGGGCCGGCGAAAGTTCAAACGGCATTTTCGTTGAAGTCGTGACACCCGAAACGGGCGCGGCTACCTTCGCGGTCACCCAGCTTTCCGGCGGCCTGCTAAACCCCGACGTTCAGACCGCTTTGGACCAGGTGGGCAACGTGTGGGAAACCATGGCGCTTAACTGCCTGGACATTGACGACACCGTGGCCCTGGACGCGTTCAGCACCTTCGGCGAAGGCCGATGGGGCGCCCTGACGCGTAGGCCCCTGGTCGTCTTCACGGGCAACACCGCAACGACCGTGGCAAACGCTATCGCCGTTCCGGAAGCCCGCAAGACCGACCGCACCAACGCCCAGCTAGTCGCCCCCGGGTCGAACGATCTTCCGTTCGCGGTGGCAGCCCGCCAGCTAGCCCGTGTGGTCGTGGTGGCAAACAACAACCCACCCCGTGATTACGGCAGCCAGGCAGCGACCGGATTGACGCCAGGCGCGGACGGCGTGCAGTGGGCCTATCCGCAGCGCGACCAGGCCGTGAAAGGCGGAAGCTCGACCATTGAAGTTAAGGACGGCGTGGTGAACGTGTCGGACACCGTGACGTTCTACCACCCGACCGGCGACCCCATCCCGGCCTACCGATATGTTTGCGACATCGTGAAGTTGCAAAATATCGTTTTCAACCTTGACCTGATTTTCGCAACCCCGCAGTGGGACGGCGCGCCGCTTATCCCGGACGACCAGCCGACCATTAACCGGGATGCCAAACAGCCGAAAGCGGCCAAAGCGGCCGTGGCTTCGCTGTTGGATAGCCTGGCACTGAACGCGCTTATCAGCGACCCGGAGAGCGCCAAAGCGGCGACCCAGGCCGCGATTAACGACCAGAACCCGAAACGCCTGGACGTATTGACAACCGTACAACTGAGCGGCAACACGAACATCATTTCGGTGGACCTGGACTTCGGCTTCTATTTTGGCGTGCAGCCGCTAGTAGCCTAACGAATAACCGGAGGAATTGACCATGGCCGCAACTGGCGGAAGCATTGAATCGATTACGCTGGACGGCCGGAACTTCCCGGTCGCCGCAGACGCCGAAGCGCAGCGCAAGTTGGGCGGCTTCGAAAACGAAGTGCAAGCCAACGGCAACGGCACCGCCCGTCTTATCAAGACCCGCGTGCCCCTGTCGCTGGACGGCATGACCCTGGAAGTGGACGACGCCCGCGGGGACCATGAGTTTTTGCAGAACTTGTCGAACCGCTTTGACTACTTCCCGGTAGCGATTACCTACGCGTCCGGGGTAACGTTCCAGGGCACCGCGCAAATTACCGGTGAACTGCAAGCAAGCAGCCAGAACGCCACCGCGGCCGTGTCGCTGATGGGCCCGGGCATTCTGACCGCACAGTAAGAGCGACGGGGGCACTGTGCCGTTCGGGACGCCCTACCCTTCGCCTCGGCTTCGGCCGGGGGAACGGCACCCACTCAATAGGGCAAAAACCATGGATACGAAAGAGAACCCGGTGGCACTTGAAGTGGCCGAGGCGGAGTTCGACCGCTTCGCCGATGAAATGGACCTGGACCTGGACACGTCCCTGATGGACGCCGAAGACCTGGCCCAGTTCGCAAAACAGAAACGTCGGATCCTTCGCGCGATGGAGCGCGGCGACCTGACGGTGAATGAGGGCGGCGAAGCGGTATACACGCCCAGCAACGCCCGGTCGAAGCATAGCGACCCCATCACGTTTCACGAACGCACCGGCGCTTCGCTTATGGCGATGGACGGGAAGAAAAAGGGCCACGACGTTGCGAAAACCTACGCCGTTATGTCCGATATGTGCAGGGTCCACCCGAACGTTTTTGCGGGCCTGGCCGGCAACGATGCGAAGGTATGCGAGGCGCTTTTCGCGCTTTTAATGGACTAGTCGGGGTTCCGTTGGTTCGGGTGGGTGCGGACTTTAAGCACCCCCAGCGGGGCCATATAGCGGACCGGGTATACGGCGAAATGCTTTTGCAGGTTTGCAGGGACTACCCGGGGTTGCCCGACCCACGTACACTAAAAGCCCGGGAGATTCGTTTTTTCTACGAGGGGCTCCGGGGCGAACTCACAGAGCACTCGAAGCCGAAGGGGTAAAGCATGGCGGGCCGCTTTTCAGTAGAAGCAGTATTTAAAGCGGTGGACCGCGTAACCGCCCCGGTTTCGCGTATGCAGACGAAGGTTCGGAAGTTCACCCGTGCTATGTCGCGCGGGTTGCGGTCCGCTGATCGTGCCGTTAGTCGCCTGGTTGGAAAGATGGGCAAGGGGGCGGCGCGGGTTGCAAAGTTCGGCGGCGCAATCCTGGCCGTCGGTTCCGCCGCGGCGGTTACCGCATTAAACCGAACGGCCGACGCGGCCGACGAACTGGCGAAGCAATCGCGGCGCCTTCAGTTCCCCATTGAAGACCTGCAAGAATGGAAGTTTGTGGCAGAGCAGTCCGGCGTATCCACGGGCCTTCTGGACAAGTCCCTGGGCGCGTTTTCGAAGCGTCTAGGCGAAGCCAAAGGCGGAATGGGCCCGCTAGTCACCGGCCTCAAAAAGATAAACCCGCAGCTTTTAAAGCAACTGCAGGGGACCGACGACGTGGCCAAAGCGTTCGAGATATACATCGACGCGATGCGCAACGCGGACAGTGCCACCGAAAAAGCCGCCCTGGCAAACGCGGCGTTCAGCCGGCAAGGTTTGAAGCTCGTCAACATTGCCGACAATAGTTCCGAAGCCATTGCCGCCCTTCGCAAAGAGCAGAACGAGAACGGCAACATAACCATGGCCCAGGCCAAAGCCGCCGAGGCTTACAACGACGCGGCGAACAGCTTAAAGCGCAGCCTGATGGGGCTGTTGCAGCAGGTGATACTCCCGATGACCCCCGCGATAACGAAGACCCTGAGCAAGTGGCGCGAGTGGATAGTGGCCAACAAAGACCTGATACGCACCCGAATCACCGAGTTCCTGAAGGGCCTGTGGTCGCGTCTAAAAGCCGTGACCCGGGCGGTTATCGAGTTTAACGACAAGTACGACATAGCCGAAATGTTGGGCGCGGGCCTTGACAAGATAGGGAAGTTCGCGTCGTTTGTTGAGCGCAACGGCGAGATGATTTTCAAGATGGTAGCCGCTTTTGTCGCAGCGTCGGCCGCCCTGAAAGTGTTTTCAGCGATAATGGCGGTCGTTAACCTGGTCATGCTGGCGAACCCTATAACGTGGATAGTTCTGGGCATCGTGGCCCTGATCGCGGCTATCGTTGCGGCCGTCGTGTACTGGGACGAAATCAAGGCGGCTATGTCGTCGTTTGCCGCGTCGGTTATGAGTGACGTGGCGCCGGCAATCGACTGGCTTAAAAGCGGCGCGGAGAAAGTGACCGGCGCCTGGTCGGTCGTGTCCGATTTCTTCGCGGAGCTATGGGCCGGAGTGACCGCCAGCTTTTCAGACGCCTGGTCGATGATCAGCGGCATTGTGGACAAAGTAATGGGCGCCGTTAACGTCGTGAAGAACGCCGCCGGCAAGGTTTCCGACTTCGGTTCTGGCGTGGTGGATTCGACGACGGGCGCGGTGAAGAACGCAGCGTCCGGCGTTGCCGGTTTCTTTGGGTTCGGGGACGACGAAGAGAAGAAACAGCCCTCCGGAGGCCAAAGCGCGGCCGTGGTTCAAAGCCCGCAGGAGCGCGTCGCCCGTTCAATCGAAGAGCGCCGCCAGACCAGTTCGGCGGAAGTAACCATACGGGATGAAAGCGGCCGCGCGGAAGTAACCAAAGGCAGCATGGGCGCCGGCGTATCGCTACAACGAACGGGGGCCCTATAATGGCTTGGTTGGATAGACTAAACGAGGCGGCCTACACGTCGCCAGGCGGCACCCGGCAGACCTTCGAGTATGAAGACGTGCGGAGTGAATTTGATAAAAAAACCGGGGCGTTTGGTTTTGTAGACGCTAACGGCACCTACGTCCAGGACCGCGGCAACACGGGTCGCCGGTACCCGTTGCGCTTGTTTTTCTGGGGCCCAGATTACGACATTGCTGCAGCGTCATTCGAAGCGCTGTTGCTTGAGCGTGGCGCGGGTCGCCTTGAGCACCCCGCCTACGGCACCGTGGACGTGGTGCCGTTCGGTACCATTACGCGCCGGGACGACCTAAAGAGCGCCGGCAACCAGGCGGTGCTGGAAGTCATTTTCTTTGAAACTATCGGCATTATTTACCCGACCGGCCAGACCGACCCGGGTTCTTCGGTCCTGTCCGCCGTGGATGCGTACAACGCGGCCGTGTCGGAGCAGGTAGCCAGCGCCCTGGACTTGACCGCCCCGGCGTCCCTGGTAACGTTTAAAAGCACGTACGACGGGCTGTTAGACACCGCCGAAGCGGGCCTGCGGGCGCTGGCCGACACCCAGGAAGCCGGCCAGCGGCAATTCGACGCAATAAGCGAATCGATAAACCGGGGCATTGATGTCCTGGTTGCTACGCCGCTTGACCTGATTTTCCAGACCACTCTTTTGATTCAATCGCCGGCCCGTTCTTTGTCGGCCATATCCGCCCGCCTGGATGCGTACAAAGACTTGGCCGCGTCGCTTTTAACTGGCACCGGTGCCGCGGTACCCGCCAGCCCAGGCGTGCAAGACGCCAATGCGTTCTACGCCCGGGAGGCGTTCGCGTCGTCTTATGTTAGCGGTTCCGTGGTGTCGGCGGTGAACGCCCGGTTCGAAACCAAAGCCGCCGCCCTGACCGCCGCCGAGTCGATACTTGGCCAGCTTGCAGACGTTGAAGCGTGGCGCGAAGGTAACTACGCGGCCCTTGGCGCGATAGACACGGGCAGGGCGTACCAAAGGCTGCAGGAAGCCGTGGCGCTAACCGCCGGCTTTCTCGTTGAAATATCGTTCTCGCTCAAACAGGAACGGGCCGTAGTCCTGGACCGGGCGCGAACCATCGTGGACCTTTCGGCGGAGCTTTACGGGTCCGTGGACGACCAGCTAGATTTTCTTATTAATTCGAACAATCTGACCGGGTCGGAAATTTTAGAACTACCGAAGGGGCGCCGCATTGTTTATTACGTCTAACGCCGGTGACACGTTTGAAAGCTTATCGCGCCGGGCGTACGGCACAGAGAAGTTCGCCCAGAACTTAGCGCAAGCGAACCCCGGCGTCCTGGAACCGGTGGCACCGGGCACCGTCGTCACTATCCCGCAGATACCCGGCGACCCTACAAACAGCCCCACCCAGGCGCCGGCCGGCGACCCTAACGAAGTGGCGGTCCTGGTGGACGGCGTCCGCTTTCGCTTTTGGTCGGAACTTCGCCTGACCCGTTCAATGGACAGCATGGACACCCTGGAATTTACCGCGCCGTTCGAACCGGACGACCCGGCGTTCCGGGAAACGTTCCGGCCTTTCAGCTTTAAGCCGCTTGTCGTGACCGTGGGCGGCGTCCCGCTATTTACCGGAACGCTTGTGGGGGTCGTCCCTTCGGTGTCCGGAGATAGCACCACAGTGGCAGTGTCGGGCTATTCGCGGCCGGGCGTTCTGGAAGATTGCACCCAGCCGGCGTCCGCCCCCGTCGAATTTAACGCCCAGGACCTACCCGGCATTGCGTCGTCTATTTGCCAGCCTTTCGGCATTGCGGCCGCGTTTAGCGGGCCGGGCGGCGCCGCATTCGAACGGGTAGCGGTTGAAACGGGCGAAAAAGTCATGGGGTTCCTGGGCGAACTGGCGCGCCAACGCGGTCTGGTTATATCCAGCGACCCAGACGGCCGCGCGCTTTTCCAGCGTTCCGTAAAGCCCGGGCAGCCGGTGGCCGTACTTCGCCAGGGCGCTTCGCCGGTCCTGGGCGTGTCGGCGTTCTTTTCGCCGCAACAATACTACAGCCACATAACTGGCCTGGAGTCGGTCGTGATCGGTACCGGCGGTTCGCAGTACACCGTCCGCAACCCATACCTGGCCGGCGTGGTTCGCCCCTTGACGTTCAAAAGTCCCGACACCGAAGGCGGCACCATTAAAGAGTCTGTGGAAGCAAAAGCGGGTCGAATGTTCGGCAACATGGCCGCCTACGGTTTGCAAGTAAGCACCTGGCGCGACCCGGCGGGCGCGCTTTGGCGGCCTAATACCACCCTAAAGCTAGAAGCCCCGGGCGCCATGATCTATTCAAGTTATGAATTTGTGGTGCGTTCGGTCCGTTTTGACAGCGAAACCGACAGCGAAACCGCGGAACTCGACCTGGTTCTTCCGGGTTCGTTTAGCGGCGAAATACCGGAGTCGATGCCTTGGGACTAATCGGCCGCGTTCTGTCTTTCGTTAGAACTTCACGCAACGCCGCCCAGGTGGCCGACGTGAAAATGGACCCGGGCGGCGGCGGCGTGAACGTTACGGCGGAGCACTTCGCGCCCCCGGGCGATGACGCGTTCCCGCTAGGCACCGACTACGTATACGCCGGCGCAACCCCGCAACGCGGACGGGTCGCCGCCGTAGGGTATATTGACCCCCTAAACGCGCCCAAAGCGCGGAGGGGCGAAAAGCGCATATACTCCCGCGACTCCGCCGGCGCGGTGGTCGCCGACCACTGGCTGAAAGCCGACGGTTCGGTAGTTACTGAAAACGAGAACGGGTCTGTGACGCTGGGCGCGGACGGGTCTATACTGGCGCAAAACGCGGACGGGTATTTTGAACTGCAAGCGGGCGGGGCTTTTGTCGCAAACGGGGCAACGGCAACAACCGACGGCGATTTTGTAACCTCGGACGGGGTGAGCCTTCGGGACCACACGCACATCGGGAACTTTGGATCACCAACCAGCAAACCAATTATTTAAAGGTGTTTAAAAATGGCAATCGCATACGTTACGGCATTAAGGAACTCAAGAATGGCGGAAGTAACGGCAGAAATCGACGCCGGGTCCGCCGGCGGAACCATCAAAATTTACAACGGGACGCGGCCCGCGACGGGCGGATCGGCAACGACTTTGCTGGCGGAACTGACTTTTGCCAGCACTTCTTTCGGTGCGCCTTCGTCCGGGCGCATTACCGCCAACACTATCAGCCCCGACACCGACGCCAACGCGACCGGAACGGCAAGCTGGTTTAGAATAGCGGGCTCGAACGGGGCTTTTGTGGCGGACGGCACCGCGGGTTTAACTGGGTCGGGGGCTGACCTAGAATTAAATTCCGTTAGTATTGGCGCCGGGCAAAGAGTAGAGGTGACTTCTTTTTTAATTACCGAAGGCAACCCATAAAAAAGGCGTAGGCTATGACGGTTCTTGCGCTCGTTGAAAGCGGCGATAGCCGCGTCGAGTGTGGGGCGGTCGAAGCGCAGTGCACCGGAAAGGTAACGTACATTGCCGTTTCCGCGGTTAAGCTGGTGATGTGCGGCGACACTGGCGCGGAAGCTGGCGAGCCTGGCGCGTTTTGCACCGGGCTAGTAATCGGCGGAACAATTGAAGAACGGCCGGACGCGGTCGAAGCGATCGGCGCTTCCGACGTAAAAACCGGATTTGGCGACGTAACCGAAGGCCCCGACGTGGCCGACGGTTCGGGCCGCATCGTGACCACCGCAGCTGGCGACGTAACCGAAGCCCGGGACGCGCCTAGCGGTTCGGGCCGCATCGTGACCACCGCAGCTGGCGACGTGACCGAAGCCCGGGACGCGGCCGACGGTTCGGGCCGCATCGTAACCGTCGCAGCTGGCGACGTGACCGAAGCCCGGGACGCGCCCAGCGGTTCGGGCCGCATCGTGACCGTCGCAGCTGGCGACGTGACCGAAGCCCGGGACGTGGCCGACGGTTCGGGCCGCATCGT
>Ga0307945_1001347_pt1 | contig 19097 bp, 17 predicted proteins | sample OrgLakmetagen228_FD_201818 | JGI IMG/M metagenome (GOLD analysis project Ga0307945, IMG submission 201818) | Saline water microbial communities from Organic Lake, Antarctica - #228 | ecosystem: Environmental > Aquatic > Non-marine Saline and Alkaline > Saline | place: Antarctica: Organic Lake...
AGAGAGAGAGAGAGAGAGAGAGAGAGAGAGAGAGAGAGAGAGAGAATCAGAGAGAGAGAGAGAGAGATAGAAGAGAGAGAAGAGAGAGAGAGAGAGAGAGAGAGAGAGAGAGAGAGAAGAAAAAAAGGAAGGGATTTAGCATGGGTGAGCATTTTACCTGCCATAGTCTGCTGTTAGCCTGCTTGTGAAGGTCTGTGATAGTGTGGGTAGCTTGTGGTGCCTGTGTATAACTGTTGTTTAACTGCTGCCTGTACTCAAACAGATCTGTTAGCTGCGCTGCAGGCACTGGTGGCCAGGATGGGAGCAGGGGAGGCGGGGGAGGGGCCATGGGGGGATTTGGTGCACTTGGAGACCTCTTTGGTGATGCTGGTGAGTGGTGAAAGAGCAGAAAGTTGCAGATATGCAACTTAGGGGCAGAAACCGAGAGATTTGCATGAGTGTGCGTTTGATTTTATGCTGTCTGCAAAACTTCACGCAACAATTTTGCAAGGACAGAAGCAAACCTGTACATGCATTTTCTTCTTTTAAAGCCAAGCAAGCCTTGCTTAAGCAGTGGGCTACGATGTGATCTGAACCCATTGCCTGCAGAGACTGTGTGCACTTTATCTGAATTGGATTCCCACTTCGTCCAAACCTCATATTTGCTTTGATTTGTGCACAGAAACAAAGGCGCACCTCCTTACCCAGCCATAGTCATCAAATTAGTGTCAAACTTTTGTGCCACGTTTTCACATGCAGGAAGCGGAGATGAGGCACTTGACAATGCACTCTCTGTTCTGTCTGAGAACAACATAACGGACCCCAACGCTGCTGAGGACCAGTCCATGGCGCTAGCTGTGGTCACACAAAGGATCGCTCAGCTGTTTGCAGACTTTGATGTGACCTTGGGTGAGCGCATGTCGAGGAAAACGCCGAGGAAAAAATAAACAAATGTCTACTACCCTTAACCGTTTTTGTCAGACGTCCACCACTCAGCAAAGGGTGTAGCTGATCAATCTCATTCAGAGAGCTGCAATTGCAGGGTTATACCATTGCTTGGCCTGCTTCTAATTAAATGAAATATCAACACAGAGCAGGACAAATATCACTTTCTTGTGCCATACAAACACGCGTCGGTTCTTGGATTTGCAGGCACCGCTGCTGCTGTCAGCGTCAGCTTGCTCCTGGAGCCTGCTTTTGTCAAGGGCACCCCTGTGATGGGCCATGGTGGAGGGAGTGGTGGAGGTTAGTGAAATGCACATGATCATCAAAGCCTAAACTAGTCCCAAGTGCAGTCTAAAAAGGTTTCTGAACCTGGGGGTGGAAAGGAGTAGAGCAAACTCCTTGGAGGGTGTGCTTGTGCATGCAATCTTGTAGCAGTCGTTGTTGCACGGTTTGCATGGTAGAATCTGTTTTACAGCTGTCTAAAAATGCATGGTTTCAGCATACACACGTGTAAGATTGAGCTACATGTCAGGAAGAGCAAGTTTATAACAACAAATCATGGCACCAGCTTACACGTGGACTGCAGGCATGAGCTACATGTTCAAGCTGGATGTCTGAGCTAATTGTTTTAGCGAAGTGTTCACAACAGCGACTGTGTAACAAGAAGACCATCTGAAATGGCCAAACAACCTATGACCATGAAAATGCTGATCAAGGAAAAATCTCACGATTTTTGCATGCCACTGATTTCCCATGGCAGCTGTGGTACAGGTACACCTACCCCGCACAAGGATAGATAACATGTCAGGCAAAATTCACTGCTTGCTTTTGTCTTCTTCTCAAAGCACCTGAACCCTGAATTTGTAGATGTGGAAACAACATTGGCTCTGAGCGTCAGGCAAGCGCTGGCTCGCAGAAGCATCAGACAATGCATGACCGGATCAAATGGTTACTTTTTGTACATCCAGGTGGATCAAGCATGGGTGGTGGTGCAAGCTTTGGGGGAGAGGAATCAGGCAACAATCTTCAGCTAGCTGCTGAGGTGTGCACATCTTAAGGCCTCAATGGCATTGAGATGCAGAGGAGCTTGGGTCACCTGCGCACGTTCCTTTTTATCCGTAGTTCTTGTTACTTTGGCTTGCCTCTGCTCTTTGCCCAGCGAGTTTTCCACAAGATCTGCTGTATATCTTGATTGTTTTGGTTGGCACCGACAGATAACTTCAAACTGCACGCATCCCGGACACCCTGACAACTGGCAAACTACAAAGCCTCTATTATGCCATCAGTCCGTCTACATTCACTGGAGCAGCAGAATGCTGTGTCACAAACATCCTTTTCTTTTCACCTCTTTTCAAAACTGGACAGCTAAGATGTTGGCTCCTGAAACCTACTGTTATACTTGCAGTTAAGCCCTTTCATTTCACCTACTTACGCCTAATTGCAAGCCACTACGCCTAGTGGCTAATTGCAAGCCACTCCTCCTAATTGCAAGCCACTTGCAATGCCCTTTCATTTCACCTACTTATGCGTAATTGCACCGCTCTGACTTCAGCTCATTGAGTCTAGATCTAATTTTTTACCATCCAAGCAGGCCCTTCCTCTGTACCTTATTTCCCCGAACTGCACTGCTTTGACGTCCGGAGAAGTGGACGGTACACTTCTGAGACAGCTGTCCTGCGGTCTGAGACTGGCCCTGAATGGCGTGCCCTTGGTGTGTGCCACAATGCAGCCCGAATGGTGGGTTTGCTGATTGAGAGGAGGCAGAGTGATTGCACCTCCTGTGTGGCTTCAGTCTTGAATGGTTTGTGTCTTAGTGTGTGCAGTGATGATAGCCAAATATCAATGCCGAGCGGTACTCGCATGTGTGAACAGGGATCCAGAGCTTGTTGCGTGCAATATATAATTAGAGAGATCTGAGACAAAGACGAGGATAAATGGCTCATTGGCTAGACTTTATATGGCTTGTGTCAATGTTTTGATCACTCTTGCACCAAAGTATTGCCTGATTTGATTGATGTTTTGATCACTCTTGCAGCAAAGTAATGCCTTCTGTGGTGAGCAGCTTCCGAGCAAATTGATCAAGCAGACTTGATTGATTTGCTTGGAAGCACCTCAAAGCATATGCTATGTAACAGCAGGGAGATTACAGGCATGATTAATTCGGCAAAAAATCCTATCACTCTGAATGTCCGCCAGGTATGCTATTATGACTTTAATGATGGCTATCTGTCCACCCCTAGCCAACTAATTACACAAGGTTATCATGAATGGTGGCTATCTGTCCACCCCTAGCCAACTAGTTACACAAGGCTATCAGGTGCAGGTTTGAGTTAACCTGTTTAGAACACATGCCAAAATCCGTTCTGCCTACCTCACTGCTCAATTCAAAAGCATCGCAAAGACACTGAAATCAAATGAGGCTTATGCACCCACAACCCACACCCTCACACCTACCTTGCACAGGAAGCCCTCTGTGGCAGAGGTTAACCGTGAGCTTTATTGTGGATGGGCAAATGCGGACTGCAGCACAAAAGGTGGTGACTTCTTTGTGCCTGACAAGAACAGTGACACCTCTAATGAGGACCCTGGCGGCAGCGGCAATGCAGGGAGCAGCGGGGAAAAGGAAAGTAGCTCCAACAGCCGTCGCTTGCTACGTGGTTTTGGCTCAACTGCCCTGAGTGCAGATCATTCCTCAGACAAGACAGCGGAGGTGAGAAGCAGCGGCGGCGGCAGCAGCAAGGAAGCCAGTCGTATCTTGACCAAAGTCAGAGAGGGCAGCAGGACGCTTGCTATGGACAGTTCCATCTTGTTCCAGCAGCAAGGGCTGTTCTTCCCTTCCTGGCAGGCGACCACCCCTGCTAAGAGCCAGCAGGTTTGTGTGTGGGTGCGTGTGGGTAAATGCATGTGTGTATAAGTGCTTGTGTGTATGTTTTGCAGAACGTGAAAGGATGTTTTAATGCTACAGCCACCATTTTCCTTTAATAAGGTCCACTAGGCTGTGCACCAAATCATCATCATGACTGCTCTTACCTTTTGGGATGTGTGTGCAGAATTTCACCAGCTCCCTGCCTTGGGCAGCCATGGCAGCAGTCGACGGAGCAATGGGAGGTGGTGTGGTGCAAGTTGGCACTAGCAGCTCTGCGGGCAGTGAGCTAGGCCAAGACAGTGGAGTCGTTGCATTGGATAACGGCATAGGCAGCAGCAGCAGCAGCAGCAGCAGCAGGGATAACAAGAACAGCGGCAGCTCTGATGCCACCCCTTTCCCAGCACGTGCCCTGCTGCAAGAGCAGCAGCAAAGTGACGAGGCCACCGCCGGTTCCTCACCTGGACTTAAGCACAAGATCACACAATACCCGAGCCTCGTGGTGGACTGGGGAGCCACACGCACACAGGTCTGCGCGGTATGCAGTCCTGAACATGGCAATGGAAAGAAAAGAAAGAAAAATAATTGCAACGCAGGCAGCATAACACTCCCTGCATCAATTAAGGAAAAGAAGACATATTAGCCCGAAGTGCCGTGAGTATCCCCCACCAAATAATGGCAATGGAGCTCCCAAGCCACGGAATTTCTGAGTTTCTCACACACTTGATTTCAGGCACTCCTACAAGAATGAGCAAATGCACGCTCTTCATGTAACTCTGCACAGGGCCTTCAGGGGCAAGGCGTCGACGGTCAGCGTGCTGCTCCTGCCTTTGATCTCACACTCTGGCTGAATGAGAGCCAGGCAGAGGTCAGTGCATGCCTAGAGTAAGGTTACAATAAAGCAGCGTACAGCTCCTGCCTTTGATCTCACACTGTGGCTGAATGAGAGCCAGGCAGAGGTCAGTGCATGCCTAGAGTAAGGACACAATAGAGCAGCGTACAGCTCCTGCCTTTGATCTCACACTGTGGCTGAATGAGAGCCAGGCAGAGGTCAGTGCATGCCTAGAGTAAGGACATAATATAGCAGCGTGCTGCTCCTGCCTTTGACGTCACACTGTGGCTGAATGAGAGCCAGACAGAGGTCAGTGCATGCCTAGAGTAAGGACATAATATAGCAGCGTGCTGCTCCTGCCTTTCACGTCACACTGTGGCTGAATGAGAGCCAGACAGAGGTCAGTGCATGCCTAGAGTAAGGACATAATATAGCAGCGTGCTGCTCCTGCCTTTGACGTCACACTGTGGCTGAATCAGAGCCAATCAGAGGTCAGTGCATGCCTAGAGTAAGGACATAATATAGCAGCGTGCTGCTCCTGCCTTTGACGTCACACTGTGGCTGAATCAGAGCCAGACAGAGGTCAGTGCATGCCTAGAGTAAGGACACAATAGAGCTTTACAACTGGCAGGCTTCAACTTTAGCGTGCTGCAGTAAGTGAAGCATCACCACAACAAAACAACCTAACTGGCTAAGCGCATTTAAAGCAATGCACAACTTGTACATGCATCATTCACACAGTCCCAGCTTTCATGTACAACACACGCATACACACACAGTCCTCCCTTGCCCCTGCCGTCCAACGCTGGACTGCTCCCATCAATATGGCCACAGGGGCTTTTCTGTCACAGGTAGAACGGCAATAGGAACAGACTATACGCAATACAAAGGCAGTGAAGCCACAAAGGCAGTGAAGCACTCCTAACATAAGTCAAGCTAGATCTTAGGTCCTAGTGTATATTTCACGTGCATTTACTTTTGCACAGGTTATTTGGGGTGCAAGTTGCTCGTCGCTTTGCTGTCACCCACCGAGACACACACACACACACACACACACAAATACAAACATATATACACAGAAATACACAGACAGAGCCTGACCCGAATTTTATTCATGTTCACAGTATTTCCGACAAGCTGCTGCAGCGGAAAACAATGCCTCTGCTGCTGCACCTCTCAGCCCACAGCCTAGGGACAGGAGTGCAGGGCCTACCATAAAGCTTGAAGGTGCGAGGCTGTGCTGTGTGTATGCACAATGCCATGTTTAGGGTTAGCCAGAACTGTATATCTGCACTGTATATGACCGTATGTATGGTGATATCCCTGCTAAAATACCGTATGTACACCGTATAAACCTATAAAGGTATGGCTCTGGCCAACCCTAGCCATGCTCATCTTTTAAGACCACTACTGTCAAACGTTTTTAGCAGATACTAACATTGCTGAGCTGGAAAAAAATAGGGTGCTTGACGACCACATGCTTAGATCCTGGAAAATATGCAGCCTCAGGGTTCAGGACATGTAGGCATATGATTTTGTGTGCTCATGACACTCTCTGTGATGCACACTGTAGCATTTCCATCTGCAGGCTCCCATCCGTGGGGCGGGTTGATATTGCGTGTGTGCGCGAATTAAAGTGCTGTGACGCTATGCACTGCAGGCCTGGCAGGCTTCCCATCATCAGAGCAGCCTCTTCAGGTTGATATTGCGTGTGTGCGCGAATTAAAATGCTGTGACGCTTTGCATTGCAGGCCTGGCAGGCTTCCCATCATCAGAGCAGCCTCTTCAGGTTGATATCGCGTCCCTTTTGGGCCCACTGTTCTTCATGTGGGTTATGCAGATCCTGCTACCGGTAAGTGGTCATCAATGGTGTTCAAGTGTTGCTGCAGGTTTGCTGGAAAGCTCTCACCAGTTCTGACGGCTCGCCATCGTTGCTTGCGGCACCCCTCTTGTGTTCATTGACATTTGACTACTGGTGCTGGTCAGTGCAAATAGGCATACAAGCATGCAAGAAACAATACAAAGTTATTTGCACAAGTTGCTCCTTGAGTTGTTGCAGATTGTTTGAAATCACCAAATGTGAGATTGTGATGTTTGTGCTTTCCGTACACCATTTATGTACTATTTATCCCCAATACTATTTATCACCAAGCACCAAATGTGAGATCGTGATGTTTGTGCTTTATGTACACCATTTATTTATGTACTATTTTCAGGTATGCCACAAAACACAACATGAAGACAAAAATCTAGCATCCAAGTGCACACTTTTTGCGTCCCACCAAACCTCTACGGCCTACTGCCAATGTTTAGATGTGTAGCCTATCGCCAAGAAGAAAAGTGACGACACAAAAATATAAAAAAGGAAAAACTTTTTACTTATGTATGTATGTTCTGCAGGTGTTTGTGTTCACTTTGGCTAGTGAGCGGGCGGGTGGGCAGCTGGGCCTTATGCTCTGCCAGGGGGTCTCTCCCGGTGCCTACTTTGTTGGCACTTACTTGTGGTGAGTGTGTGTGAGTGTGCTGCCTTTGGTGTCTGGATAATTTGGAAACGATCAAAAAGGCTTGAGAAGGTGGCTTTTGGCTTGATTCAGCTGACTGCATTGGTGCAACCAGCAATTAAATTCCTTCTCCAAGGATGTCAGATCACAGACTTGCTGTGCACCAAAAAATTGCACAAGCAGAGTGACTCAACCAATGACAAACCACCCTCCTCTTTTTTCAGTTAAAGAAGGTCGGTATCCTTGCCTGTCTTTTTGTGTGGCACACCATGCAATCATGATGCGATGTGGCAGCTGTCTTTGCCATTCTGGTCCCGACCACCTACCCATACTCGACTCTCTTAAATAGTTAAATAGTTATATCTCTTCATTGTTTCAAGTCTATTTGTAAGATTACACTGGTGGGAGATTTGTGCACCTAGCACACAGCTGCACCATGGCGCTGTGGTACACGGCAGCAGGGGACACCACGTAATTTATGGCCTTGATACAGCAACCAGGAGCACTCAGTGTGTTTTTTGCTGCACTGCAGGGCTTTTGGTTTGTACATAATCTACATGATTGTGTTCGCTGGCTTTGGAGCCGGCAGCGGCCTCGGCTTGTTCATCCATACCTCCCCTGGTTTGCAGGTGTGGAATTAATCAGGTTAACCGCGCTGCATACATTTGCTCATATGTCAATTTGAAGATGTGCTGCAAAAGAACATGCTTTGCTTTACTAATGATGGAAAGAAGAGCTGCGTACATTTGATCCGCCATGCATGCGTATTGATGATGTCTGAAGGCGTATGAGTGACTTGGTTACTTGTTTGTGGCTACGACACCATGTATGGTGAATTCGTAAGGCTTGGGACAAAACTTACCTCCTCCATGCTTTGCAGATTGTTATGTACCTGCTCTGGTTTCACTCCATGTTCGGCCTTGCAAGTTGGATGAGTGTGTTCTACTCGGTAAGTGTAAGGCTCAATTGCTCCGTAACCACAAATTGAGTCTGAGGTAAAAAAGAAAGGGGGGCAAGAAAGAGCGACGGGTCCTTTTAAGAGTGCAGGTTTTGTACATGCCTCTCTTGTTTTACCTGTGGTGCTACCTGCCTCGTTGGAAACAATTGTTTAGGGTTGGCCAGAACCATATATATACACTGTATATGACCGTATGTCTGATGAATTCCTGCCAGAATTACCGCATATCCACCGTGTATATATGGTTCTGGCCGACCCTACAAACGTTGCATGCATGCACACAGGACGTCATCACGGGAACAATGGCAGCAGTGGCAGCCCTCATCTTCAGTGGCCTGGTTGCCAACCTTGTTGTGGTGCAGGTGTGCGGGCTGAAAAGCACGTGCTCACGTGGAAAAGAGGAGACCCTGAACAAAAACGGCTTCGCTTTCTTCGTGAAGTTGTTAAAAAGCAGCATGACCTGGAGCCCTGGTGCAATTTTGAGAATGGATAATAAAGCTTACTAGCTACATTTTCCCAAGCACCTGAATCATTAAGCTTGTTAGGGTTCCCTGAATGGTCTACTTCTGATGACAGACTCATTACAGCATAAACCTTTGAGCCTCCATCGGCAATCATGCACAGTTTGTCCAATCTGGACCGGAGTGGCTGGCGATCATCCTGGAGGCCATCATACCACCCTTTGCCCTTTTCAGAGCTTTGTGAGTGTGCCTGCCTCCAAAGTTCCTCCTTTCCTGATGGCTCAAGTACAAGTGTGCTGTTAAGCAGTCTTGTTTGTGAATTTCATTTGCTAAAAAATATCAGTCCAACTCATATTTGCTCACAGATGGGAGGCAGGACAGTATGCCTTCTTGGCCAATGCAACGGGGGCAGGCGGTAAGGTTGAGATCACACACAGCTTTAGCAGGTGCTCTGCCAAGAGAAGTCGCAATTCTTTTACCTCTGCGATTCAAAAGAACAGCAACTGTACAGAAGAGCTGCGCTTTAGATGTCGTCACACCTTTTTAGTGCATGATGAGATACAACTTGAGAATGGCGGAATGCCTTTTCCGTGATCTCAATTCCTTATGGTAAACCTTGCCCTTGCTCCACACCTTCGTGTATGCTCGGTTTCAGCTGTTGCTAACGACCACTCACAGGGCTGAGCGTTGACAACATACACGAAGAGAAGAATGGCATTCCCATCGCTTTTGCACTCATGGCTGCACATGCTGTTGTCAGCATGTGGTTTGCCGCGTGGTACTCGCAAGTAAGTACTCTCAAGTAGCAAGCGCCTTCCTGAGTCCACAATATGTGATGAGCAGCCCTGCTTTTATGCCACACCAACAGGAACATGTTGTCTTCACCTGTTGTGTCTTTATGTTGATGTTGATTATGATGATCACGTCGAGCACAGGACTTCCTAACTGGCATTCAACTATGAGTTTGGAACCCTGATAGCAAACGATTTGCGGTGCTAGGGAGCTGATTCCTTTCTTTTCTACAGATCACGTTTCCACATGACAAATACGTACAGGTAATGGGGTCTGACGCAAGTGGCGAGGGACTGACAGGCCCCAGGCGGCATCCGTTTTTCATTTTGGGTTTCAAGCTTGGGCCTGACGAGCCTAGGGGGATGGCATGGTTCACGTACCAAGTAAGCACAGTATATGAGAAGCCAATCTAGACAACTGTGCAAGTTTGCGACAAAGGCCTGCCACACGCACTGGATTGTTTTCACGCCATCACATGTGATACATAAACGAAAATTGCCTCCCCCTGATCCCTCTTCATTATGAAGTGAACACATGGACAATCAGATCTAACCTAGCTAGTGAACACGTGGAAAATTAGATCTAACCAAACTAGTGAACATATGGACAATCAGATCTAACCTAGCTAGTAAACACATGGACAATCATATCTAAACTAGCTAGTGAACATATGGACAATCAGATCTAACCTAGCTAGTGAACATATGGACATTCAGATCTACCTAGCTAGTGAACACATGGACAATCAGATCTAACCTTGCTAGTTTCCATGTGCAGGCCACCCTCATTCCCAGGCGCACCCGCAAAGCCGTTGGTTATCTTCTGGCTGGCATCCCGGGAGCCATCAGTGGGTGCCTTTTCCACAGCAGCCACGAGCAATCAGCAGCACCAGATGAGGTCATCAGTGGCACCCTTCCTTCTCCATCGGCTGAACAAGACAGACAGGATTGGGCAGCAGGGAATGAACACGTGCTACCACACGACAGGGTTCCAGCAAGAGAAGCGCCAGTAGAGTCGCGTTGGGGGCTGTTGAGGGGAAAGCAGAAGGCTGACGTACACCACAGTAGCGCTGCCACACTTGCGGCAGCTGCAGCAGTGCGTGTTGGAGCTGTCTCTGAGGATGTGCGTGCAGGTAGGTGGACCAGGAGGCATATTTGCGTTCAATTATTTTTGGAGGAGTATCAATAGATCCCTCAGCTAGGTAAATTTGAAAAGGAGTTACAATGGATCACTCAGCTATGAAAATGGCTGACGCAAGGAATTAACAATTGCACTCAATGCTAACAACAGGCTCTTGACGTAGTTGTTTAACACATTGTGTGTGTGGGTGTGTGCATGTGTGCGTGTGTGTGCGTGTGTTGTTATTGACGAATATTTTACCGTCCTTTGAAACCCGCAAAGTCACAACTTGAAAACTGTCTCTTTAATGAAAGTTTCCTCCTTTACTCCTGAAGAGAGAAGAGGTGCTCAGTAAAGGCCTGAAATTTTGATACTGAATGTAGAGCTATGCAGCTCTCAGACCTTGGACTCTATTTTGAGGTGACACAGACAGGGGCACAGATTTGCTCACTTCGTGAAGATGTATATCTGGCAAGACAGATTTATGTTCTCTAAAATGCGCAATGCAATGCAAGTGTGAAGGAAGATATGTTTGCTTTAACAAAACAATGCAACGCAATCGTGAAGGAAGAGGTGCTTCCTTTAACAAGATGAAGAAGACAAGCCTGGAACAAGTTAAGCATGCGCACAATGCCTTTGCACTTCATACAAGCCATGGAGCTGGGTGCACCAGTGTGACCTGAAACACCATATATGTGTGTCCGGGTAGCTAGCTTGTGGGCTACAAATGAAAGGATTTTAGGAGGCATGCTTCTCCGGTAGATTATTAAGGTATTATGCCACTACGCCAATGCATGCTAGGAGTGCATAGCACCGAAGTACGGAGTGAAGACGAGAAAAAGGGAGGCAGCAGGATGGAAATAAGGAGGATGGAGGAGAAGATAAGGGGGACCTTCTGACGCCTCTTGGATCCAGAAACGCAATGCCTGTTTGCTTTCATATGCAGAGGTGGAGCTTCTGGTAGAGCAGATGTGGGACATCACTTTATTACGCCTGTTTGCTTTCATATGCAGAGGTGGAGCTTCTGGTAGAGCAGATGTGGGACATCACATTATTACGCCTGTTTGCTTTCATATGCAGAGGTGGAGCTGCTGGTAGAGCAGAAGTGGGACATCACTTTATTACGCCTGTTTGCTTTCATATGCAGAGGTGGAGCTGCTGGTAGAGCAGATGTGGGACATCACTTTATTACGCCTGTTTGCTCTTATATGCAGAGGTGGAGCTGCTGGTAGAGCAGATGTGGGACATCACTTTATTACGCCTGTTTGCTCTTACATGCAGAGGTGGACCTGGTGGAGCAGATGTGGGACATTGCTTTGCCCCCTGCTCCAGGGCAGCCTGCAACAATAGGACTGGCCAGTTTAGAGAAAGGCACAAGCCCACCACAGCACGGGAAGGGTGTGCTGCTTTTGAGCGGCACCGTCACGCCTGTGCTGATGATGAGGGGGGTGCGCAAGGAGTTTCATTTGGCACAGGTGTGTTCTATTGATACTTGTTTGTGCCTTTTTGGTATGCCAGTGTGTGCCTGTATGCCCGTTCGCATGTATGTTCAGCAGTAGGTGGCTGTGCAGCCTGCATTTACACACTGATAAGTTATTTGGTGTGCCAGTGTGTGCCTGTATGCCCGTTCGCATGTATGTTCAGCAGTAGGTGGCTTTGCAACCTGCATTTACAGACTGATAAGTGATGCCATTCCATACTTGGCTGTGACAAGCGTTTTGTCCGGGTCTGTTTCACAAAACAGCCTTTCAAGATGTCTATGCCCAAGGCGCCTGCTGCAGCAGTTCGACGCATGCTGAGAGGGTGTTCCAGCCAAGCAGGGAAGGAAGAGGAGGAAGAGGGAGCACGGCATGAAGCAGGGAAGGGGGGAGTACAAGATAAGGGACTCTGTGGCAAAGAGATCGAGCAGACATCAGCAGATGGCACGGGTGATGCACAGCAAGAAGCTCCACAGGGGACTACTGGGGGAAGAAAAACCAAGGCTAGCCTTTCCTCAGGCTTTTTTGCCGCAGGTGCGTGCACGAACAAGGGCAGGGCTCAAAACCTGTGACTTGATCAAGGCAGGCCTATTCATCACAGATACAGAGATTTCACAGAAGCAGAGATTTGATCAAGATTGATCAAGGCAGGCCTTTCATCACAGATACAGCGATTTCACAGATACAGAGATTTGATCAAGATTGATCAAGGCAGGCCTTTCATCACAGATACAGAGATTTCACAGGTACAGAGATTTTATCAAGATTGATCAAGGCAGGCCTTTCATCACAGATACAGATATTTCACAGATACAGAGATTTGATCAAGATTGATCAAGGCAGGCCTTTCATCACAGATACAGAGATTTCACAGATACAGAGATTTGATCAAGGCAGGCCTTTCACAGATACAGAGGGCAGGATTTATGCTTTGCCTTGGCTCACGAATGAGTGTGTGTGTATGCTGAAATAAAGGGACGACAGGTCTTTTAATAAATCAAATTGCGTGATTCAGGACGGAAAGTGAGTGGCATTAGGTGGCAACAGGGTAAAAGCATGCAGTCGTTCACAATCAATCTCTTGCCATTACTGCAGCTCCACCTGCCAGCCCACCCAATGTCAAGGTTGCAGTGGCCGGATTGTGGCTGAGTGTGAGGCGATCAGAGTGCTTTGGACTACTGGTAAGCGCGTAAGGCTGTCGAGCTGTTCCCTCCATTCTTTTTGCAAATACGAGGTTTGGGAACAGTCACTAACACACCTGGAAGCAGAGCCTGTTGCCTACATAGTTTATGCGTAATTATTGCTGGTTTTTTAACAGCAACAAAAGCTGTTACGAGTAAAAATTTCAGCGTTATTCGTTTCAATGCTACTAGATGTGGTTTTGATCAAATATATGCTCGTACTGTTATTAGATGTAAATTGGGTCCTTGGCCAGCGCTGTGTGCATGATAGATTAATTTGTTTTCTGTCATTTGCTTGTGTAGGGACCGAACGGGGCTGGCAAAACGACTGCTCTCAGGCTGATGCAAGGTACGAACGTGTACAAACACGGCAAAGCTTAAGCAGCCGTTACAAGGTGAAAAGGGCTAATTTGGAGGTTGTGTGATCTAATAACGGGGCCGGCCAAACGACTGCTCTCAGGCTGATGCAAGGTACGAAGGTGTACAAACATGGCAAAGCTTAAGCACAGCCGTTACAAGGTGGAAAGGGCTAATTTGGAGGTCATGTGATCTAATAACGGGGCCGGCCAAACGACTGCTTTCAGGTTGATGCAAGGCGCAGATGTGCAAACATGGCCTGCTGTTATATGGTGGAAAGGGCTTAAAAGAAGGGCTGTGTGATCTGGTGCTGCTGCTGATGTCCGCACCTTCATTACAGCTTGCACAAGAGTAATAATATATAATTACTATCCACTGGCTGCCACTTTGGCAAAAGAAAAATGCTTGCTGAGCACTTCAAAAGTGAGTTGATCTAATGCTGCCGCTGACAGCAGCCCATGCTTTTGTCTACATACTTGTAAAAACTGCTATTAGAAAAATCTTCTTTTGGCTGCTACTCTTCTTTTGGCTGCTACTTTGCAATGCTCACGTACTTGTCAAGTAGCCAGGACATCAGCAATGTTTTTTCCTCTCAGGTCTCCTTGAACCAAGTGCGGGACGAGTCAGTGTGTGTGGGAGGGATTTGGTGGCCAACCCACAAGCCGCAGCAAGGCTGACAGGCATCTGCCCACAGGTTTGTACGCAACGCTTTGCTTACACTGCCAGACTGATGACAGAAATGACAATTATTTAATATAATAGTTAGATTGATCAATCGCTAGATAGGAACGCTTTGTTTGCACTAACTAGACGGATGACAAATGACACCCTTCACCAAAGGAATAGGTAAATTGATCTATGGTTAGCTATAAAATGCACCGACATCGCCCCACTTTGCCTGCTACTTTTCTTTCTTCCCAGGTTGATTTACATACAGCTGTCACTGCATGTTTATGGCTGCAGCATGATGCACTCTGGCCTGCTTTGTCTGCTCCTTTTCTTTCTTCCCTAGTTGATTTACACGCAGCTGTCACTGCATATTTATGGCTGCAGCATGATGCACTCTGGCCTGCTTTGTCTGCTGAGGAGCACTTGCAGCTGTATGGCAGGCTGAGGGGTTTAAAGGGTATGTGACGATTTTAGGCAAATAGGATACCTATGCGCGCTTGGCGGAGGGCGTCTCAGAAGAGCTTTGATTGGAAAATGTTGAAGGCAGATAGAATATCAGGCGGTTTTGTTTTAGAGAGGCGTCCCTCAAGGGCTTAAGTTTGACAATGTTTCACATTAATTGTGCTGTACGTAAAGGACTTGCGACACAAGGTACACAGGATTGACACTGCTATAGAGAATTATGATGGGAACCAGAGTGCTTGGACTCAGATGTATAACTGCTGGTTTAGACAGAAACAACTGTTGGGCCAGTGCCTCTCCCACGATAGATGCTAGATGCTATGATGCTTGCCGCATGTCTAATTTGCAAGTAAGCTGCAACCTGCCTTTGCAAGTAAGCTGCAACCTGCCTTTGCGAGTAAGCTGCAACCTGCCTTTGCAGACGGCCTCCACTGACATGTTTCAAATTTAAACTGCTGTCATCTTAGGTGCGGATTTAGCATCAGCAGTACATGATAGACTGCTTGAGCTAGGCCTACTGGGGCCTGTTGAGCCAACAGCAGACACAGCAACACAAGTGAGGGCAAGGGGAAGTAAGCCGGGCGTAACAGAGATTACCGTTATTTTGGCTCTGAGCTTTCTTTTTGCCGTCCGACAGCGACGCCTCTGCTACCATAATCCGATCTATTGGGGTGTTGTCACCGCTTGCGTTAGATTTTGTTCAAGACATCATCACTAGTGAAGGAGGACAGAGGTTGGAAGATGTGTTAGGTTCAGGGCCTAATCAAGATCTGTCTCCTCTATTAAAAAAAGCCAGCCTTCCAATTGAAAGCGCAAAAACAGGTCGCCAAGCAAAAAGATCGATTTTTTTGTTACAGTCAAATGCACGGCTTTACGCACACATTCTAGCAGTCGCACTTTTTGACTGATGAATTAATCTGTAACTTCTGCACAGCTAGTCAGCCATCACCACGTTATTGTTTTGCCTTGTATGATTGTATGCATGCAGAGCCAGCCATCGCCACGTCTCCGTTTTGCCTTGTATGATTGTATGCATGCAGAGCCAGCCATCACCACGTCACCGTTTAGCCTTGTATGATTGTATGCATGCAGAGCCAGCCATCACCACGTCACCGTTTAAACTTGTATGATTGTATGCATGCAGAGCCAGCCATCTACCACCTTGATGCCCTCAGTTCCTGCTACAGAGACAATGCCAGAGTATGCAGCAGGCAAGAGGCGCCCTAAGTCTAACCAGGTACAGACTTAGACTTATTGTTCTGCCACTGAAGTTCTTATATCTTTAGTGTTTTCTGCCTCTAACGCATCTTGAAGTGTCAGCAAGCTACCAGAACAGCAATAAGTAACACGTTTCAGAGGATATTCTCTTGCAATTAATGTCACGGCCTTGTGCCATCTTATCCATTGTAGTAAAAGTATACGTTCTTTGAAACTCCAACTTACAGGCCAACGAAACTGAGGTTGAGGCAGTGGCAGTGTCGGAGGCAGGGACCCCAGTAGCAGCAGCAGTATCTACATCAAGCAGAGCTGCTGAGGAGGAGAGAGATGAGCCCATGAAGCTGCGTGAGTTTGTGTTGGGCGCTCTATACTGGGACATGAGTAGAGAAAATATCGAGGACTTTCATCACACCATAGGCTTGCCCTTGCGTGCCCACGCTACATGCAGTGGGTCACACCTGATTACAGTGCTTCTATGGGTAGAGAAAATAGTGAGGACTTCCATCACATCATAGGCTTGCCCATGCATGCCCACGCTACATGCAGTGGGTCACACCTGATTATAATGCTTGCGATCTCACCCATGTTTCAGGGGAGTGTGTGACAGCTGCTCGTGTCCGTGTTGGATCCTGGTGTGCTAGTTCTGCCCGGTGGATGGTGAAAGAGGCAACAACTGCAGCAGGCATGGGCTCAGGACTGAATGCGCCTGCGTTTCGGCCCATCTCTACGTACAGGTGCTTTTATCTGACAATAGAACTAGATAGGATGCACAGTGCATTTTTTAGCTAATAGCATTGTCCAAACGTAAGCACCTCTGTGATAGGTCACTCATCTCCCCATGATTGTGCACCATTTTAAGCTGGTAGAAAGACATTAAAAACACAAGGTCACTGATCTCCCCACGATCGTGCACTTTTTTAAGCTGGTAGACACAAAGACGTGTATTAAAAACACAAGGTCACTGATCTCCCCACAATCGTGCACATTTTTACGCTGGTAGACACAAAGACATGTATTAAAAACACAAGGTCACTGATCTCCCCACGGCCGTGCACATTTTTAAGCCGGTAGGCACAAAGGCATGTATTAAACTGGTAGACACAAAGACATGTATTAGAAAACACACAGACATGTATAAAACTGGTAGGCACAAAGACATGTATTAAGCTGGTAGGCACAAAGACATGTACGAAGCTGGAAGACACAAAGACGTGTATTAAAAAGCACAAAGACAATCAAATCCTCTTGCATTTATACAGTGGCGGCATGCGGCGGCGTCTGAGTGTTGCATGTGCCTTAGTGGGGAGGCCAGGTCAGTAGCTTGCTGGTCAGGTGCCGTAAGTTTACATAGGGAATCAGTACAGTATATGGTGAATCGTGCAGTATATCAGTCCGATCAGTACTCAATTGCTTCATCTTCTTAATGGGGCTCTTAAGCTAGTCTCGAGTCGGGCGCCTTGCCTTAACCATAGTAAATTGATTTTAACGTAGAAATCCTGCTGTGCCTTGACAACTTTGAGGGTGATGTGCACACCTCACTTCTCTGCAGGCGGCAAGAATTGGGGTATCTGCACCAATATTACTGGCCGAGAAGATGATGAGGTACGAAGGGATAACACATTGATACCTCCGATGTGTTTCTACCTAAGGATGCTTGTGTCTTTTGTCATCTACTGATCCCCGTTTGCAGCACACATGAAAACGCGCCTTTTACCTTAAACGGCAAATAAATAATGTTTCATTCCCGTTATCTTTCCTTCCTCGGTTGTGCTCGAACACCCCCAAAAAGCAGCTTTCATTGACACCTAAGTACGCTATCAGCTCACTCTCGATATATGCTCACAAAGACGAATGATAAGGCAGCTTTTTTGAAGTGCAACAACACGCAGGACAGGGAGGAGGAAGCAGACAGCGGTGAAAATGCCCCACCCGTGCCTGCAGTGGCATTTCTTGATGAGCCTGCGGCCGGACTTGATCCTGCCAGGTTGCACTTCACTTGATACTTGTATACAGTAGTATAGGCCCAAATCGAAGAAATTGTTTACTGTATCCAGATCTAATGCGTTTTGATCAGCACTCGTTTTCTTACCGACGTGCTAGAAGCTCTTTGTCACACTCTCGTGCTTGAGCCTGTACTTGGTCTGACCCACTCACCATTACTCAGCTGTCTTTCTTATTGCGGAAGAATTTGCATGCCTCCTCGCTTGACCATGCAGCCGAGCATCACTGTGGCAGGCTGTTCGTTCTGCTCGCACAAGAGGCACATCTATTGTCTTGACCACGCACTCCATGGCAGAGGCAGAGGTGCGGGGAGTTTTCCAAAGAACATCTTGCATTACACCGTATCAGGCGCAAGCACAAGTTAAGTCATTCCATATCATTGTTGAAGTGTGGCATAAACCTACGGTTGCAGCAAGCTAGCCTCAGCTAATAATGAGGCACGAGGATGTGGCAAAATAATGTGGCACATGTAGCACAATAATGTGGCACAATAATGTGGCACGAGAATGCGTTGGAGGTGTGCACGGTAGATTTTTATAGAGCACACGCACCCCTAATCCTTTGTTTACGTGGATCATTTCTTACACCAAACAGGCTCTGGGAGACCGACTGGGCATTTTTGTGTCCGGACAAATGAGGGCCCTTGGCAGCACTCAGCAGCTGGCCGCTCGCTATGCAGGTGTATCAACATTGTGCACGTATCAACATTGTGCACGTATCAACATTGTGCACGTATCAACATTGTGCACATATCAACATTATACACATATCAACATTGTGCACGTACCAACATTGTGCACGTACCAACACATATCAACGTCGTGCACGCACAACGCCACGACGACCCGTCTGCTCGACCTTGTAACCTTTGTATTATTGGTGTTGTCGTGAAAGTTATGGTCAGGGTGCATGCATTTTTAGAAGAACGCTTTTGCCCACGTTTTATTTGCTGTGCATCAGACCAGACCAGAATCCAATGGACAGGAGCACTGGCAGCCCACATCTTGAACTTTAGGTGTGCCATAATTTTAAAAGTTAGCTTAATCCTTGCAAGAATTGCTAACTCTATAACCTAAACATTAACAGGTTGCCTCTTGCTGAGTATTACAACACCCCCTGACCAAGCGGAGGCCATTTCTCAAGCTGTGCTGCGTGGTGTTTGTGCAGAAGCGCACCAGGTATATATGTGGCATCATACTATATATGCAGCATCATACTATATATGTAGCATCATACTATATATGTAGCATCATACTATATATGCAGCATCATACTATATAT
>Ga0307945_1001353_pt1 | contig 19050 bp, 18 predicted proteins | sample OrgLakmetagen228_FD_201818 | JGI IMG/M metagenome (GOLD analysis project Ga0307945, IMG submission 201818) | Saline water microbial communities from Organic Lake, Antarctica - #228 | ecosystem: Environmental > Aquatic > Non-marine Saline and Alkaline > Saline | place: Antarctica: Organic Lake...
AGGGGGGGGGGAGCAATACAAAGTTTATTTAACCCGATGGAACTTCCTTAACCTGACATTTAACCGCGCGTTGTAAACACACATTCAGGTTAAGTATTTTTAACCTTAACCATTAACCCGCCATTGTAAATGCGCCGTAAAAACGATGTTTTCAAGCCTTGAGCAGGTAGGTGGGATAGGTATTGCAATTGCTAGGACTGGATTATGTCTGGCCAGCTTGTCTAAACTTGTAGAACCTCATTTTTGTGAAGACAATGTCATCTGTATTTCCAGTCCAAAACCTCAAAACCATCTTTCCCGCCCAAATCCTCACCGCTCAGACCACGGATTGGCGGGCAAATTTTAAATATGTTCGGCTTTACAACACGTAAAAAATCACTACAAGCAGGAGGCTAAAAATATTACATGACAGTCACGTGTATATTTTGGGCCCAAAGCGACCATCCACCCCCTTCCTGGACCCCCACACTAATATAAAGGGTGTCAATCTGCTCAGGATACAAGATATAAGCAGCTGTCTGCCTGCACCGGGCCAAATAAATTTATAATGGCCCGGCACGGGATATCCCGTGCCAAATAAATTAATAATACCTGAATTCATTCTTTAAAAAGATATAACTCTATAATTATAGGGCAAAAACTGATATGCGCACACTCCTGCACTGACCGCCTGTTTCGTGCACAAGTCCACCTTTGCCAAAGCACTTTTTTACTTCATTCATGCAACTCATGTAATGCAATACGTGAACTGCAGGTTTGGAATCAATTGCTGGTAATGTGCCTGAACACACCCGCCCCCGCGGCCTACTTGGGGGCATTCCGAAAGATGGATCCAAGCATTTATTTGACCAGGCACCCAGACCACCCCCTAAAATCAAATTACCCAGCAAGGGTGCCAATCGAACGGGCTCAAGCTAAGGATTCCAAAACTAGATCGATTATTTGCTGGAAAAATTCTGGAGACCACCCCCCAAATATCTGAGCCCCCCCATATGACCACCCACAACCGCCCCCTGACAACCGACTCATTAATATACCGATCGATAGCTCTCGACATCAGGCTTCTAAATATGTAATTTATATTTTAATCAACATGCATGTGACGCCAACAAGTTATGTTCCTTGATGTCTCCTGCTACAAGCAATTGCAATCAAAAAGCAGACTTGCACGGGCCTGTTTAATACAATGTTCTTCCGATAAAACGGATGTACCTAATAATTACAAGCTTGCAATGTGAGCTTTCAACATGTGCCTATTTTTCCTGAACAAAATGCGTGGTAAGGGTGCAAGGAATGAAAGAGCAACGCATAGCAGACGCGTGAATTCTTTTATTTTGGCAGGGGGTGCGTGGGAAGATTTAAGTCACGTTCAGGGGCGCAGAAAAGAGCAATCGAGAAAGTAAGAAATTAATGATGTAATTGTGATTGTCAAGGATAAGTAGATCTCTTTAGAAATTCCTTGAACCCCGACCTATGTCTATTATCTATCGCTTGCACACTAGGTGCAATTGCAATAAGTTATTGCTCTTTCCTCGGCCAAGGAACCTGGTTGTAAAACATTTGCTTTTGAGCTGCAGTGCAGTATGTAGGCCAGGGGGGGGGGGAGTTGAACCCCAACTAGCAGTGGGGCGTACTTGAGCACTTGTCTCTCGCTTTGGTGCCAATTGCTTCATAACTGTCATCCGGAATTCAGGTCTGATATACAACCAAAAGCGTGCTGCTCATACATCCATACAGAAGGCCCACCAGTCTACCCCAACAGCCACAAGCTAGGCGGCACCTACCACATGCTTCCAGGCTGCAGGCTGCAGCATCCCATTATGAGTTTTAGATAGAATGATCAAGAAATGGCATAACATTGCTGCACAAATGACATGAAAAGCAATTCAACAGATGCACAGGGCGCTTGCCTACTAGCACAAGCAGACGTAGGCAGTCGTGCAACAATGGTACAGTAAGGCAGCATTGTACGCCCTTCAGCTTAGGAACGATTCCAACTTAGCTTCCAACTCAACGCACAACAACGGCAGAAATTTAGCAAGCCAGACGCAATCGTAGCTACTCAGACCCAGCAATTACCGCGCCCCATTAGTTACCTAATATGTACCAAACTAGATCCGCCACAAATGCAAGGAGAGTAGCCCTTGACCTCACCAGTGAGGTGGCTCTGCCAATCCATACCCCCCTGGCTATGAAACCATAAGACATTCGACCAGACAACGCGGCATAAACCTGAACGAAATTAAACACTGTGTGGATACTTTTCCCATCCAACAAACATAAATAGCAAAGAAAAACAAAATTCTGCTGCTAATACCTCGCTTTCTCGGACACCGCAAAACCGTCCACACCATACTATGGAGCAACAGGCACCATGTAAAGGAGCCTGTCAAATCCCCTCCACAGCCTCAAAGTAAAAGGTCTGCAAGTCACAGCACAGATGTCCGCAACAAACATCAAACCAGACGCGACATTTAACGCAACCCTCAAGAATATCTGACCGATGATTATGGTGGTGTGCAGGCCTCTACCTCCCAACCACCTGATCCCCACTAATAAGCCTTTCCTCTTTTAATTCTCCAAATGGGACGTTGTGTGGCTCTGCATCCATTGGATGGTTCAGGACACAAAGCAACATCCTTCCCTAATCTATGTTGGTGATGTTTAACCTACCTACGTTCTTTTTTCCCTTCCTTTTCATGTGTTTTTTCATCACACTATAGTGTCAGGTGGAAATTGAGGTAGGTCGGGAGCGAATCAGCAGCACAGCCAGCCAGCAGCAGGTCTGCCTTCCCAAAACAGCACCCACCTAAAAATCTTGGCGAACATCAATGTGGCATCCATCTCATTGAGGTTACTGGACTTTAGAAACCCAGCCGAGTGCTGCACAGGAATAGCACAAACACCTCTGCACCATTATTCGAGGGGCCTCCACTGCCCTCGGCATCATCCTTTGGGAAGTGGGTGGCGCTTTTTAACATGCACTCACATGCAGATAGTGTAAACACTGCCGGCATGGATTTGGAAAGGATGTTGTTTTGTGTTCTGCACCACACGATGGATGCAGAGGCACACAACATCCCACCTGGAGAAGAAAAATAAGAGAAGCTTATCAGTGGAGATAGGAGGGGGGTTGGGAGGCAGGAGCCTGCACACCACCAGGAGTATTGCCCAGGTATTTTTGGGGGGTTTGTCCAATGCCTTCTCTCATCTGTATGATTTTGTTGCGGATCTAATTGCATGTAGGCTTAATTTTTCCATGAGTGCTGTGGCATGTAGACCAGTAACCCTGAGGCTGTGGAGTGGGTTCCTTATGTGGCTGCTGTAAATGGTGCATGTTGCTCCTAGCAGGATGGTGCGGAGGGTTTTGCAGTGTCCGAGTAAGTGATGCATTAGCAGCTTATGTTGTTCTTTGCCATTTCTGGTTGTTGGGAAGGAAGAGTGTCCGCACTGTGTTTAAATTCAATCACATGTTTATCGCGTTTGTTTGGTTGTAGGTCTTTTGATTTCTTAGCTAGGCCATCTGTTAGGTTATTGCAGGCAACTCTCCTTGCATTATTGGCAGACCTAGTTTGGCACAGAGCAAGATCTCAGGGACTCAGAGTCTTGATTCTCAAAGAGATGAGGGGATTGCTTCCAAGCTCCATGTACAACCATGCTGCTCAGCTTGTTCATACCTGATAGTATGCTCTTTCCAGCACCGTACCAACTTTCATCAGGAGCCGGTTTCAGGCCAAGCCTGCAGGTAAAAGAGGAAAAAAAACACGCAGGCAGTGAAAACCAATCCCCACATTAATATAGGAAATATAGGAGCCACATTGGTACCCCAAAAAAACAATGATCAATGGGGACCAGGAGGATTGCAGGCTTGACTTAAAACCGGCTCCGAATGAAAGATGATAATAGCACTGGATAATGCGTGTCTGGTATGGACAAGCTTGACTGCGTAGGTGAAAGAATGTGAGTGAAGCTTCTTGGTGGCCATTTTGTTAAATTTTCAAGAGTCAAGGCCCAGCCTTTGCCTTCGGTTTTTTTAAAGTATTCTGGTTGTTTTTGATCAAAAACACGCCTATTGGTACAGCTTCTCTCCCACTGCAAACTGCCCCATCTGCCCTTGCACTGATAGTGTGCTTCACATACTCTCAGGTTGCCAACACACTAAAATGAGGAACGTGATTATAAAACGCCATAATACGGCAAGCGTGCTGATTGTTTAAGCCCTCCAAAGGGGACCATGCGGTGCCAACCAAATTGCATACACTGACGTAGGCAGCGCAGATAAACTATCAAAGCAAGGCCTAGATCTGAGAAACACTTCGAACAAAACACTGCCCTCTTGGTTGCTTCCAAAACTAACAGCACATGCTGTAAAATTTAAAGGCCTCTTATCGTCTTGACGCCATCCTATTCTTACCTAGCACTGTGTGCTTCTCTCGCGCAACCACCCGCAACCCAAACTTTTAACAGCTTGCAAAAGACAAGAAACTGAATCCAAACCAGTGGGAGGTTCACGATTGATTGAATTTAAATTCTGTGTGAAGACTCTAGGCCTGATCCCCATCTCCAAAAAGCAAAAGCACAGCACAGCATGCTTATGGCCAACCTAAACAGACAAGGATATAGGGAAATCAAGCTTCACTTGATCCTCGTTGGAGCTATGGGGACTATCTACAAAGACTGTACAGACAAACCTCTGGCAGACCTTAATCTGGATTACCATAAGATTAAAAAATTGACACACAAACTGAATGAACACTCCATCAGACATGCATCTGCACTCATAAAAACAAGTATGCACTGCAATATAACACAAGCAACAACAGTCAAAGATTAGGTCCGGGTGCTACGGCACACAACCCCCCTGACCCACATTAATTTCTACAGACAAAAAACCTCTGACCTTATGTTCAACGTCTCCGAGTCTTCTCATCTGTACAATTTTTGTTGCGGATCTGGTTGCGTGCCATCCACAGTGTAGGCTCAAATATTTCATGAGTGCCGCGGCATGTAGCCCAGTACCTCCGAGGTTGTGGAGTAGGTTCCTTGGGTGGCTGCTGTAGATGGTGCATGTTGCTCCTAGCAGGATGGCGTGAAGGGTTTACGGGGTTTAAGCAAGCGAGGCATTAGCAGTTTATGTTGCTCTCGTGCCTTGTCTGCTTGTTGGGTAGGGTAAGTGTCTACACAGTGCTAAATTTGATTATATGTATGTCACGTTTGTTTGGTTGTATGCCTCTTGGTTTCACAGCATAGCCAGGGGGTGTGGCAGTACCCTCTACTGGGTTATTATGGGTAGCTCTTCAAGACCCATAACCCATAAGAAGTTTTCATAAGAAGTTATTGCATACCAACATTAATTTCATTCATAATTGCATTTCCAGCGTATTTCCAAGCCAGCAAATCCTTCAAAACACAATATATATGCGGCTGAACACGGCTGAACACGGCTGAATGCGGCTGGAAAAATCTCAGCCGCGCTTCAGCCGCATCAGCGACTTGCAGCAGCTGGCCATAAATGTGTGACGCACCAAAATGGTTCATTTTATTCATTTGGCTCATTCATCTTTGCTCATTCATTTTTCTATTCTATTATTATTCTCAATAAGTATGGGTTTTCCCCTGTTTGCACAGGCCTACGTTTTTCTATCATTCAATTAGTGTGGGTTTTTCCTCTGTCTGCACAGGCCTGCGTTTTTATTTATCCTTTACCATTCTTCATCAAGCATTTCTTCCTCGTCAGGGGGAAAGCTGTATGAAATGGCCCCATTGTGCAGTAAAACATGCAAAAACCTACGCTTTACTTTTTTGAGTGAATTATTTGATGATAATTGATAGGCCACATTAGGCAATTAATCTTGATTTTACAGAGAACCTAGTTTGAGATCTGAAAGGTTTGTCTGTCGTGTAGTGACTTGATGGTCTTTTCTGTGATGGTGCTTACTAAGCAGAGTATAGTAGGTATATAGTACTCTGCCAAACAACCTGGCTGAAGGTATTTCCCCGTCGTAATTATTGTAACCATTATTACTCTGATCACTACTACCAATTGGGTGCCGATAATTTAGTAGGGGGTATAGATTGAACGAATTGAATACTTTCACCTTGCACGTGCAACTGTCGTAGCAAATCACTGTCATAGCACAATACAAGACTCAGCACATCAAACAATAATCACACGGATGGTCACTGCCACCAGTTGAGCGTGACAAATTAATATTGTGATATTGTGAGATACCCCCTCGTTATAATATTTGATATTCGATGATCGTTCTTGACGAGGCAGGAAACCATGTTCAAACTTTGATTGCTTCTGATCTCTCGTAATGAAAATTTGTGACGAGTTGCAGCCTGATCCGGCCTGTGTGTCAGTAAAAGAGAAAACTATGCAGGCAGTGAAAACCACTCCCCACATTAATTAAGGAAAAGGAGCTACTTTGGTACCGGGTACCATAAAGCTCCTCCACCGCCTGTTGTACTAGTGCTGCAGCAATTCTACGAAGCGTTTATATCAAGAATCGATGAAGTTGGCACCTGCTGCCGTCAGTGCTGCCTGATTGCCCCATACATTTGACGTGTTTCTCCTAGTACAACATTTAACAACCTGCAAGGAACAACATGTACTACTAAACAAGGAGTTATACCGGCATTATAATCAAAAAGTGAACAGCGAAATTCAAAGCAACAATATAGCACATTGCATGTTGTACAAGTGGCCAAGACCAGTCAGCCATATACCCAGACTGAAGCTCACCTCTCACTGCAAACCATATAATACAAATACAACTTGGGAGGTTGGCACTAATGTACATTCGCCAAATAGCATGTAACGTACAACTCAAACACTCAGCACGTACATTACAGACGCTCAGCACCCTTTCTGCATACTTAGTTTAAAGCATGTACAGTTTAACAAAAACACACAGCACATATATTACAAATGCTCAGCACATAACAGTCCTGCTTACATAGTTTAACTCTCTACCAAGCACAAGTAATTACAGGTTGGGTTTTATTTACGTCTGGTAGGGGAGCTGCCTGGTGCACCTAAGCAGCTGAGATACCAGAAAAAAAAGGATGCAGAAGCAACACTCCCTGCCACCAATCTCCCTCTGTTTCTATTACATTCTGAGAGCCTTTACTTCTTGCCTTACACAGCCTCTGTTTGCAAGGTCTGGTGTTTCATGCAGCGATAATCCCCACCAAACTCCATGGCTGCACCATAGAACACCGTGTCCGCCACCACGGCAGCACTGACATCACTGTTGCCATTGGTGTACTTGTTCAGTATGTGAATGTGGGCTTTGGTGGCAAAGCTCTCGACGCTGCAGAAGCAGGAGGTGTGAGTTGTGTGTGTGTGTGTGTGTGCGTGTGTGTGTGTGTGTGTGTGTGTGTGTGGTGAAAAGCTACAGACGTATAACTGAAACAGGAGCAATGCCACCTAAGGACGTTTTTTGGCTTGTGAACTCTTATAGGCAAGACTGCACTGAACTCTTGTGGGTGGCCAAATTGAGTGCATGTTTTATTTTTGTGCGTTCGACTTTGCAATTTTTATAAAAAAATGTGAGTCAGGCAGGCGCTTTTGTTATATTCTAGCTTGCCTGCCAGGCAGTGCGTGAGTACAGACAGGAAGAGCAAGATCCTGGCAACAGAGAAACTCCGGTCTGGTAACATACCAACATATCCAAAAATAAAGAAAGCAATGGTGGTTTTACCTAAATAGCTTGAAGCCATTGCGTGTGGGACAGGCAGCAGGGAAAAAGGAGTCAGGGTTGGATTGCAGCTCAATCTGCAGGCAGGAGGAAACACAGGTTGGCCATGGGGGATGCAGAAGGTAACAGAAGAAGAGGGAGGCAGAAGATGGCAGAAGTTGGTCATAAGGGATTGTACAAGCACAAATTGGTCATAAGGGATTCTGTACAATCATAAATTGGTCATAAGGGATTGCACAAGCATACATTGGTCATAAGTCAAAAGGGATTGTACAATCATAAATTGGTCATAAGGGATTTTGTACAAGCATAAATTGGTCATATGGGATTTTGTACAAGCATACATTGGTCATAAGGGATTTTGTACAAGCAAAAAATGGTCATAAGGGATTGTACAAGCATAAATTGGTCATAAGGGATTTTGTACAAGCATTGATTGGTCATATGGGATTTTGTACAAGCATAAATTGGTCATAAGGGATTTTGTACAAGCACAAATTGTGCAAAGCTGTTCCTTTTTGTTTGCATCGTGAGATGCAGTAGGCGGGAGAGATTTATTACAAAGGATGACTTGATGAGATGACTTGATGACTTGATGACTTGATGACTTGTTGAGACTTGATGAGATGAATGACGACTTGATGAGATGACTTGATGACTTAATGAGATGACTTGCATCTGTTTAAAATCCCCCACAACTTGCTCTAAGAATACAAAAAAAGGAATGGAACAAGGAAAAGTAAAATCAAGCTCAAGTTAAAAGCAAGCTGTGAGGATTAAGGAAATAAAAAGATGAGTCAACAGAGATCAATAAAAACATAGCATATCACTTTTGCTGCACTACAAGAATTACAGTCCACATGTTTTACACTGGACCCAGCAGTTTCCAAAAATACGTTGTGTGCAACGCATGCACTATTCTTATTTTTGTGCAATGCATGTAGTGCTCTAGAAGAGAGACACAACAGCACGTTTTGTTAGATTAAGTGCCTTCATCAGTACAGCATTTCACCCAATTGGAAGTGCCCTTTTAGCTCATGCACTGGTATGGCAGTGCGCATTGCATTCTCTCAGCTTTCCAGCAGTCTCAGATGAGGAATGCGATAATGGCATTTCAGAGTATGGCGATCGTTATCATGGTCCAAGACCAAAACACAAAAGTGCATTGAGTTATGAGTAATGTACCGAGATTATATCAGAAGATTTCCTGATCTCCTTGCACTCTTGGGTTAGGAGTGCATAGCCTCTCTGCATAACCGATGCTCTTGGGTTAGGTGTGCATAGTTTCTCTGCATAACCGATGCTCTTGGGTTAGGTGTGCATAGCCTCTCTGCATAACCGATGCTCTTGGGTTAGGTGTGCATAGATAGCCTCTCTGCATAACCGATGCTCTTGGGTTAGGTGTGCATAGATAGCCTCTCTGCATAACCGATGCTCTTGGGTTAGGTGTGCATAGCCTCTCTGCATAACCGATGCTCTTGGGTTAGGTGTGCATAGCCTCTCTGCATAACCGATGCTCTTGGGTTAGGAGTGCATAGTTTCTCTGCATAACCGATGCTCTTGGGTTAGGTGTGCATAGTTTCTCTGCATAACCGATGCTCTTGGGTTAGGTGTGCAAAGCCTCTCTGCATAACCGATGCTCTTGGGTTAGGTGTGCATAGATAGCCTCTCTGCATAAAACCGAGAGCACACCCTTCACAACAAGACGCAGCTTGGCCTAGGGCAGGTAAAAGCTTTACACACACATAGGCTGTGTATGAATGCATGTTTCAATCCTTCTCACTGACTCTTTTGGATATGGATAGATTGTTCTCATATATACAGCCCTGTGCACACAGCAAAACACGCTGCGGCAATTTGTTTTGAAAAGTTGGGTGAATTTACCTGAATCACACTGCCTGAATGGCACCCTGCAGTAATTTCTTAATAAGTATACACAGGGTTGGCCAGAACCGTACCTATACACCGTATACGGTCGTATATTTGGTGGTTTCCCTGCAAAAAAAAACGTATGTACACCAAATATATATGGTTCTGACCAACCCAGAGCATACAGCAAAACTCACTGTGATGGTGTGCGAGAAGGTGGAGAGGACGATCGTTGCTTTGCCTGCACAGGGCTCAATTTCTTCAGAGCTCACGAGTGCCGGGTTGGAGGGGTCTACTGAAATACTCACACCGGTCTGTGAGTCCCTGTGCAAGTGATTGGTGAATAAAAGTTAAGAAATACTACTCACACCAGTGCACGAGTCCCTTCAGGTGATTGGTGGAAAAATTAGCTTGCACATAATATTACGTGTCCCTTGTTCAAGGAACTAATGCAAGGCTAAAAAATGCATCCTTGAGCAGAATAGCATACGTGTTCACCGCAGGGGTGAGATTTATAAATTCGTAGGTAGCTTCTACTTCTCCCTGCATTAAGATAAAGGCCACGTGGTACCAAGTATTGGGAAATTCCTTTACCATGGGAAATAATTCAACATCATACACTGCAGGAGAGAAACGCTGCAGGAAATAAAACTACACTGCAGGCTGGAAATAAAATCACTCTGCAGGATAGGGTCAATACACTGCAGCGTGCGAGCACTATAGGGTTGAAACAAGATCACACTGCAGGCTAGAAATAAAATCACACTGCAGGGTACGGTGGAAGCACTGTAGGGTGGAGACACTGTAGCGTGGAGACACTGTAGGCAGGGCTGTGCTTATACGTTGTATCTCCATGACCGTATATACGGTACGGTTACAGTACGGTCCAAACCCGTATTACGGTCGAAATGAAAATACGGTACGGTTCCGGTACGGTACGGGAAACCGGTCAACCGTACAAGCTTGCATGGCCACCCGTTTTGAGGCACGTGCCCGCCCGCCACTCAAAATTTCCGTCCCAACAACTATCATTATATTATACTTATAATCAAGGAATGAAACAAAGATGAATAGAGGCCCAACACAAAAGAGGCAAAGGCAGGCTTTGGGGGAGGCCAGCCTGCCTGACCCCCAAAGCCTGCTGAGGGCCCCTGCATACCCCCCTGCAGCAGGCCTTCAAGTGGGCCAGATTCAGAAGCAGCCTTCGAAACAGTGTGGGCTTACTTAGCCATTTGCAGAGCTGGAACAAAGCTCAATTGATTGAGGCTTTCAAAGTTTGGACCGTACTGTACGCCGTACCGTATTTTACCGTATATACGGTCGAAAACCGTATAAATACGGCTGTACGCCGTATTTCCGTACCGTACTGTACAACGTAGTGGCACAGCCCTGACTGTAGGGTTGGAACAAGATCACACTGCAGGGTAGAAATAAATTCACACTTCAGGGTAGGGGCGATACACTGTAGGGTGGAAGCACTGCAGCGTGGAGACACTGTAGGCTGAAACAAAATCACACTGCAGGCTAGAAATAAAATCACACTGCAGGGTATGACGGAAGCACTGTAGGTGGAGACGCTGTAGGGTGGAGACGCTGTAGGGCTGGAAGCTGAAAGTAAATCACACTGCGGGCTAAAAAAAATCACACTGCAGGGTAGGGTGGAGAAGCTGTAGGGTGGAGACGCTGTAGGGCTAAAACACTGCAAACTAAAAGTAGAATTACACTGCAGGGTAGGGTAGGGTGGAAGCACTGCAGCGTGGGAACACTATAGGCTGAAAGGAAATCACACTTCAGGGTAGAAATCACACTGCAGGGTAGGGTGGAAGCACTGTAGGGTGGAGACACTGTAGGGTTAAAACAAAATCACACTGCAGGCTAAAAATAAAATTACACATCAGGGTAGGGGCGATATACTGTAGGGTGGAAGCACTGCAGCGTGGAGACACTGTAGGCTGAAACAAAATCGCACTGCAGGCTAGAAATAAATCACACTGCAGGTAGGGTCGATACACTGCAGCGTGCGAGCACTGTAGGCTGAAACAAGATCACACTGCAGACTGGAAATAAATTCACACTGCAGGTAGGGTCGATACACTGCAGCGTGCGAGCACTGTAGGCTGAAACAAGATCACACTGCAGACTGGAAATAAATTCACACTGCAGGTAGGGTGGATACACTGCAGCGTGGGAACACTGTAGGGTTGAAACAAAATCGCACTGCAGGCTAGAATTGAAACCACATTGCAGGGTGGAATGCACGGTTCCCTTGCCGTAAGAGGCATTGCAGGCAAGTAAGCACGCTCCCAAATTCACGAACAACAATGTGCACTGTTTTTGACTGCGGCAATGTGCACTGATGTTTTTTGATGCGCACTGATGTTGCGCACTGATGTTGTCTGATGCGCACTGTTATTGACTGCGGCAATGTGCACTGATGTTTTCTGATGCGCACTGATGTTGCGCACTGATTTTGTCTGATGCGCACTGATGTTGACTGCGGCAATGTGCACTGATGTTTTCTGATGCGCACTGATGTGTTGCGCACTGATGTTGTCTGATGCGCACTGTTATTGACTGCGGCAATGTGCACTGATGTTGCGCACTGATGTTGTCTGATGCGCACTGATGTTGACTGCGGCAATGTGCACTGATGTTTTTTTATGCGCACTGATGTTGGGCACTGATGTTGTCTGATGCGCACTGATGTTGACTGCGGCAATTGTTTTGAAGCAACCATTCACTAACCTGTACGAAAAAAGGAACAGGTGAACCTGTGGGAGGGGTGGTGACAGGGCGTGTGCAAGGTCTCCGCCGGCCATCACAAATGTGGCACCTCCTGCACAGACAAAAGGCCTAAGACACAAATTAGAGCGCCACCGCCTCATTTATATTTTTTTAACATAGGGGCTCGTAAAAGAGGCAGGCCCTGCATAGAAGGAATCAAACGCACGGAATTAGTCAATACAATACGAAGAGCATGATGAGGGCTCGTGGAAGATGTGAACCCATGCATAACAGAAGATGTGAATCCTGCATAAGATGTGGGGGATGTGGAAGATGTGGAAGATGTGAACTCATGCATTAAAGGAGATGTGGACCCATGCATAACAGAAGATGTGGACCCTGCACAACAGAAGACGTGAACCCAGCATAACATAAATTGACCCTGCATAAGATGTGGGAGATGTGGGAGATGTGGGAGATGTGGAAGATGTGAACCCATGCATAACAGAAGATGTGGACCCTGCACAACAGAAGACGTGAACCCAGCATAACATAAATTGACCCTGCATAAGATGTGGGAGATGTGGGAGATGTGGGAGATGTGGGAGATGTGGACCCGTGCATAACAGAAGATGTGAACCCTGCACAACAGAATAAGATGTGGTGTGCATAAGATGTGGAAGATGTGGAAGACGTGAACCCTGCATAAAGAAGGTGTGAACCCAGCATAACATGAAGCGTGTACCCCTGCATAAGATGTAGAAGATGTGGAAGATGTGGAAGACGTGAAACCTGCATAAAAGGAAGATGTGAACCCATGCATAACAGAAGGTGTGAACCTATGCATAACAGAAGATGTGTTCCCCTGCATAAGATGTGGAAGATGTGAACCCTGCATAAAGAAGGTGTGAACCTATGCATAACAGAAGATGTGTTCCCCTGCATAAGATGTGGAAGATGTGAACCCTGCATAAAGAAGATGTGAACCCATGCATAAAAGAAGATGTGAACCCCTGCATAAGATGTGGAAGATGTGAACCCTGCATAAAGAAGATGTGAACCCATGCATAAAAGAAGATGTGAACCCATGCATAACAGAAATCAAACATGCAGAGTGGGGCGCCCTCATTACAGATGGAACGAGGCACCGCAAGCAAACGAATGCCTAACACCACAAAAGTGGCACTACGGTTGGAACGAGCTCACTGCAAGCAAGCGAGTGTCTGTCCTCAAAGCACCGCAAGCAAACAAATGCCTGACGCCACACAAAGTGGCACACCACAAACAAAGGAGATGAGTAGGACAGGGTGCAACCCAAAGGTCTAATCCTAAGAAGAGGACGTGTCTTTTTGATCATACTCAGGGTTGGCCAGAACCGTATATGCAGGGTTGGCCAGAAACATATATATACGGTATATACGGTATTTTTGGCAGGGAATTTACCAATTATACGGTCATATACGGTTTGTATATACGGTTCTGGCCAACTCTACGTATATGTACACCGTAAATGACCGTTTGTACGGGTATTAATGGTAGTTTACCTGCCAGAAATACCGTACATATACTGTATGTACATGTATGCATGATTTGGGCCAACCAGTTGTACTCAATGATTTGCTGTACGGTTTTCTTGGGCAGGGAAATTGACACTGAATTGCATCTACCGTCACCAACTCTCATCAGGAGCCGTTTTGAGGCCGAACCTGCAACCTTCTTAATCCCCATTAATATCTTTCCCTTCTCTACTGTGACGGGGGAGGAGTTTTATGAGAAGTTTTATGGTATTCGGTACCAAAGTGACTCCTCATTCTTGACTTATGTGGAGAGAAGCGGATTTTTCCACTGCCTGCGTAGTTCTTTGAATCTTGCGTGAAGGATTTCCACCGGCCAGTTTCAAATGGCATGGCGCCACTTACAGAGCATGGGAGCAGCTACTTGATCCACTTACAGAGAATGGGAGCAGCTAATTAATCCACTTACAAAGAATGGGAGCAGCTACTTGATCCACTTACAGAGAATGGGAGCAGCTAATTAATCCACTTACAAAGAATGGGAGCAGCTACTTGATCCACTTACAGAGAATGGGAGCAGCTAATTAATCCAACATACAGAGAATGGGAGCAGCTAATAAATCCAACATACAGAGAATGGGAGCAGCTACTTGATCCATTTACAGAGCATGGGAGCAGCTAATTAATCCACTTACAGAGAATGGGAGCAGCTAATTAATTCAACATACAAAGAATGGGAGCAGCTAATTAATCCAACCTACAGAGCCCGGGAGCAGCGCCTGTATATAGGGTTGGCCAGAGCCATATATATACGGTGTACATACGGTATTTTTGGCAGGGAATTCACCAATTATACGGTCATATACGGTTTGTATATACGGTTCTGGCCAACTCTACCTGTATATAACCTACAGAATATGGGAGCGCCTACTTTATCCAACCTACAGATCATGGGAGTAGCACCTGTATATAACCTACAGAATATGGGAGCGCCTACTTTATCCAACTTACAGATCATGGGAGTAGCTACTTAATCTATACTTGGGGGTAAAACTTTAAATTTAAATGAAAGAGCTCAGGCCTTTTAAGAAATTCAAGTCGCTATTTAACAAACAGCTCAGAAAGGGACCAAACCCCTGCGCAGCCTTTGGACAACGAGGATCGCCGGTTTGGTCCTTGCTTTCTCACAGCATAAAAAATTCACAAAGAAAGGCATTGCAAGGCGTAGCACCACTCACCAGAGTCGTTTCCACAAAAAGGGACAGGCGAAAAGCAAGGCACTGCGGCGATCACTGCTTTACGAATTCCCGACCCTCACTCCTGGCCCTTGCAGTCGTGCAAGAGGCCTGCAGCACCACTCACCAGAGTCGTTTCCACAAAAAGGGATGGACGAGGAGCAAGGCACTGCGGCGATCACTGCTTTACGTATACCTGACCCTCACTCCTGGCCCTTGCAGTCGTGCAAGAGGCCTGCAGCACCACTCACCAGAGTCGTTTCCACAAAAAGGGATGGACGAGGAGCAAGAGGCACTGCGGCCGTCACTGCTTTCGTATACTTGACCCTCTGCCCAAAGCCACTTGTCAGGGAATCCAGAGCCCCACTGCACGGTACACATTTGAACAATAGTACTGAAGTGTATGCAGGGTTGGCCAAAATCATATACCTACATATATGCATACCGTATATATGTATACATACATACAGTGTATATACCGTATTTTTGGCAGCGGAATCACCAAAAATACGGTAATATACGGTGTATGAGTACGGTTATGGCCAACCGTACGTATATGCTGAAGGGCGGTCTGAATGCTGTAAGCGCACACATGTACGCTGCAGAGTGCTTCGAATTGAAGGCTTTTGCAATTCATTCTGCAATCATTACAAAACACTCACCTCTGCTTGTGTGTTTCCAGGGTCTCACCTGGGCCGCAGAGCCCAGACCTCGCCTGAGCCTCTGTGTGTGTGTGCTAAATCTAGGTCTCACATGTGCCTCTGTGTGTACTAATCATAGGCCTTATATGTTTCTGTGTGTGTGTGCTAAAGTTAGGCCTCACCTGTGCCTCTGTATGTGCTAAGCCAACGCCTCACCTGTGCCTCCGTGTGTGTTGGCCATAGGCCTTATTCGTGTGTGTGTGTGTGTGTGTGTGTGTGTGTGTGTGTGTGTGTGTGTGTGTGCTAAGCCCAGGCCTTACTTGTGACTCTGTGTGTGCTGAACCTAGCCTCACCTGTGCCTCTGTGTGTGCTACACCATGGCCTTCCAAACTCAGCCCTTTGGATTGGCCATCTCGTCCGTGCACGTGGTGATCAGAGCCGGCATGCACACCCTCTACATGGCAATGACAACAACAGAATAAGAAGCAGCAACAGCAGCAGCAGCAGCAGAGTAGTGACAACGGTGAGAAGTGAATAACTGCAGAACGAAGCATGAACATGCGCTATTCAAAGTGATGGTGCAAAACTTGAGAACTGCAGAACGAAGCGTGAACATGCGCTATTCAAAGTGATGGTGCAAAACTGCAGAACTGCAGAACGAAGCGTGAACATGCGCTATTCAAAGTGATGGTGCAAAACTGCAGAACTACAGAACGAAGCATGAACATGCGCTATTCAAAGTGATGGTGCAAAACTGCAGAACCGCAGAACGAAGCATGAACATGTGCTATTCAAAGTGATGGTGCAAAACTGCAGAACTGCAGAACGAAGCATGAACATGCGCTATTCAAAGTGATGGTGCAAAACTGCAGAACTACAGAACGAAGCATGAACATGCGCTGTTTAGAGTGATAATGCAAAGCTGCAGTACACCTCGCCCTGATACCCATCACGCCACGTAGAAGCTAGCAAGGTTTAGAGGGTTTAATTGTTTTGGCATAAATCAGACGACTGGGAAAACAAGTAGAGGTGCAACATAGCTATGCTTACCGCAAATGAAGGACAGATTTAGTCCAAGAATAGCAGACAGCAATGATCACGTGACTTGTCTGTGTTGCCTTACCCTTCAGGTTGCTATGGGACTCAGTTATATTTCTGCTGAATGTCACCAGCAAGACATACCCAGGAGATAGAACAAAGTGCATGCCTTCATACTCAAACATACTACTTACACTTCACATGCCATTAATACACAAATACAAATAAGAAATTAGTAAAACACAAAGACACTACTACTCATACACAGATATACAACTTGCACACAAATGCAATACTCGCACACAAATACACTACTTACACACAAATACAGTACTCATACACAAATACACTACTCCTACTCATACACAAACACACTACTTACACACGAAGACATTACGTATTCACAAATTCACTACACATACACAAACGTCCCAATCATAAGGCGTATCTACATTATTTAGTATAATATCCCAAGTAATACCATTACTTATACAACTCACCCTCTTCACTCCAAGCCCCACTGATCTCAACCGGCGTGCGCATGGAGAGCAAAGCGTAATGCACGCCAACCAGAGGGCCTAAGTACTGTAGGTAACACGTTTCAGCAAGATCGTGCACCGTGTCTGATTGTGTGTTTATGTGTGTGTATGTGTATTAGTACGCGTGCATGTGTGTGCATGTGTGTGTGTGTGTCTGTGTGTGTGTGTGTGTGTGTGTGTGTGACCCAGCCTCACCTGGGCCCAGCTCTCTGCAATAGCACTCCCAAGGGACCTGCAATAGAAAGGCAGGTACCCAATGCATGTAATCTAATAATCTCATGTATGTAGGGTAGGCCAGAACCATATGTCTACGGTGTATATACGGTATTTTTGGCAGGAAAATCACCAAGAATACGGTCATATATGATGTATATATACGGTTCTGGCCAACCCTAAATGTATGTGATATAACAATTTAATGCATGTAATCTAATATACTAATCTAATGCATGTAATCTAATATAATAATCTAATGCATGTAATCTAATGTGTGTATAATATAATAATCTAATGTGCTAAACCTTTATCGCAATGCCAGGATTGATTGCCATACACACTAAACCTGTTCTTTTTATGACAGCAAAGGACTTCACACAACAACGGGTGTGGGAATACTCTCTACGTAGAGAATTTAACAGGCGTTTACGGTTTGGTGCTTGTGCTGTATGCTGAAATCGTGACCAATCCTTCAAGCTTTATCAGGGCATGCGACGCAAGTATGTGTCACGACCACGAGAGACTTTAACACTCGCAAAAAGCAATGACAGTCCTTTGAGGTTTATCCAGGGGCATGCGACGCAAGTGTGTGTCACGGCCGCGAGAGACTTTAACACTCGCAAAAGCAGTGAAGCAGCTGTTGCAATCCGTGTCACTATAGCTCATTTTCGCAGAGCAAGCGAACACTAGTACAGTCAAGCATTGGATTCAATCCCTCAGTTGAGGGCTTTGTGTAAAAACTGTGAGCAAGCAATGACATCGTAATCGTAAGTAATGACACTGTAAGCAAGCAATGACACTGTGAGCAAGCAATGACACTGTGAGCAAGCAATGACATCCCCTCTGTCATGGCGTCACGGCACCTCCCAATCTGCCGCCCGTCCGCCCCACCTTGCACAAGTTGTTGTGTGTAGCAAGTAAGTTGTTGTGTGTAACAAGTAAGTTTTTGTGTGCAACAAGTTGTTGTGTGTAACAAGTAAGTTGTTGTGTGTAACAAGTAAGTTGTGTTTAACAAGTAAATTGTTGTGTGCAACAAGTAAGTTGTTGTGTGTAATAAGTAAGTTGTTGTGTGTAACAAGTAAGTTGTTGTGTGCAACAAGTAAGTTGTGTGTAACAAGTAAGTTGTTGTGTGTAACAAGTAAGTTGTTGTGTGTAACAATGTGACAATGCCACAACCTGGACACACTACTTCCCAAGTCCCAAGGCCCCACACACATGCACAGCAGCATATTTCCCAGGCTGCACCCACAAGCACAAACATGGCACTCCAGTGTCATCATAAAATCTTATAATGACGCAGCAGCAAACTGGATCTGGCCTCAGGACAAGGATCACCATGGTAGGAAGCAGAAGTTTGGAACAATAAAATCGCTCTCCCCATGGTAGGAAGCAGAAGTTTGAAACAAAAGAAACCGCCCTCACCATGGTAGGAAGCAGAAGCTTGAATTTTTTCCTGTCCCACGTGCCAGGCCTTGGCTCTTGATCGTGAGAGATACCGAGCCTAAACACGTTGCAGGCGGGCAGTGAGTTAGTGGTGTGCAGCAAATTAGTGGTGTACTGTAAGTTAG
>Ga0307945_1001356_pt1 | contig 19037 bp, 14 predicted proteins | sample OrgLakmetagen228_FD_201818 | JGI IMG/M metagenome (GOLD analysis project Ga0307945, IMG submission 201818) | Saline water microbial communities from Organic Lake, Antarctica - #228 | ecosystem: Environmental > Aquatic > Non-marine Saline and Alkaline > Saline | place: Antarctica: Organic Lake...
GCCGTGTGTGCGCTTGCTGTGTGTGCGCTTGCCGTGCGTGCGCTTGCCGTGTGTGCGCTTGCCGTGTGTGCGCTTGCCGTGCGTGCGCTTGCCGTGTGTGCGCTTGCCGTGCGTGCGCTTGCCGTGTGTGCGCTTGCCGTGTGTGCGCTTGCCGTGTGTGCGCTTGCCGTGCGTGCAGCAGCGTGGTACAACCATATGATACATACACTTATTATCTCCACAATAGTAATATGCATGCTTTTCGTTTCAAACATTCTCCACAACGGTAACATGCATGCCTTCCGTTTCATATTTCCTTGTTCACGCAAAGCTTAATGGGCTCATCACAGGGCAAGCAACTGTTTTGCTACACACACACACACATGAGCCAATGAACACTGCAGCAACTGCGAAAAGTGCAATGAGGAAAAACAAGCAGAATGACCCGGAAGTGCAGTCTTACGCACACCTCTACTATGACGTGGCATGTTGAGCATGCCAACGAGCCCTCACAAGCTCCTGCAAGACACAAGAAGACACACAGGAGTAGGGTTGGCCAGAACCATATATATACGGTGTATATACGGTACTTTTGGAAGGGAAAATACGAAATATACGGTCATATACGGTCATACGGTGTATATATACAGTTCTGGCCAACCCTACACAGGAGAGATGGATCATTCACGCTTGCGGAGGTGTTTGCTCAAGAACCGGAGCTCAACTGTCCCAGACTTACGGACATGTGTATAGAGTTTTCCCGCTCGATAGTATGTGCATTGCTGATGCCTATTGAAACAGAGTCCAGCCCAGGAAGCGCATATGCGTGCAATACTGTGACATGACAGTGACACAGAAGCCAAGCTTCGGTTGATATGCAGCTTGTTGCCAATCTCTCAAATCAAATTTGCAGAATGAATGAGGCAGACAACGTCCGCAACAACGCGTGTGCGCACAGCATGATTGTGGGAGATCATTTGGGGTTGTAACCTGTTCCCTAAAACCAACCTTCTAGGTCTATTTCGTTGTCGTGTGCCACCTCCAGCAGGTTCTTCCCCAATGGCGCCCGTACCTCCTGATCTTTCCCATCCTTGTCCACAAACACAACACTGATTCTGCATCACAGCGGAATGGGTCACAAAAACTTGACCAGTTCGTAATAGCGAAGTTGCAGGGCACGGGCGTGTGGATGTTGTTCTGCAGGCCATTTGGTGCCCATGCATCTTGTAAGCAACCAAAGCAGTTTGTAATGCACGTGGATGGGGTGGACACAACAAACAACGCCAAGCACACATGCTTAGTTGGAAATGAGAGAGTAGTCACTTACGTTTCTGCATCAGGGTCTGTCTCTCCCCCATGTGCTGCAGGTGTGCTTGTTTGTAGTGTGCGCTGTAAGCTGGCTGGCTGCGGGAAATTGCCCAGACTATTCAGACTGCTCCGCGGATGGTTTATTGTAGGAAGTTGTGGGATTTGTGTGGCTCCTCCCCTCAGGGGGACATTACTTTCACTGGCTGATGTGTGGATCAGGTGCCTGTGCCCCGTGCAGCAGGCAGCTGCTGCCCACGCTTGAGTTTGAGGCAGGGCACGGCCAGATGTGCTGCACGCCTGCTCAAAAGCTGAACAGACAAGCTGCACGACGGATCGGGGAGGCATCAAGATTTGGAATTAGGCGCTTTCAAATGAAAGTGTTGACAACTGAATTCGTATTGCTAACAACTGAGTTCGTTCTTAATGCAATCAGGCCACGTACAGTGGATAGGTACTAATATTATTATAAGGAGTATACAAACCACCCTCACGCCTTTCCGAACTCCTGGGCCCAACTGACTTGAAAGTCTGTCCAATATTGCCGTGGTATGCTGTATTTGCACATGTTTTGTTGAGGTCCAGTTCATCCAGTGCCTCTATCAGATTTTCAGCTACCTGTGACCTTCAACTTGAACTGACCAGGCAGCCAACCACCTAAGGAGGAACCTGAGACATAGAGAGAAACCTGCAGTGACGTGACTGCTTAGAGGGTGAGCGAGTGGAGGCCTTGCACACGTGCACACTTAGACAGGCTGTTCAGAAACGTACACGCACGTGAAAACATGCAAAAACACACACTCACACACACAAACATACACTCACACACACTCTCACTTTCTCTCTCTCTCTCTCTCTCTCTCTCTCTCTCTCTCTCTCTCTCTCTCTCTCTCTCTCACACACACACACACACACACACACACACACATACTCACACACGCACACTTACACACACAGACACACACACTCACACACACACACACACTTACACACACACTCTCACACACTCACACACACACACTTACACACACACTCACACACACACACACACACACACTCACACACACACACACACACACACACACACACAACATATACACACGCGCGCAGGACACGATGGAGTTTCATCGTCCCAGTATCATCCACAGGCCTGTGCGGCAAGCTCATGGCGGACTTGTAAGCTGTTTGCGGAATACTATGATGTTAAAGAGTTTCTGAGCAGTATAAAGTGCATACCGTAGTGACATGTACTCAATCCGCACCCCTCAAACAAATTCTTATTTTTAACCCTGTTCGCACCAATCCGCACCCCTCATTTTGTAGTGCTCGCCGCAGCAATCTGCATGGGCAAAATGCCCTTAGAACTGCACCAAGAGACTAGAAAGGCACCAAGAGACTCAGAGGTGCATTCCATAACACAATAACATTGTCAAAAAGCACTGAGAAATCAAAATGAGTCTGGTTCTGCTCAGTCATCCATGTCAACTAGCAACGGGTAAAATTTTACCTTCTAGTCTTTCCTAACTCAAGCCCGCATCGTCGTCTTCCCATCCCTCCTGCTGGCTTCCTCGCTGTTGCTGCTCAAGCTGCTCGGTGGATGGGGGGGCCATGCAGAAGCTGGCCATCCCTGTCCGGACACGCCCCGCAGGGGCTCTTGGGGGCTCTTTCCCACTCAAATATTTATTCATTTCAGGGGGGGAGAGTTAGCCGCACCCCCAAAAACAATATTTCACAGTGTGATATATTGTCACTACGGTATTTCGTTCTATAGCAGCTCACTTTGCACGTCAGTCTGGGTTGCTGCGACTTGTGTAATAACTAGCATTTGCCCCAGGGATGGGTCATACGGCATATTTGTATAATACACCGTATGGTATTAAACGCGTATTTTACTGTATTGAACAAATTGGGCCGTATTATACAATTGCAAAACCTGCCGTTTTTTGCCGTTTTTGGGCCTTTTTAGGCAATTTCAGTATGCGGCCTTTCAGTAAGCTTTCAGTGCTAATATATAATATATTAATAACACAAAATGTATTGGAAAAGAATTGGGAACGTTTTGGGTGATTTTGGGGTGAATCGGGTCCATTTTGGGTAAAAAATCGGCACTCTCAAAATGCATAAAATACAATACCGTATTATACGCGTATTGCGTATTTAATGCGTGTTTAACCGTATTGAACGTCTCTGAGGTCCGTATGACCCATCCCTGATTTGCCCCTTTTGGATTTGCAGGCGACCAAGGAGACAAGCGAAACACAATGGGAAAGGGAGCAGGTGTGTACAATTGCATGAAGGGCTTACAGATGAAGGGCTGGCAAATTTCTTTCTGTTTGTTTCCAAGCTTACGTGCTTGCATCTTACACCGATAAAGTGCACGATCCCACATCTTCACCCACACACTGCAAACGTACCCCTCTCCGCCCCCCCACATATACACCAGGAGGTAATCCGTAAGAGGGCATGCACCCAGCAGGAGCACCTTGACCGTCTGACGCAATCTCTGTACCCCACCGAGGACTCCAAAGCTGCTGCTGCACGTGCTGCCCAACAGCAGCTAGCCACCCACCAAGCTGCAAGGCTCCAAGCCCAAATGCAAGAGAGGTGAGGGAGTTCACCGGCCTGCAACTAGGCCAATATGCAAATAGGCCAATATGCACTTGTGCGCACCAATCTTCTGCTTGGCTGCCTTGCCGTCTGTCCGGCCGAAGAAATATGTTGCAACAGATTTGTAGCAATTTAACAAATCTTTAAGGCTTTGAGGCAACAAACAAGAGAGGCGAGCACATCCGCACCTGTGCAGAGGTGTTAGTCAAGCTCTTACCTGGTTTTCTGCGTCAATGCTGTCCTGTCTAGTGAAGCAAACAAGCAGCTCTTAAGACACTGAAATGCTTCCTGCACAAATCTGAAGGTGCTACTTAATACTTAACCCAAGCCTATGTAAGCATACCGCGACTGCAATCGTGTTCTTGCTCTTTAATATCAGTGAGCCTACTTTGATGAGGAAACCCAAGGGTACGCTTATCCATCCTGGACCTGACGCTCTGCAGAATCTGAAGCATCAGCCAATAAAATATACACAAATCTCGTACCAATAAGCAGCCTCAATCAGGAGCGGTTGGGATTTGGAAGAGAGGATCCGAGTTCCAAAATACAGATTTCAGCCGTTCCAGATTGAGGCCTGTTATATTACCTCTTTGGGAAAAGTCCGTCATCCTTGTAACTGAATGTGTACAAGTGAACGGTAATGGTGTCTGCCTTCCTGCACAAAAGCAACAGACTGATTTCTTTTCAAATGAGCAAATGAGCAAGCTATTCATTTAGAAGTGTGTTGTAAGATGTCGTGTATCTAGGGTTGGCCCAAACCGTACACGGGATTTCCATATATTGTATATACGTCGTGTATGACCGTAAATACGCCGTATTACCGTAATACCGTGTATGAGAAAAAATGGATTCAATCAAAATTAATTCATAGGGGGTCACTTTGCAGCTGTTGAAGAGCTGAGTATGCATGACCCAATCTTTTATACCCAAAACATGAATGGTTAAGGAGCTAGGCCTGCTTCAAGCCAAAAAGACCAAAAAGAGTCTTTTGCAGTGCAAAAGGGAGTTCAACTACAATAACCACCAATAAAACTAAATTTTAATGCAATACACATGCATCAATAGAAAAGGGAAGCAAAGGAAGAGCTCAGTAAGAAGAGGCTTAAGAAAAAATTTGACAAAAAGAGCAAACATGACTGCTGTTGCTGGGAATCGAACCCTTGTCACCTGCTATTACGGTCCATATACGGCTTATATACGGTTTAGACTGTACATACGACGTATATGTACGGTCGGCCAAAACCCATGTACGGTCATACGGATACGGATATGGTCGGAAATTTCCATATACAGTTACAGTTATACGGCGTATCCAGATACGCCGTATTTTCGTATGTATGGTTATGGCCAACCCTACGTGTATCACATGGGTGGTCATAGTGCCCTCACTGGTCACGGCCAACAGTTTCAAACACACACTCTCACATACACGCACACACACAAACATATTTCCAACACACCGTGGTAGTCTGACGTCTACAAATGCAGAAGCCTATGTGCATTCTGCTCAACACTCCCTTGCACTAACAACAACGTACGACTTGGGAAGGAGCAGGAACGAGCCCAAGCGTTCCTTTTCTTGTCTCTACCTGTTCCTGGTACTTGTCAAGCGGGCCGAACGCCTAATGTATCACTTGCTAAAACAGCCCTGCTTTTAACACAACTCCTGCAAAACGACAGGAGACTGGAGGAGGAGCAGGAACGAGCATGGGCGGCACCTTCAAAAGCCACCGTCTCTCCCAGCAGCGACCAGCCCTGGCACAACACCAGCATGTTCTACAACAGTGAGCAAGAAGAGAAGGCTGCACGCCGCAGGTGTGGGTGTGGGTGTGGGTGTGGGTGTGGGTGTGGGTGTGGGTGTGGGTGTGGGTGTGGGCGTGGGTGTGGGTGTGGGTGTGTGGTTGGGGGTAGGGGTGGGGCAATCGAGCAGATATCAGTTGAGCTTGCATTAGTGTGGTATGCAAGTACTTTCAGGCAATATTTGTACTGGTCATTCACGACATGCCTGCCCTGCAACTAGCAATTGTGCCACAGCACCAGGTCTCAAACATAAGACTTTGCCGATAAGTATGATTGCAGCGACAGATGGCTGTGTGGTGCATGTGTAGGGTTGGCCAGAATCATATATGTACGGCCATGGCGTATATACGGTATTATTGGCAGGGAAATCACCAATGTACGGTCATATACGGTGTATATATATATGGTTCTGGCCAACCCCATGCATGTGTAAAAGACGTGTTGCTGGATGCCAGCACTGCTGCATCTGTATGGGAAGGGGCATGTTTGATCGTTGGTAGGTTCCTCCATTGGCCTCTGAGACCAGACAATCGTCCATCACCATCATTGGCACGCTAACCATGTACAGCGTGCCCTCAACGGAACGAGAATGGCATAGGGGGGATCTCAGCTATTTTCATGTGGGGTACTGCAAGGCAAGTTGTTACGTGCAGTGTGTATGTACCCAGTAATACAGAGAACTGATGTCAATTGATAACGCGTCTTTTTACCATGCATCACAAGTCTACGATATATGAACGGCTGGACACAAAGCAGCGCGTTGGTGCAGAGACATGCATGCTTAGCCACGCCATGCTGCTTAGTCAAGGCATTCGAAAGTGTGTACCCCCAAGGGGCTCCGATGCATAGCAAGGCACGTTGGAGCAGAGACATGCATGGCTAGCCACGCCATGCTATTTAGTCAAGGCATTCAAAAGTGTGCACCCCCAATATGAAGGGGATTTACAAAAGCCTGACAGTGATTCAGACACTTCAGCGCTTTAGAAAGCGAGATGGTCTGGTCAAGTCACCAATAGCATAGCTAGGATTGCAGGTCTTTAAATTGCAGTTCTTCAGATTGCAGGTCTATCGATAGATTGCAGGCCTGGATGTATATGGACCATGTTTCTAGTCAAGCTGTAATGTTCTCAGAAAGCACTTAATGCAGCAAGGCAGGTTACTGTAGAACTTGGCCCTTGTTCCTACACTGGACTGTGTGAGTAGTAAGTTCTTTTTCTCATTTTTCGTACTCTGCGATACATGCTACATGAGTGTTTATATGTGAAAACAATCTGAATCTATGGCTTCTAGGGAGTGTACTTTAAGCAAGTGCACACCCCTCATTGGACAATTCTGAATCGTGAGCGTTGGGTGTGGAGGTGGAGAGGAGGAAGTGAATGCCCCCAACGTCATGGTTGCTGTGGAGAGCGTTCCTGAAAGTCAGAAACACACACACTCACGCACACGCGCGCACACACACACACGCACACACACACGCACACACGCACAAGTTTGAGTGTGTATGTGCGTCAGACTGTGTGTTGGCACTGCTTCATGTTGGAAACCTGCGTTGGATACCTGTGCAGGTATGTGGAGGAGGTGAAGGCCTCCAACATCATGGTCGCTACATACATACACATATACACGCACATACACATATACACGCACATACACATATACCTGTGCAGGTATGAGGAGGAGGTCAAGGCCTCCAACGTCATGGCCGCTAGGGAGCGTGTGTACCAGCAGCAGCGACAGAAGGCAGAAGAGGAGGAGGTGGCACGCAAGACGCTTGCTCAAGAGGTGAGAATAAGTTCAGTGGAGGAGTTCAAAGTGCCAGCTGTGTGTTTACCAACAGCAGCGGCAGGAGACGCATCCTATAGGGTTAGGATTAGGGTTAGGTTTAATGTTAGGGTTTAGGGTTAGGGTTTAGGGTTGGGTTTGGGTTAGGGTTAGGGTTAGGGTTTAGGGTTAGGGTTAGGGTTGGATACGGTCTTGGAGTTCCAGCTGGGTGCTTGCCAGCACAAACAGGCTGAACGCAAATTGAGGAGATGCTGCACAAGAGAGGTATGGTGCCACAAGCGATGAGCTACGAGTGGGATGTATTGCCTTCTTTTGTACGGTTACCAACTATCACCAGGAGCCAGGCTCAGGCCAAGCCTGCAGCCCTCCTGATCCCCATGAAGTTTCCTTATTTCTTTTCTGGTGGTGGAGGAGGGTACAGTACCCGGTACCAAAGTGGCTCCCTCTCCCTTAACAATGTGGGAAGTGTAATTTGGTTTGCCCAATTTTTATTTTCTATTTTCATGCAACCTAGCACCACCAGCAGGATGGGTCAGCTGCTTCCCACAAGTTGTTGCTTTGGGATATCTTGCATTGAAAGCAAATCCTGTCGACTTTCTACCATATAAAAAGACAGGAAGAAACAAGAAGAATGGGCAAGACACTAACGCAGTGACACGCACAAGATAATGTACCAGGTCTATTTTGGCACGTAAAAAGGGATGTCCTCCAGGCTCAAGTGCAGTAAATACAATGTTGGTTATGCATCTTTTAATCAAAACAAGCGAAAGTTTAGTACTTCAGATACACCTCAGAATAGCAAGCTTGCATACTGTTAGACACGAGACCGCTTCTACAGCTCCTTGCGTGTGCGCATTTGTGCACTGCAGCCGCTCTATTCATGCAGGCTCATTGCATTTCTGCTGTCCAGCATCGCTCACAAAACAAAGCTACCCAGGTGTGCCTTGTGCTGCTTGTTGCTCTGTGGTTTGTAGTGGTTTTAGAGCACTAATGTACAGCACATAAACTAACGTTCCTCTTGCTTTGTGTGTTGGTGTTGGAGCATTAACGTACAGCACTAATGTACAGCACATAAAACTAACATTCCTCTTGCTTTGTGTGGTGGTGGTGGAGCAATAACGTACAGCACTAATGTACAGCACATTCCTCATGCTCTGTGTGGTGGTGTTGGAGCACTAATGTACAGCACATAAACTAACACTCCTCTTGCTCGTGGGTTGCATTGCAGTCCAACTTCTGGAACCGCGGTGCGGCAAGTGAGCGCTGGATTGCTCCTGAGCACCGCATGCACTCACCAAAGTGCGTATGCCCGTGTGAACGTGTGCGTGTGTCTGTGTGGATATTTGTGCATGTGTGTGTGCATTGTGTGTGCGCGTGTTTGTGTGTATGTATGTGCACGTGTGCACGAGTGCGCTTACGTGTGCATGTGCTGATTCTGCATTGCATGGTCATGGTATCGACCTTGGCGCACAGAGGAACTGAAGTTGCATTTCTTACACACAGACACACACACACACACACACTCACTCTTGGATTTTGCTGTGTGCAGTGGACCCAAGCAGGCTGCTTCAGTAGAGGACCACCCCCCTGTATGGAAATGGGCGAGTGATGATGCTGCGGCCACTTATGTGCCTCCCCCTTCCAGAGGCATCAACTGCAGGAGCCCCAACAGAGCCAGAGAGGACGCGGCAAGGTATGTTCATGCCCTCTGGATACAATACGAAACGCTGCCTGCCCAACCCTCTTGGCATGATGCAAAATGCAATGAGCTATCTGTTGTACTTGAACCACGACGCGTCCCTGGCTCTTGATGTTGCTGGTGAGGGATCTACAAGGTCTGAACAGTTCGGAGAGCAGGCCCACTGGACCCTGGTAGTAGATGCTGAGACCTGGACGTAGCCTATATCTTCACACAGTTGCTACTCCTCTGATAGTGTGTCGACCCCACCACCTCCTGTACGTGGGTGGAAAGATCCAAGCAGGAGCAAAGGACCCTCAATGTCTCGTCCTAGTTGTTAGCATATGTGGTCTGTTTGCCCTGAATGCAGGCCCACGACCCCCTGGGCTCTGGATGCAGAGATGCAAGTAGCTGCAGATGTGGCGGCAGGAGGCAGGCAGCAGCAGCAGCAGCAGCAGCAGAGCATGCAAAGGTATCAAAATCGACCACCCTCTCAGGTGCGGTTTGAATATTCAGATGTTTGGACGTATCACTCAATCCCTTCTGTAAGGTTTGGTCTAGGCTCAAATCTTGGGCAGGGTCCAGAATCAAGAAGTATGCCAAATATTCATTTGCAATCCTGAACAAGTTGCTCAAATGTCTGACATGGGCTCAGGCAGAATTTTTGGGAAGGGCTCTAGGTAGGGTTGGCCAGATCCATATACCATAACGCGCATGCTTATTTCTAGTGCAAGAAAATACTGTACATACTTAGTATAATACGTAGTCTTTTCCTTAATTAATGTGGGGAGTGGTTAACAGTCTGCGTAGTTTTTCTTTTCTTTTCTTTCTACGTAGTCTAGAAGAGGGAACTGGCCAATCCTGTTTAAGGCTTGCAGAGGTACATGTGACAATGATAGGAGCAGTAGTTAGGATTCTTCAAAACAAAATCCACTGCAGAGGTACGCTTACGCTTAAACACTTCCTGCTTCTAGTTTGCTGAAAGTTTACCCTGCCATCAAGTGAATTCAGGTCCACAGTTGCATTATAAAAAGTTGGCGTTGTAGTGCACTATTAATGGGCGAGATCCTTCAAAACATCCAAAAGAGGCACCATGTTTATGAGATAGGTATTATGTATATCTATAGCAAGCATTTGAAAGCCCCATTTCCTGTACTATATCTTAATCATGCAGCATGTGAGTTTGTTTCCCCCATTTGAAAGCCCACTTCCTTTGTCAGACTTGCTGGTGGAATGTAGTTTGGTTAATCTGTAACAGTGCTCCAGTGCGATGTTAAAATCGGAAACGCTGACACCATGCGTTACTTTACTTTGCTTTGCGTGGGAGTTTGTTTCTTGCCAGACAATGAACGTGCCCCTTGCACATCTTTATTTTCGGCAGGCACTGCCGTGGGCAACCGACAAAGACATTGCAGCCCCTGCTTCACCGTCAAATGGTCGCAAGCACGTGCAGTACATGCCTAAGCAGTACGAAGGATTTGGGCAGCGAGTGGAGCGCCCGTTTCCCTTTTGATCATTCATGTACTACCTGCAATATGCATATACAAGGCGCACATGTTGTAAATACGTTCTTCAATCCGACTTCTAGCCATACATACACCTTAATGATGTCTTGTTGCTAGTAAAAGTGATGTCTTCTTGCTAGTAAAATGTAGGTATGCACATTTCTTCAGCTCATTCATGACAGTCTTCATTGTACAGTGCAATCGTAGCACCAGTTGTACTTAATTATTCCTGGCTCAAACGTGTTCCCAAATGTTGGTCACTTCTTTTTCAGTTAGCAAGGCCCAGAATAGGGAAAGTACGGTTAGGTAAGGTTACATCGCTTTATATGCCTCAGGGGCATCTGAGCGGAAGCTTGGAAAAAAGCCTGTAACCACACCTAGCTAAACAAAAGGGGAAGCGTCTATGATAAGCAAGAGAAAGAGACGGGAAAAAGGTCTAGTTTGGAGAAGAAATGGAGCGGGAGCGAGTCAAGTATGGCTTAAGAACTAGCAGAATAGGGAAACAAGGAACCCAAAATAAAGCCGGATCAGGTGTGACACCTTGTCTGATACGCCTGCTCATGTCAACCTGCTCAGGTTAGCCCAGTACCGGTACTTACTACAAACAGCTGCATTATAAGAAACCTTAGGGAAAGAGAGGGGGAGAGAAAAAGAACAAGAACGCGGAAAGTGTGAACACTACCAGCATGGATAAGAAAAGGATGTTATTTTGTGTTCTGCACCACCCAATTGATGGAAAGGGTAAGGGTAAGGGTAAGGGTTACACAGCTATATCCGCCAGCGAGGGCAGTTGAGCTATAGCATAAAAAAGCCAGCTTCAAGAAGAGAAAGAGGCCAGACTGAACAAGACACCAGAAAAAGAAGCTAGAATAAAGTGTATAGAGAAAGAGAACGTTTGTGTTGAAGAAGCGATTGATGGAAAGACACACAACATCCTACGTGGAGAACAAAAAAGGAAAGGCTTGTCAGTGGGGGTCAAGTGGCTGGCTGGAGGCCTGTACATTACACCAGGAGTATTGCTCTGTCATTGCAAATCACTGTCACAGCAAATTACAAGATTCAGCACATAAACTGATCTGGCTCCCACGAGACTAGTCACAACCTCAACTGAAACCAACTAATTAATCACACAATTCTTCACTGCCATCAATTGGACGTGACAGCTCAGACATTTTTTGGTCCACATAATCTTTGTTGCGGATCTGATTGCATAAGAGTTGAGAAGAGCTTGCAGTCAAGCAATTGTTCTGAAATTAGGGGAGCGGCCATCAAAGATCTGTACCACGCACTGCAATAAGCTCTTTGCTGGTAATGACTGACAAATCAACGGTCTTTTTATTTGCGCAAGAATTGCACGCAAAAAATGGAATATTAAGCAAAGCATGACAAGACCCTTGGCACGCGTGCTTATGTACAGCATTTAAATAAACTACATCATAGCCTTTTAACATGAATTATGCGGCTTTGAGATGTTGAGCGCGCCAGCTGTCAAAAGCTGCTTTGAGGGTTGGGAAGTTGAAAGTAAGCTGGCCCGCGACCAAAATGGTGGCTCCGACTAAAAAGTTGCTGCTTATCACAGGCTTGGGCAAATAGGTCACAGGCACACACGTGAAAGCCACAATGGACAAGGGCACGAGGAGAGAGGAAACCATGGTAGTTCCTACTGCTCCTATGCTCCTGCATGAAATAGGGAGGAACATGTAGTAAGTGATGTAGGCATTGTCTGACACGTCCAATGTGAATCAAAAGACAACGACACCTTTTCCACACAGAAGAAGTGCATGTTTGTGCTTTGTAAAAGTCCCAAAATAAATGCATCGAGCACGGCTTTACCTGAGCAGCACGAGCATGCTGATGTTAAAGAGCAGATTGGTGATCACGTAAGCCACAGGGAGGAGAGGAGACCCACTGCAGTCAGCACCGCAAGAGGGGCTGAGTCCCCTGAAAGTGTGTGTGAACAGTATGAATAAGCAGGCGACACAAAGTGTGTGTGAACAGTTCAAAAAAGCAGGCCACACAAGAAATGGTGGTTGGTTGATTGTATATATTTAAAGGCAATGAAGCAAGGGAAGCAAGCACCTCATGGCTACCAGCACAAGAGTGAGCACTGTCTTTCTTGATGAACCAGTAGACGGTGTTGCTACTCTGCCCCGTTTTTTTAAGCAGCCGGCATCGCAAAAGGGCTAAATTCCACATTGTTCTTGGACCTAGTAAGACGATATTGGACCGGTCGCGTTTTGGTATTAGGTGCGTTTTGGTATTAGGTGCGCAACACCGAAATAAGTTTGGAAGCTGAAGTCTCTGAGATTCAGGATTGACAGGAAATGCGACCAGACAGAATGGCAAGACCGCCAGATAGATTTTTTAAACAAAAGGGACCTTTCAGATCAGTAACCTAGAAATTTACCCTACCTTTAACATACCCTACCATGGGCCTACTTACCCTACCTTCGTCAGTAATCCAGACATTTGCCCTACCTCAGACACGCCCTACCATGGACCTACTTACCCTACCTTAGTCAGGAACCCAGACAATTGCCCTACCTCCTACCTTAGACAAGCTGTTCCTCGTGCTAGGTAATCAGGGAGCTGGTTTAGGGGAACATTGGCAAGGGTAGTGGTGATGGGCAACAGTACGACCACAAAAATCGCCTGTGCATGCGCAATTGAGGAAAACGTCCAGGTGGAGCAAGCGTTCATTGATGCTGATATGTGCGTGTGATATTGCAGAGTAGCGGCATGGACGTGGTGTCTACGTCCACCATATGCTCATGACGGCGCAGAATTGCAGCGCAATGGACAATGTGTGTATATGCGTGTATGTGCAGGAAAATGTTTCCAGAATAAATCTCCACTGCTTTATATCAGCATACGCTAGAGAAGAGGATAGGCAGCACATGCTCAGTGCAGCACATACATTCGCCTATGTCTGTCACACTGCAGCAACGTGTGTTGCCAGGCTATTCTATGTAGGAGCACATGGACTTAAATGTCACTACTGCAGCTAGCTCACTTAAGCACATAAGCACATACACACACCTGGAAAATAGAGCCAAAGGAGTTGACCACAAAGATGTCCAGGGGCCTCCCGAGCCGGGCTTGCTCTTGTCGAAATATCTTATCCTTCAGCGTTGAAGCAAGCGCAGGAAGCGAGAAGCAAGCCACTACGAGACACACGTACTTGAGCTCAATGTCAGGGACGATGGAGGGGTTGAGTGCAGCAGCAGAGGGATTGAGGGGGAGGACAGAGAAGACCACTCCACTCACTACAAGCGCTGCACCAACTAGTTGCGAAAGATGAAACCTGACGTGAAACAGGAAGAGCATGAGAGGTGTGATCGGTGGGATTTCCCCAAGAAAGGATGCACAAGCATACAGTTAGAAATGAGAGCAATGCAATCAGTTACAGTTAGGAAATAGAGCAATGCAATCAGTTACAGTTAGAAAACAGAGCAATGCAAACGAGTACAGTTAGAAAACAGAGCAATGCAATCAGGTAGTTAGAAAACAGAGCAATGCAATCAGTTACAGTTATAGAAAACAGAGCAATGCAATCAGGTGCAGTTAGAAAACAGAGCAATGCAAACGAGTACAGTTAGGAAACAGAGCAATGCAATCAGGTACAGTTAGAAATCAGAGCAATGCAATCAAGTACTTAGTGTAATATGCTTTTACCGCCCATCATCACGAAAGGGTGCGGCGGAAGCAGGCACCGCTCACCAGATATGCTTTACATGGACTTGACTACCCATTCGCAGGTTTGTGTTGCAATTAGTGTTTAGGTAGCCTCAGGTAACAGGGGTACTCAACTTTGTGATTTTAAATAATCCGAACCTTTATGCAACTTCAATGCCCATGAAGCCTAGAACTGGACGTATTTTGGGAAGAGAGGGGTGCATCATCAAGAAAGCCTTCATATTTGTAACTTGGTGGAGTCTTGGCTAGTGTGAGCACTAGCTGCGATTGTCCTCTTAAAGCACGCTAATAATTATGACTATAGATTCTACTTGAGTGACAGCTGTGTGAAGAGGAAAACTGTGCAAAAAGGGAGAAACAACATGCAACGCATAAACCAAGGTAGTGACTGTACCCATTCCACACCTATAACCTCACACAAACACACATACACGCGTGCTTGCATACATACGTGCACTATACATTGCATACCTAGTCTTTAAGATGAGCGCCGCAAACAAAAAACTCCATAATAGGTAGCTCTGATTGATGATGGGTATGAGGATCCCTGAAATAAGGCAAAGAAACAAGGAACAGCTCTCATACTTCACCTTGTTTCACCTTATTGATCCTATAAACAAGCAGCCTGATTGCTATAAGTTGTGACTAATTCAATGAGGGCACTGAGAAGGTGAAACGAAAATAAAGTAAGATTGCTCACGCGCATGCATTTGATTACAAAAATCTCACCCGGCAAATGGCTAGCTCCAATCATAGAGAGAACTTGACTGGCAGCTTCACACGCTCCTATTATTACAAATGGTTTCTTGTTCACTTGGAGCATCTGCACGGCAGCCACAGAGTGAAGTGTGTCAAGGATACTGATTTGCAACCAGATATACAAACAAGCACATGACTAACCTGCCCCTAAATTTAAGGAATTGTGCGGCTTCGGATTATGGCTTATCAATGTGGACCTCATACCTCAGGAGTTACGATGCCAGCACGCTTTCGGACGAGGAGTATCGTAACGTACACGAGGACATACCTGCAATCAAAAGTAGCGGCGATATGAGAAGGTGTGTTGACAAATCGATGAGGTAGATTGACAGATGGATTGGATTGAGCTGCCCAAACATGCTCCTTTTTAAAAATTCAAGGGGAAACTCACACACCACTTCATCAGATTGGCTACAATTGAGCATAAACTGAAGCTGACATTGTAGGCTACCAGAGCATGTGCTCATACCCATGCAAGTCGCTGTGTGTACAGATTGACAGGATAAATTGCACATGCAGGGCACCTTTACCCTTAATAGTCGCTTTCCAAGGGAGCATGTTAATTTAAAAATCTTGCTACCCGCTTATTCTTTTCACTCCATTTCTGTTGCAATGATTCTTAATTATAATAAGGACTCGAACACACAAAAACCAGTAATTTGGTGCAGTAGGTAAACTGTCATGAAACATGGCAAAAAAAGGGATGGATGCCATGGCTTATCCGGCATGCTTACCAGTACTTACAAGGATTAGCCTTGAGTGCTTTGAAAAGTGCTTTACATTCTGATGCATCAATTGAAGCTTTGGCAATAGTGGTAGACGTAAGCGGGGAGCATGCAAAAAACGACCCTTATCAGGCCTCAGCCTCCCCCTCTGGTAGACCAAGAAAGTTTGAATGGAATTATTTTATCCAAAGGTATTCTGTGCTCCTTATAAGCGAGAGAGAAGCAACTAGATGTTCCTGTGCACAGTAACGATCTAGAAATTACACAGCCATTAAAACACCTACCCAAAATTCTGGAACTGCGCGAGAAAGAACACGTAATCTTTCATGGGCACCAGCGCGACCTTGAACAGCACCCTGTTTGCTGCGCCTGCGAAGATTTTAATATTAGAGGGCACGTCTTTTCTAACATTTCCCCCCTCTGTAGCAGCTGCTTGTCACATGAGATCTTGGCCTCCAAATTCATTGCAAATAGTTTTATCAATTGTAACCATACCTGCGCAGAGTGCTCCAGCCAGAAGAGCAGCTTGCTGTAGCAGCAGGAGCGCAAAAATTGGGAGTTCATTTTGCCTGAAGCACGATTTTTATTTGTCTGGGAATGCTTGCAATTAGGCTATTATGCGTGGGATGCTCGTTATGTGGGTAAGTGTTGTTGTGAACAAGACATAAAAAAGAGGGGCATAACAGACTGACCAAGAGCAGCTTTCGCTGATTGACCTCCTGTACTTCCGGTGTACTTCCGGTGTAGGTAATTTCAGTGCTGCCATCCTCCTCCTGGTGTGGCCCACGGGCTCTCAGAGGGCCTGGCTTTGCAAAGTTTGGATGGACAGGGGACCATTTAGCCCGTCCGCGGTAATCAGTAGCTTTTTTGGGCTGGGGCCTCAAATCCCTTAGGTGCTCTGTTGTTTTCACATCCTGCCCTAGTTGATGGGACCTCGCAACAGATTGTGGCTTCGAACTGAAAGCCTTGAAGGTGTGCATGTCCTCATTAATATTTATTAATTGACCGAAGCATTCCCTAGTTATTGAACAAAAAAAACAGGAGTAAAGTGGGGCGTAATTGGGCCCGTAAAAACACATTAAATTAGAACAATTTGAATAGCAAATGCATAAGAATGCATGCTAGGTTAAAAAGGACAACACCCCTTGCAAAGCTTGCCACCTCCTCCATATCCCCCTTCACCCTCAAGCCTAGGCCAAGAGTGAGGATGACTGCTGCAAAACAGCCTCATCTGTCCGCAGCAAAGTACTCGGCAGAGCTTGCAGCTGCTGCAGATGCTGTCAGGTTGGCCAGCAGAGTGTGTGAGGTGGGCAACTGGCCTTGCTCTGTTGCATACTCCTTTCGAGGACACGCACGTGCTCACACACACATGCACGTGCTCACACACACACACACACACACACACACACACACACACACACACACACACACACACACACACACACACACGCACACACACACACACACACACACACGCACGCACACACACACACACACACACACACACACACACACAGACACACACACACACACGCACGCACGCACGCACGAACGCACGCACGCACGCTCACACACATTCATAAGTTAAGCAAAACACTCCCTTTCCCCTGCCGTTTCGTTCCCAGACTGTCCAGAAAAGCCTCGCAGACAGCGAGAAGGTGGACAAGAATGATGACAGCCCGTGAGTTCACAGGAATCCAGTTCTAGCACCACAGAAGGTTCCGTGCTGTAATTTACTCAGAGACTCAATCTAAGCGCTTCCCCTTTCTCCTTCTTGTTCACACGCAGGGTGACAGTAGCAGATTATGGTAGGTGCTTGGTGCTTCTATGAGTAGGTACATGTGCCTATGCCTGCCTATAGGTTGCACAGCATCAGAAGAATTTCAAGTAAGATGCAGGCTCCCAAGCATTCAAGCATTACGCATTCACACATCTCATGAAACTTGTTGCTTCCAACAGCTTCTGTGAATCCGCTTTAACGATATTACATGTTTGTCCTGTCTCCTATCGCAGCTGCTGCATCCCAGCCCACCTGCATTACAACCGCTTTGTTGCATCCACCTCGCAGCACTTTAATCTTAATTGTCCTGTGTCCCCTTCAATGTCATGCCTGCTCCTTGACAAAGATTAAAAGTTTGCATACACACGCACTGGCATTTCTGCACTTGTGTGCAGGCCCACACAACTCACTCACACACAGACACACACACTCGCACACTCGCACACACACACACTCACAATTGCACAAACACACACACGCGCACACACGCACACACACACACAAATGCACACACGCACACAGACACACACACATACGCCCACGTCCGCACACGCTCACGCACGCATGCACAAATACACACATACACACACACTCACACATATATACATACACACACATATACATACACACACTCAAGCGCACTTACACGCACATACACACACGCACACACATACACCCCCATTTGCAGCCGCTCAGGCTGTTGTAGCGTGGTCACTAGCGCGCTCCCAAGCAGCCACTCAAGGAGTCAGACTGAGCATGGTGGCAGAAGAGGACTCAGCTAGCATAACGTGCGTGTACACACAAGATTGTGTGCAAGTGGACGTTTGCGTGAGCAGTGCTCGGTAAAACTAATTACATGTATGCATAGGTACATACATACATCTGCCAATGATTACATCATAGGTCATTGGCGATGACAGCTTCAGCTATCAGCCAGGCTGTTTTTTTACCAGCTGCTGAGCTGTGCTGTAGCTACTAAGACCAATCTGCCAATGCAGTATTACTTGTAGAGCTGCCTTGGCAATCGGCAATGATGGACGTGCTGCTAAACTGTTGCTGAAGCTAAGCCGGATCATGCAAAACAAAACAAAGAGTCTGCGTACCTCTGTGTTTGCTTGATGCTGTATTGATTTCATAACAAGTTCTCAATGAGATGTGCAGGTATTTCACCTGCAAGTACCTGGTATGTCAAAAGAAATTAATACCACCATTCGCTCCGTCTGTGTTTGTTGCTGGCATGCAATATCTGCCCCATGCCTCCCCCCTCCCCCCCCCACACACACTTCTGTTAATTAATACCTCTGTATCAGCTTTGTGTGCTCACCTCTCTCTCTCTCTCTCTCTCTCTCTCTCTCTCTCTCTCTCCTCCTGCTCCAGCTGCACAACAGTGCTGTGAAGGCCACACAAACTCGGTCATGATT
>Ga0307945_1001371_pt1 | contig 18948 bp, 17 predicted proteins | sample OrgLakmetagen228_FD_201818 | JGI IMG/M metagenome (GOLD analysis project Ga0307945, IMG submission 201818) | Saline water microbial communities from Organic Lake, Antarctica - #228 | ecosystem: Environmental > Aquatic > Non-marine Saline and Alkaline > Saline | place: Antarctica: Organic Lake...
CCCCCCTCCCCTGTCTTCATTGAGCAGCAGAGGTGCCTCGATATCCTCATCTCCACCACCTCCTGGGCTGAATTTGGGGCCTTTTGAACCCTTGTCGCTCACAGTCTCCTCCCAGGCCACAACTGTCGGCTCAAGCGCAGCAGTTGCAGCAGCCGGCTCAAGGCGCGCCCAGGTCCCAAACACGCCCACAATTGCTTCCCTGCAAGCCCGTTGCCGGCATTTGAATATTAAGTGTGTGCATGGGTAGGATAATGCAACAGACTGACAGATGTCCTAGCTTAGAAAAAAGCCGGTGTTTGAGCATTAGTCTCTGTACTCCTACGCACTCTTGTACTTGTCTAGTTCAGGCGGAGGGTAAATTGCAAGGAATTCCTATGCGCACGAGCAAATTGAACAAATCAGGCTCTTCCCAATATACCTCCGCAACAGTGTGCACTGTCCAGCTGCCACTTTGTACTTGTGGCACTTCTCGATTCAAATGTAAAAAAAGACTTGAGGGTTTTGAAAGGCCTAACGTGCTAACTGATTCTTGCGTCTGATTTTTTCAAGCCAGTCTCCCCTCTCTCTGGTGATTTCCCTGCTAAATTTACCGTATGTACACAGTATGCATATAGTTCTGGCCAACCCTAGTTGGGCGCGGTCCACAACACAGGCGTCCACAGGGCTTGACAGTTAGAGGGGGCATACGTAGCTTATAATCAAGTGTCATGCAAAGCTAAGTCAAGTGTTTTTATGAACCCCACCCAGTGCGCACTCACACCTGTTAAAACATATAATATACGATTATATTTACACATGTGCACACACCTTTCACGTGCTTGCTGCTGCTGCCTCATGCTGCAGTCCTCTGCTCTTTGTCGTCGGCTCTCCAGACACCTCGGGGAGGTCTCTTGCACGAAAAGCAGCACGTACAGCCAGCTCACTCCAATCATGGCTATACAGGTGTAAACTGCAAGGGGGTCACGCGTGGGATAGTACACAGGTACATGAAGAGGTGCACTTTGCAACACGGACAGTCTGCAGTTGTAGATTGCAACACGAGAATTAAACTAGATGATTTACAACCTATATACCGCACTTCCGTATAACACCCACATAAATATTGTTTTTTGCCCTGTGGATACCTGCGGTATTTTTAGACATTTATTTTGACCCTGCGGGGTTGGTGAAAATAATCCTTTCCAGGGTTGCTGCCAGTCATAAATGAGAAACCCCCCCTGCCCTTTACACAGCTCACACGCAAACATCATGTCAACTTTTTTTTGCCCTTTTGTGGTGTTCTCTTTCATATAAACCTTTTGTGAAGCTTACTGGTGCTGGACAGGGCCAAAAGCCCTGCGGAGTTGATGTTGGGAGGGCAAAAAATATTCCGAGGTGCAGGCAAGGTGCAAGATTTGATTAAAGCTTTATAACAATTGAGATGCAGAATGATTACGCTAAGGTACGGTAGAAGCACAATTCAGCATCACCAATCTCATCGTGGGAAACTCTTCGGGGATCGCTTCCTTACTGCCTCATTTCCCACATGATCTCTTTCCATTTTAATGCAGGCTTTTAACTCTCCTGGGTTTCCTTATATCCAACCACGCCTTGGTGCGTATTGATGCCTACAAAGCAGACAAACAGCCACCACCTGCATGGATGGGTCTCAATGCAGCTCCAACACCAGGCCCAAGGAGAATGCCCACGGAAAAGCATGCAGACATGTAGCTGCATGAAGAAGAGCAACACAACGCTCACGTTGTTAAGTAATTCGCCAAGGCAAATGGAGCTAGTGATGTTAAGTACAAGGTAGTATTGGTAGCAAGCAAAAAATGGCAAGGTTCTTACTAGACAACCTACTCTGCTATTCTGAATAGGCTTCCACCTGAAGTCCTTACCCGACAGCTGTTGCCCTGTGGGAGGAGTGAAGCTTGTCCGCCACACTGTTGATGGCCAAGCTGCATGTCCAGAATCAACACCAGGGAAATGGTCAGGAAGGCGCGAGCACGCAAGCAGTGGGCTTGTTCAAATCATGCCAGTTTATTGCAGCGAATCACTGGACTTTGGTGGCACGCAGCACAGCACACAAATTCTAATTGAGATGCACCATTAAGTACAAAACCTGGTCGCTTTGAGATTACCAAGCCAAAACTTACCTGAACGAGCTGACCATTCCATTGAGTGCATGAACAGGATAGTACCTGAACACATGCAAAAGATAAAAAAGACACAAGGATGCGATGTGCCACAGCAAAGATAGTGGATATATGGAACGTTTGGAAGGACACTTTGTGGCGCATGCATACCGTTTTGGCCAACCCTACATGTGAAGCCGGTCATTGCTGATGAGCAATGTGATGGGAAGGGGCCTGTTTGCACCAAGCTAGTACAGTCCTTAGCACTCCTGAACTCTGCCAGCACTACTAGTAAGAGAACATTTCAAACATTTTCACAAGGAAAAGATTTTCAGAAGATTTTCCAACATGGTTGTGCCATAGGCAGCAAGCACTAGGAACAAGTGTGGCTGAGTTATACTAAAGTTCTGAGGTCAAACCTGCACAATATATAGTTCTGAGGTAAAACCTGCACAACACAGCCATACTTAAGGTCATATCAGGCCCCATGGGGGGGGCAGACACAGCCAGACGTAAGGTCAGACACAGCCAGACAAGGTACAGGATCAAATACGCTTGCAGGCGCAACGTGCACATCCACAAGCACGCACACACACACGCAAGCGCCACGCATTCACGCACACACGCACACACACACGCAAGCGCCACGCACACACGCACAAACACACACGCACATTATCACAAAAACACAACCACGCATACAAAATCACACTCACACACCAGCGGATTGGGAGGAGGCCTTGCAGGTGCAGTGCCAAAGCACACATGGGCAGCAGCCCCAGTGCCATTCCCACCTGTGCCATTGAAACACAATTGAGGTATTGCAGCGTCAATGAAACAATGGCGTCACTTGGTCATCTACCTCAAAGTAAGCCAGCAGAGAGATTGGGATAGATACAGGTTTAGGCGGCAAAAGGGTGACGGGATCTTTTTGGATGTTGCTGTGACAGGAAAGGTTACATCATACAAGTGCGGTACACATAATTGCTCTGTCAGAGATTTGAGCAAGGAACTCCAAACCTACGATCACATACAGTATGTAAACACAATAGTGGCCAATCCTATAACCAAGCAAACTGGTTTGCAAGGAAACATGAAAGAGAGTGCTCGATGCAAAGCCAAAAAAAAAGACGAAAGGGACAGCATTGACGCTTTACTCACGAGCATGAAAGGTTTCCTGCCGTGCCTGTCTGACAGACTGCCAATGGTGGGAGCACATAAGAAGGAGAGGAGGGAGGTGCTGACAAAGCTTGTCCAGCTCGTCCATTTCACAGCCTGAGCCCCGACGAGTGATAAGAGCAGAGCAGTTGGGGGGGGGGTGGAAGGAACGATATTCGAACGAGTCAAAGCAAAAAGTTGCAAAACAAAACCTGGTGAGTGATCTAAAAAAGCATGCACTGGAAAATTCAGTACCCCTCTCAACCAACAGTTGCTCACCTCGGCATGTGCATTGCGACAAAAATCGGGCTGAGGAGGTGTGAAATTTTGGCACTCCACATGCTTGCCAGCAGCCTCTAAAGAATGGAAATGAGGGGTAATGATTAATGCAAAGGGGAGGGCTGCAAGGGAAGCTGTGAAAATCCGACGATAAACCGGTTAGAATTACAGGCAGGGTTGTTCAGTTCGAGGTTCGGCCAAAAGTTTGGGTTCGCGAACTTTCACGCATTTTAACGAATTCGATAAGTGCCTTTCTGAGTTCGGTCTAATTTCAACAAAATTTTAAGGGTCCGTCGAACTTTACAGCATGCGTCTGTCAAAATTGCAAGGGGCAGCAGCCCCCCCCCATTCAGTCCCACCCGTTCCTTGCAGTAAAGTAACATGTTCAATGGTTTATATATGAAAATGACCTGTATTTTGTATCAGGCCCGGAATTATTTGGGTCTTCATGCCAAACTTGTCACCCATTTCTGAACTGCTAAGGATTTCTACAACGCAGCACTTGCACTGCACCTGAAGGTTCTTTTTCTGCTCTAAAATGATGACATGGTCCCATTCCGGCCCCTTTTTTCCCCTATAATTATTTATAGATATACACAACTTATTGTGAAGATTTGAAGGTTAGGGAGGAGCCCAAGGGCCCGTTTCCCAAAATTGCACATCGAACCCTTCGAACAGTTTGAGGGTTCTAGACCTTTCACGAACTTTATCAAACCCTTGCTCCCAAATAAACGAGCTGAACAACCCTGGATACAGGTATTTTGGTACCTCACCTGACGCAAAGCCATTTGTTATCTGCAAATATAAGGCAGTGTCACAAAGAATACAGGTTAGTCTAGAATAAAGGTGACTTGTGCTTTCAATGCAATGGCTCGGAATCCTTGACTGACAGGAGCTTCATTACAATAACCAAGCGCTCCAACATCAAGTATTGGGTCCTTTGGTTAAAGTGGCACCTAATACTTTTTCCACGGTGAGGATGAGCTTGTGACTCACACAAAGAGGTGAATTCAAATGCTAAAGCTGCAGATTTTTACGAGGATGGTTAGCAATTAATGTTGGCACCACTCGCGCTTAAACTTCATACTTACCAATGTGGGAACCACAGGAAATATGATTGCAAACCCTGTGTGCAATCAACAGGTGTTCTTCCCTTTAGAAGGAATATCAACACACAGTCCTAAACTCTATGATTGTAGCTGCTGCAGCTCGTTACAGTGCATGGCTCGGAACTGACATTATGGTTGATAACGCACCTAAGGAATATAAGAATAGAAAGATGAATATCCTGCGCAGAAGGAGGGAGAGAGAGGGGCGCACAGATGAAGAATGATGCAGGACTCTGAGGACACCAACGATGCAGCTCAAACCTGTGGACCCCTGTGACATAAACCGCCCTCAATGCGTGCAGCTTGATTTGCTTGTGGTGCTGTTGGTGCTGCCTCTTGTCAATGGCTTCGTCCATTGCGCCTCAGATTGAAGACCTAACTAATTGCTGATATTGGCCATCAAAAAGCCTTAGGTAACCATGTGGAGCAACAGCATTGCAACAATAAATACAAAGTATAGGTTGTCTGCATACTACCAATACAGATTGCCTTAAGTAAAATATATATATTACTCTAACATGATGCAAAAGGTGGGAAAGTGCTCCAATGCGCTCTTGCGGAGCAGGCCTCCCCTCGCGGGTGGACTAATCCCGATGAGGCCTCGTGCCCCAGGGCGTGTCCATGCCTCAAGCAAGGTAGTTTATTGATAATTCGAGGGCTCTCTGAAATGCAGCCGTACGTGTTTTGCAGTTCCTCCCACAAGCAAATCTCTCATTTTTCACCCTACCCCCAACCGACTTGGCAAACTGCAACCCCTCCCCTTCAGGATCATATCTGGACCCCAATGCTGGCAGTGGCTCTCCAAGGCCTGCTTGACGTAGCACCCTTGCAAGCGGTTAGTATACGGTAGTAGAATTATGCCTGTAACATTTTCTTTGCCCTCCTCCACAGCTTTTCCTGCGTCAGGCATTTAATGTGCCAAGCAAATAGGGAGGCACTTTTGAAGGAGCTCTTGTCCTCAAGGTCAAACACCCTGTTCTTACCGCTCACATCAATCACAGGCAACAGAAGACACACTCGTCCAGAATGAGGCAGTCCCAGCGCAATTTGTGACAGCGGTGGCTCCATTGTTGAAGGTGTGAGGCATAGTTTGGATGATTTTGTGACCGTGATAAACAATCATTTTGTTGGCTGTTTTGTCCCGGCCTTCCCCCCAAATCACCTTTGTATGGCACACCTCATTGTCTAGCAACAAAAAGCACAACCATTAAACATTCTCTTCACCCTTGGCTACTTGGGATGATGTAAGCATTCCCATACGTCAGCATTCAACTAATGATTTGGCCTCATTGCCACGACCCCGCAGGCTGCACCCATCATGGTCATTGAAGTACAGCTTGGCATCGTAACTGCTGTCGCTTTAGCAGGTCAGCATTAGTGAGAGCACCATAAAGTACCTGCTGGTGAAAGTTTACTGCCGTCTTCAATGCCAGAAATTTGCATCACGCATCACGGATCAAAATGCTAAGAGCAAAATGCTAAGAGCAAAATGCTTTTCCTGTACAAGAACAGGCAAACTTGCTGGCAAGACACACTGTCAAAAGTACTGTGAGACCTGCAGTACATTCGCAATATTAGCGCCTGTTCAGACACGAACCCCGCACCATTTTTTAAACGAGCACCTCCATGCTTTCGCTATCCGTGCAGGCTTTGCATACTTTGTTGGACTCAGGAAAGGCAGGCTGGAGGAGCTAGATGAAGTGCCAGTTGGCACTAAATCCACCAAGGTCAGTTGTGCTTTGCATGTATGTTGATAGTGTCACTTAAACAATGGTGGCCCTTGCAGACCCCTGCATTTTTACAGCCCCGTGCGCTCGCCATGCTTGTGTGTTTTGTGTGTTTAGGTAGGCAGCAAATCCACCAGGGCTGGTACCACCTCCACCAAGTCAAGCGGTAAGGTCGGCACCAAGTCAACTGGCAAGGTCGGCACCAAGTCAACTGGCAAGGTCGGCACCAAGTCCACCGGAAAGGTGGGCGATGGGCGATCTCGTGCTGTTGTGGACCTGCTTCTGTCTATTAACCTGTTCACCTTATCTGCGAAACCTGTTTGCCTGCTTTTAATGGCCAGTGAGTTGACTAGCCGTCTGTATCAGAGTCACACACCAAGGCAATGAAATTGTGGGCCACCACCAAATCTGAAGGTCCCGGACGATTACATCATGTTCATCACGTAATCACTTAACGGTACATGTCTGCCTCTTCCCAGGTCGGCACCAAGTCTTCTGGCACCCAGTCTTCCGGCACCCAGTCCTCCGGGTCCAGATTCAGTTTCTTTGGCAGCAGGTCTACAGAAAACCCGGAGATTGGCACCAAGTCCAGTGGCAAAAGCAAAACGGTCAGGGTCGGCCCTGGGGGCACAAAATCATCAAAGACAGGCACTGCTTCGTCTCGTTCCACAAAGGTAGCCCCAGAGCTTTGGGGGGGGGCTAGTGGGATTGAGAGCGCAATCCTGCTAATTCCCCCCTTAGGCTCCGGCGGGATGTGTCCGTGGTGTGCAATTGTTTCGAGAGCCACCAAATGCATGTGGCATGGCATCAGGAGAAAGAGGATGCGTAGCATACATTAGAACAGCTGCATGCAGGAGGATGCACTTCTTATGTACACTGACTTTATATCCCGTTGGGATGTAGCTCAATTTAGTCGGTCATTGGGCAGAGAAAGCAATACACGTTCTTTTTGCTACCTTGCCAGAAATCCCCTGATTGAACGTGCAGCTGCATCTTGAACAATTTTTTGTTTGTTACACAAATCCTCAACAGGTCGCACCTCAGCAGATCCCAAAGGAGCCTGTGAGAGAATTTAAAAGCCCATTCAGCTTCTTGTCAAAAAAACAACCAGAGCCAGAGCCAGAGCCAGAGCCAAAGAAAAACTTCCTAAAGGATGAAGTCCCTGGGATCCTTGGTGTCATTACCCTTCTTGGCGTGGCCGTCTTCTCTGGCAAGTACGCCGTAGAGCTTGCAGGCTCCTTCAACCCAGCCCAAGAGCAATGTGAGTGTGTTCACCCAACGCATAATTCGGTCGTCATCTTAGGCGTGCCTTTTTGGCTTTTTCCAGTGCAAAAGCTGTTTAATTGCTACAGAGGCATGGAAATGTGGTTGCTGCAGTGGTTTTGCTTGTGATAAAGACAAGCAATGTTGATTGAGTCTCTCTCTCTCTCTCTCTCTTTCTCTCTCTCTCTCTCCACGTAAATATACGTTTACATTTTAATACATTCACATCTTGAATGCACTGCGCAGCTTCAACCCAACCTTCCAAAGCACTCACAAAGGACGAGCAGCTGGAATTGGCGTTGAGGATGGCACAAAAGCAGCAAGCGGTGTGTAGCATGGTTTGGTCACCGTGTATGTGTGGGTGTGGGTGGGTGGGTGAATGTGTATATGTGTGCGTGGGTGCGTGCGTGTGTGTGCATTTCAGCCTGCTCTGGAATACAGAGGTCATCAATGCATCAATACAGAATAAAACCTATTTTCATTGAAATGACATGTTGGTGGAGAGAGTAAAAAACGTGCGTTGTTGCACTACCTGGTCCGGTTGCAGCTTCTCAACCTTTTAATCATGTACCTCGTTCTGCTCTTGATTGTTATTACCTTGCAGCCTAGCAGCATGTTTACACTGATTGCACATCCTTTCCAGGGCTGTGCAATGACACCGTCATAGCAATTTTGCGCCGTAATTACGGTACGGTTGACGGTCGGTACTGTCAGACCGTCAAAATGATAATGTTTCAGTAATGACGATGTCTACCGTCCAGATGGTTGAGGGGACCGTCCACCGTCATTGCTGTGTAAACACACACACTCTTTTGCTGAAATTTTGAGACCAAGATTTGAATCCTGGTCAAGATAAAAATTCTTTTTTCTTTTCCTTTCATTATTGCACCAATCGTTCGTTTGTACAAAGAACACACATGCAACATTTAGAAATGAGGAGAAAAGAGCCATTTTCTGGCCTTTTTGCGATTTTTGGACAGTACCATCTGGACCGTCATGACCATCCAATCCGTCATGACAGTCCCCAAATTCCGAAATGACGATCTAACACCGTCATTTACGGCGTCAACCGTTAGACCTATTTTGGCGAACCGTACCGTCACACTGTCATTGCACAGCCCTGATCCTTTCACAGCTCTATATTCTTAAGCCGCCTCACCATACCATTTCCTGGCACTGCATACCTTACACGCACAAATTACTGTATACCGTAGATCCTCAATCGCTTCGTGACACCCAAATCTGAAAATCAATTAAATTTTCGTTCTAGTTCGTAAGGGGGTCTGGGGATCAATTTTTGAGTTTGAAGGGACTTTGTCAGGGCCCTGTCGGGAATTCATTTGTGAATTTGAGAGCCCCCCACTGCTGGCTGCTGCTGCCTGTGCAGTGCTGCTACTGCTGTTGCTGTGCAGGCTGCTGGGAGACTGACCATTGGCTGCATGGGGAGAACGACAGCTGTGAGTGCACGTGTGCTTTCCTCAATCAGAGAAGCACACCTTCTCTTACCCACTTGACATCTTCACTCACTCTGTGAGGATGCCCCAGAATAAGGGCCTGAAGGGGCTTTGAGAGGAGGAGGCTTGCTCTTGGAGCCATATGCATGGGCGCCCCACGGGCCTCTTCATCACAGCCTCACCCCTTGCCTTTGCCTCTTGCTTCCTCTGCCAGCTCCTGAGCTGCCTCTCCCTCTGCAGCTGCTCGTGGTCTCTGCTGAGCAGCCAGCCCCTCAGCAGGGGAATGGGGCTTTGAGAACAGGGCCAGGGGGTTCACACTGGCACACTGGGAGGCCATTTTCAAAGTTGCCCTTAAAACCACTAAATATGGATAACTTTCGACTTCAAACCCTGTTCGGCAAAGGCTCCAAGAGATATTTAAATTTTAGTTTTTGCCAAGTAATTAATTTCGAAAATGATGGAGGATCTACGGTACATGTACACGCATACCTATACTCACATGCCTGCACACTATTTTTGCTGTGGTGCAGGGCGGCTCCCTGCCTGCCCCGGCACCCCCCGTGAATGCTGTCGAGGACGGATCCTCCGCACCAAAGGCAGCTCAAGAAGATGGTGCTGCAGAAAAGAAGGCCGCAGAGGAGAGGGCAGCTCAAGAAAAGAAGGTGAGCACAGCTGTATGAATCTATCCATGCCCGAGGTGGTTTTGTTCAGCCCTTCCTGCTGTATCTGACTTCTCTCTTCCGTGGCTGAATAACTGGGAATAAGAAACTAATTTTTTTTTACAAATGACTGGATATATGGCTGCAAGCCTCTAAAATGTAAGCCCGAGGCTAATATTGTTATGAACCTTGTACAGGAAGGACATTCACTAACTACGATTCTCGTTTTTGGGCTGGGACAGTAAGTATACTTTTTGATGTCGTTTTTTCCCTTTTACCGGTTGTTGGGTGGGGGTGCTGAATAAAACAAGACTGAAAATGTTTATTTCAGAGAGTGGCAGTAAGCGTAATAAGTAGCTGCCTGTTCGTTTGTCGGTCATCAGGCGTTCTTTCTAAAGCATGTTACATGAACCTCGCCTTCTGTCAGAATACATCCTGATTGCTAGCATCATATCCACCTCCAGCTTAAGTTTGCCTATTGCAAGCAGCTATTTGGTCAGCAATATAACTTGGTGGCATCAATAATGCCAAAAGCCGCAACTTGATCCAGTTGAATGGTACGCTTATGCACATAGGCGCCTGAAGAGCGTGTGGCTGCTGAAAAAGCAGCCGCTGAGAAGGCGGCAGCAGAGAGGACAGCCCAAGAAAAAGCCGCTGCAGAAAAGAAGGCTGCTGAAGAAAAGGCGGCTGCAGAAAGGGCAGCTCAAGAAAAGAAGGTGAGCAAAAGTGTCAGATAGGTGTAGCCTTGATGCGTTGATAATACTTAGTTTGCTTCGTTCTCTAACATCTTTGTTACAGTAGAGCTCGTTACTGAAACAAGGGGGTAAAGGTTCAAATAACAGAGTGTAGAATGAACTGCTACTGTAGAACTCAATTAGTACTTTTAAAGTTCCTATAATCTGTCGGATGCCGGGTTTCATTGCCAGTACGGGGTTCAGTCCTCTCAGTCTGCCTTGCTCCTCCTTTGCTGCTGCTTACTTGACCAAATTAAGCTGTGCAATGGCTTTTTTTGCTCTATCTATGGATTAATTTGTGTAGGCCATTCGACAAATTAATAGTAGAGAGGCTGACAAAAGGTCCAAATTGTGTGACACCCTTGTACACAGGCGGTCGAAGAGCGTGTGGCTGCTGAGAAAGCAGCTGCTGAAAAGGCAGCAGCAGAGAAAGCCCAAGAAAAGGCGGCCGCGGAGAAGAAGGTAAGACCTTTGCGCCGTTGCTTTGGACAGGAACCTGTTTTTTTTGTCATCGTGATGTCTGGTAGAGAGGTTGTTGCCCAAGGGTAGTGTCTTAACACAATGCAGCATGCTTATTGATGGTGCTTGAGAGCCCTTTTGTCCACGTACTGATCATTGTTCAGCATGAGCCTAGAAGCGCACCCTAACGTTAGTGCCCGCCAATAAAGTGCAAAGAGGGTTGCCCAAGATAGTAACTGTGATCATTGTCAAAGCCAGTTCACGCATTCTTTTGTTCCATCATGTATGATATGAGGTGAGATGAGGTTGCATGCACAGGTATGAGGTGTAAATTCCACATTTATGATGTGAGGTGAGGTTGCATGCACACTCAGGCGGCTGAGGAAAAGGCGGCGGCAGAAAAGAAGGCGGCTGAAGAAAAGGCGGCTGCAGAAAGGGCAGCTCAAGAAAAGAAGGTGGGAGCACAAGTGCCAGATGGGTGTAGCCGTGGTGCCTTAACCATTGCTAGAGCTTTGTTACCACAACAATAGGGAAAAGACATCAAAAGAGGAAAGGTACAAGGAACAGGAACGTAGAAGGTGTTGCTTGCAGAAGTAGGATTTAATTGGTATTAATTTATAATTTTTTTGTTCAATGCACAGGGGTGCTTTGCAGTTTAGACCTACCTTGCAGTCTGCCTCGCCCGTCTCCTTCTCGTTGCTGCTTGCTTCACCAATTTCTGAGCTGCACGATGTTTTTTCGTGCTCATTTATAGAGTAATTGGTTCAGGCTAACTCATAATTAGAGAGGCACCAAATTGTATGAGAACGCCTGCGCACAGGCGGCTGAAGAACGTGTGGCAGCTGAGAAAGCAGCTGCTGAGAAGGCGGCAGCTGATAAGGCAGCACAAGAAAAGGCGGCAGCCGAGAAGAGGGTAGGGCCTTTTGTTGCATTGGTGACCCGAACGTAAACGACTGCGAGCTCTATTTATAAGTTGGTACAAACTAAGTTGCATCACCTCTCTATAGTTCTCAGTAATGCAAGCTGCTCAAAGATGAGCTGTGACTTCCCGGCTCTCAGGAACTTTCAGGTGCAACCCCTAACGTGGGTAACGTTTCTCAGGTCTGGCAAGAGGTAATTGTCACTTTATGTCATGCATCTTTTTGTAGACAATGGCGCTTCATTTAATTAGAGAAGACATGCACCCCAGGAGGCTGAATATTTTTAGTAAATTTTAAGCTGAACCCCCTTAAGGGACCAACCACCCCCAAACGCCCAAACAGCGCCTCTACCCAGACAAAAGGGCGTCGTTCTGCTCTTTTATAAAGCGGGCATTTAAATGCTGACAAAACATATTTCAATTGAGTAATAGACAAATACTGCTTTGCGCACGCTCTTGCGATGACCACTTGGTGAGTTCACAAATCCTACTCAGACCTTTGTCGACAGGGTTTCCTACTTCACTTATGCATATTCATCAAAAAACACAGAGCCTGAACGTTTGGAGACACTATTTGGTGTGCTTGAACGCACCCCTGTGGCCAAATCAGGGGCATTCCATGCAGATCTGTGACCTTGCACACAGCCTCCCCCCCCTTTTTTGAAATCACACTATAAGGGTGCCAATCGACTGGATATGAGGCTGTCCCCGTGAACACCCCCCCCCTTTGCTAGCCAAATAGTCCCACTTAACTTTGCGTCACCATATCTCTGTAACCCCTGCACCGTTTTGAGACCTAAGCACGCGTTGGATGGCTGATGTTTTGCTCCTTCAGCAAGTGCTTGGCGGTTGGGCAGAGGTGCAGAGACTGGAACGTTACCTGGGAGATAGACTCCTGTGTGAATTACAACCTTTGTGCCAATCCACGACCTGTCAGTTCCCAAAAATCAAGCATTATGTGCCGCATTCTTGATGTAAATTTGGGGACGGGAGCAGCTGTGCGTAAGTGCAACACAGATTGTGCTGCATGACTCAGAAAATCACACGGTTTTTCACACAGTCCAACGATTGGCCCTTTCAAGTCTCGTTTGACGCATTTAGATAGCCTGCACCTCTAAGAGCAAAAAACCGGGCTGAAATTTGCAGCAGGTATGGAGTGACAGGATTTTCTGTCTTTTCCCCCTGTGTCCCTTGTGTGAGTGCCTCCCATTTGCCAGCATTCCCAGTGCCCCTGCCCAAATCTCGACATTGCTGCATTGTTATATGACATTTGAGGTTGATCGGTGCAGGTTCAGAAATGCACCTTTTCCCTGCCAAAGTGGGTGCAAAGTACACACCAGGCCCCACACAGCCCCCCAGAATGCCAAACTTACACCCAGAATGCCAAATTTACAGCAAATGTCAATGGTTTAGATATAAAATGAATCATCTTACATGCAAATGAGGAATAGGGGGCTTTGAATTGGGTGAACCGCTAGGGGAGACTGGTTTGTTAAGGGGAGTGTCTTGAGCTGAGGATTTAAAATACATATTCTTATTGTTTGAAAGTGGAACATTCTGGAGTCCCCCCCCACAAACATCTCAAGCCCCCCCTCCCCTGATCCAATCCAGACATGAGCTTTCAACGTCAGGACTCCACATTAGTGGGTTTTTATTTAAACTTGGATGTGCCGTCCAAAATTCACATGACTAGAAACTTGTATGCATGCCTTTTCGACTTGTTGAGGAGCATCCTGCAGTGCCTGTCCTTTGGTGAGCTGTGATTTATGTAGGCGCGCCTTTATAACCTATATTGCCTTAAAATTACCGCACAAAAAGTTAGTCAGCGCCATTAACTAGTACACACCACAAATACGGTCATAATTTTGCACTCAGGCAGCTGAAGAGGAGCGGGCAGCAATTGAGAAGCGAGCAGCCGAGGAGAGAGCAGCAGCAGAGAGAGAGGAGAAGGTAGCCGCAGAGGAGCGGGAGAAGGCAGAGAAAAAGGCAGCAGATGAGACAGAGGCCGCAGAGAAGAAGGTTTGTTTGTACTGCATTCCAATCCTTTAGATAATGGAACAGCCTAGCAGTCGTACTATTTTCATGGCTTCGTTGTAATACTTACCCTTGATTTTGGTTGCTACTGTGCCTTCTCTGCCCATTCTGTCCCTGGCACTCCATGTTCCAGTCCCTGCTATGTGCACGCCGTAACAAATGCGCCCTGAGAATAGTGCGGACCTCTGGCAATGTGCACTACCTTGAATACGCCATCGAAACCCAGATCACTCATGCTCATGCAAGACGTCACCGCTTTGGCCAAGAAATTTAAGATACATACATTCCTGCTGACCATGCGACAAACAACTGGCGATAAGCCTTAACACATTGCCCATCCTTGCCAATTGCCTTTCTACTCGCCCCTTTCTGCACTGCCTGTAATGCTCAAGTGAATAGTGTGACCTGATATTATTCAAAAACAGACAATCATGTTGTGTAGGGAGGTTCTTTTTTGGACACCGGTATCTGGACAGAGCCCATAAAATAATAATGCACGAGCAAGAAGAGTGCCATAGTCTAAACCTTGTAGAAAATCACACAAAGCTTTGTTTGAGCTGGCCTTATCTCAGTCTATCATACTGCCATGTCCGTTGTTAACAGGAAGCAGAGGCACGCACAGCAGAGGCCAAGGCATCCGAAAAACAGGCTGCAGAGAGGCAAGAAGCAGATCAGAGAGCAGCAGAGGCCAAAGCAGCGGCAGAGAAGGCAGCAGAGAGCCAGTCAGCTGCTGACGACCGTGCCGCAGAGCAAGCACAAGCAGCGGCTGATGCAGCAGAGAAAAGGGTGAGGATTCGTCGTGGTCTCCCTGTGTGCACTCTTATCACAATGCTTGCTTTGAATCAAATTTGACAAAGGCAAGCTGAGTACTGAACTCAGTGCTAATCTGGACCTTCATCTTTGTTGAAAATAAATCTTTCCTGTAAACAGTTGATCAATAGTCCCTCGCTTCATGTAACTGTGCAATCTGCTATGCAAAATCTTTATTTCAGAAAAGCACAGCTTTTGATTACGGGTCAATCACTCTTCCTACAACTAGGTAGTTCATGAATAGCCTGCTTGTATAGGGAAGAGCACATTGCTGCTGCTCCACTTCATAAGCTGGTTGATTGTGCTTTGAAGCCTAAAATTTGGCTAGCTGACGTGCAGCTGCCCTATATGCTCACATGCTCACATGGCAATATATTCACAACCTGAATTGGATGATTCAGCTCTGTGGCCTAGTGCCTTGTATTGGGGGAAATGTGTTAGAGCGGGAACTTGGCAGCTTGAGCAACATCCTGCGTGTTGTTTACTATAAGGCACGCGTTCCTGCCATCTCTTTAACGGCTTCTAGTATTTCCATTTCTTACACCGTACTGCTCCTTTAGTTTGCAAGTCCCAGTGATTGCGACTTGCCCAGATAATTAGCATGATTAGCGAGTGTATGTGCTTTGCAAGGCCTGAAAATTACATCACTCGCAGCATTTGCAAATTAATTGTGTTTTGTTGTGAATCTATTCACTGTTTGATACTCACATTCATCATAAGTGGGCTTGATTTGTTGTTGATATCCTGGACTTGAACTGCATAAAGTTTGGGGCGAGAAGCAAAAGTGTGTTTGGGCAGGAAATCAAATCCAATACCAGGCTTCGGGAAAAAGTCAAAGCTTTGCGAGGTTTAGTTTCCTTGATTATGACTTGAGTTAATGTCCTCCTCCCGGGAATCCAACTTGGACTTTCAGTGAGGTACCAAGTAAAAGGTAGCCAACACATTTAATACACAAAGGGATACTTTTCATTGCGAGGTACCAGAATATTATGTTGGGTAGTCGCAATTTTCTAATACGGCGCTCAACAGTACAAGCTCACATGCGCACTCAACAGGCGGTCAATGCAAAGGCAGCAGAAGAGAGAGCTATGGCTGAGATGCGAGAGGCAGAGGCTAAGACAACTGAGAAAGAAGAGGCTGAGAAGAGGATTGCCGATGAGCGTGCTGCAGCAGAGAAGCAGGTGCGAAGGTGAGAAGGAATGCAGCTCAGAATGGACATGCACCTGTTTTTCTGAGATCCACGTATTGAGTTGGTAACGTGCTACGCCAGCTGGAGCCGCGTGATGACCAACGGCCTACTTGTGATGGCCCAGCATTCTGGTTCACCTCTGACGCTTTCCCCTTGGACACATCTGCTCTGTTCTGACCGCCTGCCAGATCACGCTTCAAAATGACCCTGGTGAATACAAGTGCAGTTGTAACATGCTGCACTTTAGGTAGGGTGCAGGAGAGGGGAGATTGCCTGCGTGTTGAAGCCACTCCTCTGTTACCTGTTTTAGAACTAGCCAAGCTAGCTAAAAGTGTAGGCAGATCCGCTCAAAATGCAGCTGCATGATATGTGTGTCCAATGCAGGCTACAGAAGTAAGGGCGGCAGATGAGGAGCAGGCGGCTGAGGAGCGCACTGCAGCTGAAGCGCGAGTTGCAGCAGCAACGGCGGCTGAAGAAAAGGCGTCAGCAGCAGCAGCAGACGGAGCAGAGCAAGAGAAGACAGCAGCAGCAGGCAGAGCAGAACAAGAGAAGGCAGCAGCAGCCAGGGCCGAGCAAGAAAAGGCGGTGGCAGCTGCAGCAGAGCAGGAACGAGCAGCAGCCGCAGCGGCAAAGGATGCAGAGGAGAGGAAGGTCACAGAGGAGAAAGAGGTGGTAGCAACAGCAGCAGCGGCAGCAGAACAGGCAGCACCCGAGGAGGAGGCGGCGGCAGCGGCAGCAGCAGCTGAGCAGCGACCCCAAGCAGAGGCGCCTGCTCCTGCTGCCACCATCACCACTCCTGCCCCTACCTCAGAAGCAGAGATGTCTGCTCCTGCTACCACCAAAACCACTCCTGCTCCTACTCTTCCTCAATCTGCTACCCCTCTCCCCCCTGCCTCTTCTCCCACAGCTCTCTCTCCATCAGCTCCTGACAATCCTGCTGCTCCTACCCCTGCTCCTTCTACTTCTGCTGCTCCCATCCCTACCAACGCGTCATCTCCCACCGCTCCTTCCCCAGCATCTCCTGTCAACCCCGCACTTGCTGCTCTCGAACAGAACCCGGCAGCAGCTGCAGGAAGCGCAGTCGTGGTGTTAGGCCTGGTGCTTCTTGGAGCTCGTGGAGGCAGTGGCGGTGGAGAGCAGCAGGAGCCAGAGCAGCAGCAGCAGCAGCAGCAGCAGCAGCAGGGTGGTGCTGCTCCTAGCAGGTGAGCTCAAAGAGGGTGTTCATTTTTTATAGTCGAATTTATGATAACCGATTCACAACAGGCATATAAACTTGGTGTGTTTATCCTAGAAATTTGGAAGCGATTTCCCGATGCCTGAAAAGACTCCCGCCATCTATGCTCTGTTTTAAAGTACCCTGCCACTACCGCCACTGCTTGCAGCACGCACACGCATGCATGACAGCTCCATTGTGTGTACACAACAGTATGCTTTTATCCGGAACCAGCTCTAACAATTTTCCCACTACCCTCTACGACAATCTCAGCACGGACCCTGCTGCAAATGGCAAGCCTGATGTGCTGCAAAACAAGAAGGAGGCCCAGGAATGGATTGCTCGATGGCAAGTTAAGCAGTTAAAGAAGTAAGGGGCCTTATTTCAGCGTATTCATGCCGGAACTTTTTTGTTGGAAAAGCAATTTTTGTCGTTAAAATTGTTCATCTGTCGTGATTTCTTCTGAGGGTGCCAGAAAGGGTGGCGTTTGTTAAAAGGGCGGCATTACGTGTATCACCAAGGTCATAGCATAGGAAGTAGGAATAGGGGTTGATCGATTTAGTAGGATAACTTCGCCAAGCATGCAATTCTAGTATCCTCGGACCCTGCTTGCCTAGAATAGTGTATTCTTTTCCTGATTAATAATTCAAGTACGTGTAGCATTGGGTGTTAAACCGGTGTGTCTGCTCTGTGATCTAAGTTTTGAAGTCAGGCTTACTTGCATATGTATCCCTAAAGAAAAATTCTTAAGCTCCGTCCCGGTATCTGTCTGCAAGAAAAAGAAAAGAAAAAAAGAAAAAACTACGCAGGCAGTAAAAATCGCTTCTCACATTAATTAAGGAAAAGGAGCCACTTTGGTACCGAGTATGTAATGCTCCTCCACCGCGAAAAGGAAAGGGTAAGGGTAAGGGGTTACACAGCTATATCCGCCAGCGAGGGCAGTTGAGCTATAGCATAAAAAGCCAGCTTCAAGAAGAGAAAGAGGCCAGACTGAACAAGACACCAGAAAAAGAAGCTAGAGGGAACATGAAACTGATGTATGACGAAAAGGAAAGGAAATGTCAATGGGGATCAGGAGGGTTGCAGGCTTGGCCTGAAACCGGCTCCTGATGAGAGTTGATAACAGTGCTGGAAAGGGCGCGTATGATATGGACAAGTTTGGCAGCAAAGTTTACAGAGTGCACATGGAGCTTGGAGGCAAGCTTCTTAACTCTTTGAGAATCGAGACCCAGTTCTTTGAAAGGCTTCAGAGTGTGGGTGTTGTAGATGGTGCCGCCCACACCCAAAAGGATGATGTGGAGAGTGACGGAGGCTCCTTGGAGAATGTTGCAAAGGTCTTTGTGCTGTTCCTTTGTGGCATTCAACTGGTTCTGAGCGATGTCTGGTGTCCTCACAGTACTTGATCTTGACGAGGTGGATGTCACGCCGAGGTTTGCTGAGGTCTTTAGTCGGTGCTATCTGGGGTTGGTGGCTCTACTAGTGGCTGGCGGTGCTGCTGAGGTGCTCCCAGTCTCCCTCAATTGCCCCCTGCCACTCCGAAGAACACACCCCCCTTCATTAGTTTGTTGTTTTTGTGTTTTTGCAGCGATGGGAGTAACCAGTACAAAATCTGGGCGGCTGGAGGTAAATCTGTCTGTATCTGGGAAGCGGGGTTGAAAGAGCCATTTGGGAACAATTCTACTTTCAGCTGTTTCAGGAACCTGGAGATTTTGCATGATCATCCGTTCGTTGCTGCCTATATCTTTGGAGACATTGCATGATCCTAAGGAGCCTGTTTTGCTTATAGCCTTAAAGATCATGCGGCATGCTAAGTTGTGTCTTTCG
>Ga0307945_1001372_pt1 | contig 18941 bp, 17 predicted proteins | sample OrgLakmetagen228_FD_201818 | JGI IMG/M metagenome (GOLD analysis project Ga0307945, IMG submission 201818) | Saline water microbial communities from Organic Lake, Antarctica - #228 | ecosystem: Environmental > Aquatic > Non-marine Saline and Alkaline > Saline | place: Antarctica: Organic Lake...
AGGTGCTGTTTGTACACACACATGTGTGTTTGTGTGCTGTGGGGCTTGGAGTAGGTGCTGTTTGTACACACACATGTGTGTTTGTGTGCTGTGGGGCTTGGAGTAGGTGCTGTTTGCACACACACATGTGTGTTAGTGTGCTGTGGGGCTTGGAGTAGGTGCTGCTTGTATACACACGGGCCCGCCTCACTTTGAGTTACAGAGTTTACAGACAAATCCATCAGTCAAAACGGGCGGAAGCTAGGCTGACTCACTTAGAGTTACAGAGTTTACAGACAAAGTCAGCTAGGATGATTCACTTAGGTTAGCTGCTTGCGAGTGAGTGCACGTGCGCGTGGCATAGACAAAGAGTGGAGAGCTTTGCTGGCGCATGATGTGGGTGCTGTAGTTGGTTGAGTTGGGTGCTGTTGGTCGCTCTCATATCCAGTTCACTGGGATTTTACATCTTGCAAGTCCGCACTGCCGTCTGAGCTGCAGCATTTCACGCACTCGCAGGCATCATTTTGAACAGCTAGTAATGCTGGCAAACAAACTCTGTTTGCGACACTGGGTTTAAGCAACATAGCTCTGTGCTGCACTTTCTTGTTCTGCGCAGAATTCCTCACAGCTAGCTAGAAGTGCCAGAGTTGCCAACCGCCTTTTGTTCGTAGGGCTGGTCACCGCATAAATCGTATGCGTACACCGTATATGATCGTATATTTGGTGATTTCCCTGCCACAGATGATGTGTATGCAACGTATATATATAACTCTGGACGACACAACTTAAAAAATGCAACACCTCACAACCTGTTCGCGTGAGCATTGATTGCTCGCAGGGCAGAAAAGACAAAGGGTTGCACGCCTCCTGACCTGTGATTTTCCTTTTGAAGCAATGGTACAGTCTATCCACGCCCTTGAGAATGTCGTGCATTTCAAAACACACGCAGGGCTTCAAAGACGGGGACGTGCGCTTCCTGATCTGCACAGACGTCGCTGCTCGAGGCATTGACATCTCTGGACTGCCCACCGTCATAAACATGACATGTAAGTCACTAGTCATTGCTGCCAGTTGTGTAGGGTTGGCCAGAACCATACGTTTACGGTGTACATACCGTATCTCTTTCAGGGATTTCATCAAATATACAGTCATATACGGCGTATATATATACAATCCTGGACAACCCTACAGTTATGCTCACACATATATATACATACATACACACATTTCACTTGAAATGGCAAAACTATTTGTGTGAATGAGAATGCACATGAGGCTGTTGTCAGTTCAAAGTTTATGCCCAGGTCAATACCACTGAATGCTGGCTTTCCCTACAGAGGGCAGACTGATTTCTTGTATGGAAATGGTGGCCTCTGAGCAAAGCAAGCACGGATGCAATTTTTTTTGAAATCAATAAATGGTGGCCCCTGCGCAGAGCAAGCACCAATGCGATTTTTTTGTGGAATCAATAAATGGTGACCCCTGTGCAGAGCAAGCACCAATGCGATTTTCTTTGTGGAATCAATAAATGGTGGCCCCTGCGCAGAGCAAGCACCAATGCAGGATGCTTCCATTTGTCAACATAACAAGTAGGTCAATAGAAATGTGCGGCGATAACAGAAAAACAGGTAGCACAACAGTTGGCAAATGAGCAATGGAAGGCCACAACCCTCTCCTCTGAACAACCAGCATAGTCTTACAACACCATGATCAGCCATACGCCACACCACACACGTTGAATTTGCATTGACTTGTTTGCAGTGCCTGACAAGGCCGAAGACTACATCCACCGCAGTGGACGCGTGGGCAGGGCGGATGCTCTGGGTTTGGTGAGTAGCGCATATGTCAATCACTCTTATGCTGTAGCGCAATCACTCTTATGCTGTAGTGCAATCACTCTTATGCTGTAGCGCAACCACTCTTATGCTGTAGTGCAATCACTCTTATGCTGTAGTGCAATCACTCTTATGCTGTTGTGCAATCACTCTTATGCTGTAGTGCAATCACTCTTAAGCTGTAACGCAATCACTCTTATGCTGTAGCGCAATCACTCTTATGCTGTAGCGCAATCATTCTTATGCTGTAGCGCAATCACTCTTATGCTGTAGTGCAATCACTCTTATGCTGTAGTGCAATCACTCTTATGCTGTAGTGCAATCACTCTTATGCTGTAGTGCAATCACTCTTATGCTGTAGTGCAATCACTCTTATGCTGTAGCGCAATCACTCTTATGCTGTAGCGCAATCACTCTTATGCTGTAGCGCAATCACTCTTATGCTGTAGCGCAATCACTCTTATGCTGTAGCGCAATCACTCTTATGCTGTAGTGCAATCACTCTTATGCTGTAGTGCAATCACTCTTATGCTGTAGTGCAATCACTCTTATGCTGTAGCGCAATCACTCTTATGCTGTAGCGCAAATCACTCTTATGCTGTAGCGCAATCATTCTTATGCTGTAGCGCAATCACTCTTATGCTTTAGCGCATATGTCAATCACTCTTATGCTGTGCTGAGACCCTAATATCATAATATCATACTTAAAATTGGCCAGAACCATATACATATATATATACACGGTGTACATGCGGTATTTATGGCAGGGTAATTACCAAATGTGCGGTCATATACGGTGTATATGTACGGTTCTGGCCAACCCTAATTCATGCTGCGCAAGATGTTTTTGTGTTTTGGTGAGAGTTTAGCACCTCATGTTAGCTCACTTCAAAAGAATACCGAGGCGCTGAGGTGCTGTGCAACAGAGCATAAATGGTTTGGTCAATCTGGCCCCATAACATTAACGAGGATGTAAGGGACGTGCAGTTGCACCTGCTTGGTAACTTGTGCAAAACGGTACCTAACTTTTAATGAAACTTTGCTTTTGCATTCAAGCCAGATGACTTGACCTGTTGTAGCGCGCGAGTTGTAGCACAACCCCCCCTTGCTAGGCAAGAGCTTAAGCAAATTAAATGACGGCCGACAACGGTACCAGGCATATAACAAGCTTCTATAATGAAACTTTGCATTCGCATTCAAGCCAGATCTTGCGATTGCTTCGCGTAAATAGGTCTAGTGTGCTGTCAAGTGTGTCATGTGCGTCATTCCACCAGTGCTCAATTGCAGAGACGCCTCGACACAAGTCTTGCTCACATACACATTTGCGTACACACACAAACAACACACACACATACACACCCTTATACACACAATAGTTGCAATCACACCGCACACAGGCTATTTCCATCGTGTCCAAGGTGCCTGAGAAAGTGTGGTTCTGCAGTGTGAAAGGCTACAAGCCGTGGCTGCAACCCAAGCCTAGTGACGTCAAGGCGCACACCATTTGGTAAGCGTGCATGTGTGCATGAAAAGAGGATGATTGCACGTGTGTGTGTGTGAGAGTGTGATTGTGTGAATAAGTCTGTGTACATGTGTGGGTGGGTGGGTGGGTGCATGTGTGTGTGTATGTGTGCACGTGTGTGTGAGAGTGTGAGTGTGTGAATGTGTGTTTACATGTGTGTGTGTCAAAACCAGAAAAAATGCACTTCTGTAGCTCAGAAGTTGTGCACGCTGCATGCCACGCCCGTAGGGTTGGCCAGAAACATATATAAACGGTGTATATACGGTGCTTTTGGCAGGATTATCACCAAATCCGCGTGACCATTGCGTGCCCCGGTTTTCAGCAATTGTTTGAGTGCATTGCATGGGGATTGCGCACCCCTTTCAGTGGGAAATTTTGCCATTGCGCACCCCCAATTGTGCAGCACTTGGGAGTGCACAGACATTTTTCAGGGGCATTTCGCGCAGACCATTTCGCATCCTGCTGCCATCTGCTGCTGATGAAGTGTGCGCTACACTGCTGCCATTTGCTGCTGCTGGAGCGCACGCGCATGCTTCGTCGCTCCCTCATCATCTTCTGTGCAGCTCTTGCTCTTCTCTGCTCGGATGCAGCTGCTTGCCCAGCTATCTCCAAAGGCGAGGGCTGCTGCTGCTCTGCCTCTGATGCTTGTGATGCAACATGGGCTGCCAAAATAGTTCACCGATTGGGCATCCGATTGCGTACCAGTCCCACAAAATATTGATTGCGCATCTCATTTGCTCGAAAAATATATTAAAGTGCAATGATCAAGCGGCGGTGTGGTTTACAGTTCTGGCCAACCCTACACGCCCACCATCAACTTGCATTCCACGCTGGTACTTGCCAGCGTCATAGTGAAAAGAAAAGAAAAGAAAAACTACGCAGGCAGCAAAACATTCCCTGCATCAATTAAGGAAAAGGAGACAAATTGGCCCGAGAAATACTAGTGGGGATCTGGAGGGTGGCTGGCAGCCCCCTGCTCCAGACCGAGACCTTGAGAGCAATAAGTTTTAGTTAGCGTCATAGTGATGCAGTGATGCAGCTCCATTACCATCATCCATTACGCACTGTTTGAAGGCTACACATGTTACAGGTAGGGTTGGCCAAAACCGTATATATATACACCGTATATGACCGTATATTTGGTGATTTTTCTGCCAAGAATACCGTATGTACACCGTATATATATGGTTCTGGCCAACCCTAGTTACAGGTTTGTATTTGCCTGCCATTACAGGTTCATAATTACCTGCCGTACGCTAGTGCTGCTCCTGATCTTCCCTCTTCACTCCTGCGACTGCTCTCTGGTCTGAAGGAAGAAAGAGCTGGGGACATGTTACAGTACAGGTTCATAATTACCTGCCGTACGCTAGTGCTGCTCCTGATCCTCCCTCTTCACTCCTGCGACTGCTCTCTGGTCTGAAGGAAGAAAGAGCTGGGGAGCTGCAACAAGATGGGCAATGGTTCTAACTCCTGCATCTCGCACGCACATACACACACGGATTCACACACACGGACACACACATACAAAACGTATACACATACACACACACACACATATACACACACACACACCAATCCGTGTCCAGGTATAATGAGCAGCAGCTGTTGGGTGAAGTAGAAAAGCGACTGGGTGGCGTTATTGCCCGTATGGGTCCTGACCTTTCTCTGCCCCCTGATCTGGTGTGTGTAGGAGAGTGGTGTGGGTGTGTATGTGTGTGCTTGTATGAGTGCGTGCGTGTGCATATGTGTACGAACATGTGTGTGTCCTTTTTGTCGAGTAGATGCCGACCGTAAGAGTTGTATCTGTTTTGTACCACCACCCCTAGTCTTGAAACAGTGCACTGCTTGTATTTGTGCGTTATCTGTACCTCAAGGTGCGCCCTAGGCTCCAGAGCCCACAGCACCACATGCACAGAAGTCGCTCTGCTATACCATCGTAGCATTACGTGTATAGGTACAACATTTCGACTCACCCTAGGTATTTGCCCACGCTGGAGGCCAGTAACTCATGAATTTCTTACGCTTTACACAGGCGGCACGGATCGGAGGTGGGAGTGGGGGTGGCGAGGCTTACGGGCAAGTGCGCGGAGGTGGAGCTAGCAAGGAGGTGGGTCGATTTACTTTAGGCATGAGAGTAGGTACTAAGTAATTAGTAATTAGTAGGTGTAGAATTATTGTCCTTGCCTAGTCCCTTGCAAGCAAGTGCGCTGAGGTGGAGCTGGCAAGAAAGTGGGTTAAATAGTAAAGACGTTTGGAAGGCACAGTCATGGCAGAATTATACAGAACGACTCTGACATGAAAATAAGCGGGTTTATTCCTTTTGAGCAAGTGTGTAAGGGTGGAGCTAGCGGAAGGAGGTGTTATTAACTTATACTTATAGAGGAGAGTTTATCGCAGTTTCATAGTGCATGGCTAGCAACAGAGCTCGTCCTAATTCTTGTACAGAAAGAGTGTGGCGCAAGATACTTAGCGTGTGAGGTTTGCCTTGTTTAATGGCTCAAGGCAAGGTCATGTTTCACCGATTTCTGGTCAAACAATAAAGAAGTAGAAAATGCGACACAGATAGTGAAAACCACTCCCCGCTTTAATTAAGAATAAGGAGCCATTCTTGGTACCGTGTACCGTAAAACTCCACCACAAAGAAGAAGAAAAACCGACGGGGATCAGGATGGTTGCAGGCTTGACCTGAAAAACAGGCTCCTGATGAGACTTGATATTAGCATTGGAGAGTACGTGGTCACACACACAAGGACCATACAATTCCTCATAAACTTGTGTTCGGAAATAAAAGCAGCAGGCAGTGAGTTCATTCTCCGCTGTTCAGGTTTATGCTGTTGCGCTGTTGCGCTGAAATAAATCGACAACGCTTTTGGATTTGGTGCGAGTCGCACAGGACAACCCTGTTAAATTCTGTGCTGAAAAATCACCTTGCAGGTTTCAGAGCACTTGGATGCCATTCGAGGCAGCGTCGAAAGTCTGGCAACGTTGGAGTGGCAAGCACAGACCTCCTTCAATATGCTCTTACGGTGAGGAAATGGAGCTGAAACAGTAGAACTTTTGTGCCTCGATAAATGAGGAAAGTTCTGAATGAACTGATTAACAAGTCTGCAAATTTGACTCAATGAAAGTACCGTGAAAAAGAACTTTACTGTGCTTAAGTGTGCTTCGCATTGCTTGCATGTGCACTGCATTAAGAAAAGAAAAAGAACGCAGATGGTGTAAACACAACCGGCATGAATTAGGAAAGGATGTTATGTGTTCTGCGCCACCCAATGGATGCAGAGACATACAGCATCCCACCGCATGTGCATTGTATAGTAAGTGTTTAAACATACACTGAGACATGCCTGCGTTTACTGTACACTGCCTGCTGCCCACAGCAACAAGTGGAGGGACTCTCCTGGCAGAACGGGCAAGGAGAAGCGGCTCAGGAAGTGATATAAGGGCGGAAGCGGGTCCGCTATGACACTGCCTGGCAATTGTTCTCCTTTTTGTTTGCACCTTATGTAACGGACTTCTCATACTGTATCAAGTCATAACTTGCCAGCTTGGTTTTTATTTTCCTTTCTCAGCAGAACACTAGGGCAATCCTCTAAATTTCTGAGTTATATGGATTTATTTGTTAACTGGCCGATCAGCTGAAGTCCCCCCTGTAACCATCGTAATCAATTCAGAAGAGTCACAGCATGCGATAAAACGTTAGTGAATTTTGGCAGCCTCATGGAAGGTCATCATCTTAGGAGCAGAGGGCAGCAAAGGATCCAGGATTAGGAGAAGCAAAGCCCCCCCCCAAAGAAGTTGGGCATAGTGATGATTGCTTTTTCATACACACAGAAAATGGAAGCCACCTTCTTGGTACCGGGCAAAACAAAACTGAAACAGACAAAAAAGTCCAACGGGAGAGTAGGTTACAACGTTTTACAATGGTTACCACATGTCCGTGGAAAAAGGTGCCACAAAACTGGAGCTCCAGGCTTGCAAAGAAGCAGAAATGGCAAGGTCAAACAAGAGTGTCACATCCGTTGCAGCACAAACACGTTGCCCTTGTCGTCCCGGCCTACACGATGCTGGTCATCAAGGTACGTAACATCAAGGTAGCCCTATGAAGGTCAGGAAAAGGGGGGGAAATCAGTGGCAAAAACCAATGACAGGAGAGAAAGGTTGGCCAGAACCATATATATATACACCGTATACGACGTATCCATGTTATTTTCCCTGCGTTAAGTACCGAATTTACACCGTTTACATACATACAAGTATGGATGGTTTTGGCCAACCCTAGGTGAGAGACAAAACGTACCCTGACATGATTCAGCGCTGCTCTGGCAGGGGACAAACACAGGTAGATCAAAAAGTCGGCAAGGTTTTAACAATATTTAAACTCGTTCAAAAACCTTTTCAACTTAACATGCCAGCAGCAATGCAAACGGTGACTGAAGAGGGCCAATCCATTAAGCCACAATTAAACGAGTGTTAATTGTATGGGTGAAGAGTTTGCTTCATGGATTGGGTTGGCAAGAATTGTATATATACATTGTATATGACCGTTTATATATCATAAAATCCAAGCAAGAAATACCAAAATATACACCGTTTATATATATGCTTGTGGCCAACCCTAAACATAAAATATATGGCTTGAAAAATTGATGGTAGTCAACTGGTGTGAGCTTTGCCATGGAGCTTTGCTGCTCCTGCACCCCCCCACCCTTTTTGGGATCCGCACAAAGTGACCTGTGAACTGCATTTGGTGGTGAGGGGCTACAAAAGGTGCTGGCCCTTAAGTGCTCCTTCCCTTAATCACGCTGTGACGGTGCTCCCTTTCACTCAAGCTGCTCCTTAGCTCACGCTGCACAGCTATGGATCGCACACACACACTCTCTCTCTCTCTCTCTCTCTCACACACACACACACACACACACACACATGCCCTTCAGGAAGCACAGCACATCAACCCTCAGCTATATACCCTACAGCCCGTGACGTAAGAATGCACACAAACATACACACACATACAAATGCGCAACTAGGCCACTTGCCTGTGGGTTGAAGATGGACAGCAGGAGGTCATAATTCTTCTCAAAAAGCATTTGCAGCTGAGGGGGGGCCTGTCGGTGAGTGCAAAATTGTACATGACTGTGTTCATTCGTTCATGTTGTTGATGAGCGCAAGATTGTACTACATGACTGTGTTCTTATGTTCAAATAGATATGCATGTTTGGAAACGACTGTGCTCGTGCATTTATGTATGCAGATTTGGACATGACTGTGTTCATACGTTCATATATGCAAGCTATTTGCCCTCGTATAGCACATACCTAAAGTTGGCCAGGACCCTATATATAATGTACGCATGTACGTAATTTTTGCAGGGAATCGTTCAAACATACACAGTGTAGTATACGGCTTTGGCTAACCCTACACACACAGCTTAGGGGAGCGGGTGAGTACAATTTTGCACCGTGCGTATGTACAAGCTACAAATTATTTATCGTGCAAATTTCAGTCTCCAAGAACGTTGCGCTTGACTGTTCAAGCAAGAGGCTGCTCCGTTCTTGCATGTTTGCAAAATGTTTGCTCTTTGTGTTCACAGGGGGTGGAGTGGCGAAGACACCAGCAACTTAATTTTTTCTCATTCATCACTGAGTAGCACCTAGCATGCCATACATCACTGAGTAGCACCTAGCATGCCAAGCATCACTGAGTAGCACCTAGCATGCTCATTCATCACTGAGTAGCACCTAGCATGCCATTTATCACTGAGTAGCACCTAGCATGCCATGCATCACTGAGTAGCACCTAGCATGCCATGCCAGGGCAAGCTTATGTTGTCGTGATGTTGGACGTGTATGTTGACGTGGTTTGTACATAATTATATAAGAAACTTTTTAGCATTTATTTATTTACAGCCGTGACTTGGAGTTGTATGCTGACGCATTTGGACATGCTTGCTTGCCGTGGCAAGTCCTTTACCGGTCGCCAATTTCAAAAGCTTGTCAAGGTGATTTTACACAAGAAGCAGGTACCAGCTCAAACAATCTGTACGGAGCTTCAATTGTAGATACTTGCTCGTATGTGGTCTATGCACCTACTTAACAGGGGCACTTGATTGAGCATGCACAGCCCTTTGTGTGTGACTTTTTTTGTGTTTTGTTTTGAACATGCACATTCTTTTGCACATGCACATTTTTTTTTGAACATGAACATGCACAGCCCTATGTGTTCTTTTAGTTCTTTTAACATGCGACTTTTACACATGAGAGGGCGAGGTTGACTGAAGTTCGACCACACATTGTTTGGTGCCCCTTAGTGCCTTGCATCACAAAATGAACGAACTCACAAGTGTTCCCCTTGAGTGCGACACCAGAATGAACTCGGTGCCGTGACCACACCAGAATGAACTCAGTGCCGTGTACTACACCAGAATGAACTCAGTACCGTGACCACACAGAATGAACTCAGTGCCGTGACCACACCAGAATGAACTCACGAGCGTGGCCTCTTGGAATGTGATGTCCACACGAGAGGGTGAGACCGGCTCAAATCCAGCCTGTATGCTGAGTCTACCCTTGAACTGGCTGAGGCCTGTGACCGAGAACTCCACGATGTTGATCTACAGGGGCACGCAGGGGAGGGCAGGTGTGTGTGTTTTTATGTGTGTGTGTGTGTGTGTGTGTGTGTGTGTGTGTGTGGCGTGTGTGCACGTGTGTGCAACAACAAGCAAGTGGCATACCACCGATGGATGGGCAGAACGTCACCGTTGCTTCACACCGACCATTGCCTCAAACAAATTATGTCCATGCACGAGCCCTAGCACTCCTCAGTACTGGTCCAGCCGGTCCAACAATGTGAAGGGCTAGCCAGAAATGTATACAAATGGTGCGTATGTGTATTTAGGGTTGACCAGAACCGTGTGTGCACACTGTATATGACCATACTTACGGACATTTCCCTACCAAGAATACCGTACCTGCACTGTGAACACGTATGTATGTATGGCTCTGGACGACCCGAAGTGAAATAGGTTTCAATGGCAGTGGGCCAACAAGGCCAACATGGACTGGCCAAAACTACACAGCACACACGGTACTCATCTCTGGCAGGGAGTTTTCAGGTATATAGACGATATATTATTTAGTATATACACAGGTACTCATTTCTGGCAGGGAGTTTTCAGGTATATGGACGATATATTATTTAGTATACACACACACGGTACTCAGCTCTGGCAGAAAATCTTCAAGTATATGGACGATATACAGCTAATAGAATTTCGTGTGTGGCCAACCTTGAACAGTGTGAGGTGGTACTAATTCCTGAGAATTTGGATGTTTGGTGTAATCTGGAGCGGCTGTGTAGTCACGTTAACAGGTTTGTACCATGCAGATTGCTGGTAATGGGCTAGATTCGTGAAGCAGGTATACCTATTAGGCATTGCTGGTAATGAAGCCTCAAAAGCTCTAGTTAAGCAGGTGAAGTAGACGTTGCTGAATCGTACACTTCAAAGCCTGCGCTGGTGCAAGTACAGGCAGACGTGCTCACAGAGGCCTCGTGCTGAGATCCCTCTGCCAGAGGTAAATGATTTAACGGAAATTACGTATATCGGACGCGAACACACACACACACACACACACACACACACACGCACCCACACATGCACACACATGCAGTAATACAATCACAGACACGTTACTGTGTATCTGGCCAACCAACGACAAAGTATGGCACTTTCAAGTCAAGCATGTGACCCACTGGATCCCGCTTGGTTTCTCACTTGATCCCACTTGACCCCGCTTGATCCCATTTGGTTTCCCCCTTCTCATTGGCGCGTCCGTAAGCCTGAAGTGGACTTGCCTAACACATCCAAATTCAATAACGCTAGTTGGCACAGGAAGCACGTGCACAGACACCTGCATCTGATCATACCAAACCTCCTCCTGTGCTCGTCAAGGAGAAGCATTGGTTCACATTCAGGGACGATGTGATTTTTGTGTAGCACCGACAAGAATACCACCAGGTCTAATTAAAATCCAGGTAGGTGCAGTGCAGCGTGGTCATTATCCTTGCAATCCGTGAAACACCAGCAATTAATACCGTCAGGAAAAATTGCTGACAGCACATCCTATGCCCTGTATGGCCGCTTACCCCGTCATCAAGGCTGGCCTGAACCCTACAAACTTGCATCATGCAAGTTGCATGTGTACGGTACATTTACCGTGCTCATTCCAATCAAGGAGCTTCCATCGTTGTTCGTGTCAAAACAGTTCTGGCCTACCCTTCCTGGAGTGTCTGATCATTCAATATAACAACAGTCCTCGTTGCATGCATGCTTGCGCCCAACAGCGCTTCAAGATCAATGTCATCCTTCATCTGAACGTAAAAAAATTCTACTCCCCCTCTCAAAACAGTTAGAACTAATAATCTCCCTTAAGCAAGGTATACACCCACCGCATGTTTGCGCTCCATGTCAATCTCCTGGAGCATAGTGCCCAGCTGGATGAACTCTCGAAGTCCGAGCTTAGTGCGCTTCACGCCCTGTGTTTCAAATGTCATAATTTTCAGTAACACACTCATACCCAGCTCAAAACTCACACTAAACCCTTGCACGAATGTGCACGCAAAATACCAAGCAGTGTGCACTAACCCCTTGGAAGCTTATATCCTACAGCCTGTATAGTTCCAGTGCAATGTTATCCTCTACAACCTATACAGTTGCATTGCAATGCAAAAGCTGCCTACCCACAACCGACAGCAGGAGCAGCAACATTTGCCTGTGTCGCCAATACAAACTCCCACACCGGCCCACCCCTCTATAATTGTAACCACTGTGGCGTTAATGTGGAAAAGAGATCTAGTCTGATCACTGTGTTGACTCGTCCTTATCTTAAACTTCAATCGCTCCGTTCCTGACAAAGTGCTATTCTGCCTGTGCCAGCTCAACCACACAGCTGTGCCAAGGCACAAGTTTGGGAAGGTCACGCATAACCACTGCAGCACTTCTATTCCAAGGGTGAAAAGAGTTGAGCTTACAAGCACACACGCACGCGCGTGCAACACAGACACAAACATGCGTACAAACGCACGTACAGACATGCACATGCACACACACGCACACAGAGACACACACACTCACACACACACAAACCCACTGTTATGGTGATGGTGGAGTACAGCAACTCCCATGTCCCGGCACACAAGTGTAGGTTATCCACAGGGGCTACCACAGGACTCAGAGCCTCTAAACTGGTAACCAACGCACTGATGGTTGCCTTTTTTGCAGCCTGCATAGATACATGTGTGTATGAATAGAAGGGGTTCGTATGCATGTGCCTGTTACATGGTAATGTCCTCACAATCTATAAGCCACAAAGCCATTGCCTCTGTCTGGCTGTGAACAAATGCATGCACGCGCACGCATGTGCACGTTCACCTGCACCTGCGCACACACACACATACACACACTCACAGTGGTCCCGAAAATGCCTCTGTCCGTCCCTTGGAAGGCTTGCAGCAACTCCATTTTGACTGCTGCAGCTTCGGCAGGAGCAGTAGGAGCAGACGGCTGAGCAGCAGCCTGCGTGTGCATGTGTGTATGTGCGTGCGTGCAATGCTTGTGTGCGTGCATGTGCGTGTTGTGTGTTGTGTGTGTGCAAGTGTGTGTGTGTATGTGTGTGTGTCTGTGTGTGTGTGTTTGTGTGTGTGTGTGTGTGTGTGTGTGTGTGTGTGTGTGTGTGTGTGTGTGTGTGTGTATGTGTATGTGTATTTTAATGTGTGTGTGTGCAGTTGTGTGTGTGTATGTGCAATTGTGTGAGTGCGAAGAGTTTCTGTTTATTGAACACCTGCGCTTGCACGGAGTTGGACTGCCCTACACAATTGCTGACCAGCCTCCTCCTGGTTCTTGGTGGGCAGTATGACCTATTGTGTGATATCCTGGGTGTTATTGAGGTGTTTGCCTGGTGGCAAAACACTGTAGATTGCATTTCGACCTAGTGCAATTGCTAAGGTTTTAGAGTTATTATAATAAATACTATCAGCCGGTTATTTTTCAAAGGTAGCTGGCAGAAGCCAGTGAGAACAAGTTCTTGCTCTGTTGTTGCTTAGAGAATGGGGCAAGGTCAGAGCATGGGTGGGGACAAGATGATGGAGCAGGTGAGGAGTTTGAGTGCTCGTGCACCTTTAGCGTGCGCCTAGCGAGCACCAGGCACCAGGCGAGCACTCAGGCGGACCTTCCTTCGCTTTACGCTCTGTTTGTGTGTGTGTGTGTGTGTGTGTGTGTGTGTGTGTGTGTGTGTGTGTATGTGTGTGTATGTGTGTGTATGTGTGTGTGTATGTATGTGTGTGTATGTGTGTGTGTATGTGTGTGTGTGTGTGTGCATGTGTGTGTGCGTGTGCGTGTGCGTGTGTGCGTGTGCGTGTGTGTGTATGTGTGTGTGTACCTGTGTGTGTGTGTGTGTGTGCGCATGTGATAAATCGTTAGATTTCTTCAAAAGTACTCACTGCCATTGCTTAAGGTTATATGCTCGTATATGCGTGTGTGTATGTGTGTGCGTGTGTGTGTATGTGTGTGTGTACTTGTGTGTGTATGTGTGTGTGCGCGTGCGCATGTGCGCGCACACACAGCCTCATGCTCAACTCAAGCCTTGATGTGAACTTGTGCGAGTCATTCAAGCCTCCTGGATTTTTCCTGGTCTCTTTTTCTCTTCTTCTTGCCCCACAGATATTCAACCTCAAATTCACCGCCAAGCAGCTGTCCCGTTCAGCAGTGAAGTGTGAGAAGGAAGAGAAATCGGAGCGCTTGAAAGTGAAGAAGGCCATTGAGAAGGGCAACTTTGATGGGGCTAAGATCTACGCGCAGAATGCTATCCGCAAGAAGAGCGAGCAACTGAACTACATGAAGCTGTCCTCAAGGCTTGATGCTGTAGTGTCAAGGTGAGGAGGCTTGTCACCTTCCAAGTATCAAACATTGTCACATTGTCACAGATATGGCCTCACTCTTTTGAATGTCTCACACCGTATAAGCTACGCATGCACCTGCATGCACACACATTTAAAACACATCTATACACACACTACACACACATAAAGCACATATGCACACACATATACACTCACATGCACATGCACAAACACACACACACACACATGTACACACACACACACATACACACATGTACACACACATACACACACGTACAAGCACACGTGCACTCTCTGACAGGCTTGACTCCCAGGTCAAGATGCACATGGTTACCAAAAACATGTCGAGCATCACCAAGTCCCTAGAGCAGTCCGTGCAGTCCAACAACCTTGACAAGATTACGAGGACCATGGACCAGTTCGAGAAGCAGTTTGAGAACCTGGATATGCAGGTGCGTGTGTGCATGTGCGGGTGCGGGTGAAGTTGGGGCGTATTGGTGGGTGCGTCGGTGGAGAGCTTGGAGACGCATTCACACACATACACACACACACACACGTCCAGCCATCCAATTGAGCTTAGGTTGGTAGGTGGGCGGGTGGAGGTTGGTAGGTGGGCGGGTGGGGTGCAGGAGGCGAACCCAGTGGCCAGTGGTACTTGACGTGCCGAACCTAGCGTGGAAATTGTGTGCACAAAAAGTCCTGTGAATCTGGGCGGGTGACCTGGTGCTTGATGCTCAATCCTGTCTTCATTTTCACGTCTGTTATTTGGTAGCATTTTAGGAGGAATTCCTGAGACGAGGTTGGTTTCACAGCGACAGCCCGATGAACGTAGCAAAAACGGAATGCTGTGGACAGGGGACGGATCTCGCTCTTAGTAAGATAGGAGGTGCTGCATAAAGAGGCCGAGGTCATAACTAAAAAAGGAGGGCGGAAGTACTGTTGGTGCTCAACATGTCAGTCAAAATGTAGAGATGGCTACACGTTTCTTAGCAGTTATTGCTCAATGAATTGTTCAGTAGTTGCCTGTCTGAGTAGTGGGCTGCCATTTAAGGCTCAACTCAGTAATGCCAGCACCATGAGAGCATCTACACTCAAAGATGCGTTCACTCTTCTCGCATGAGCCGCTCCATGCCACACTGATTACGTCTGCCCGCATAACCGCCTGTGTAAAATGTAAAATGTGCAACAGCCTGTGTGTATGCTTCTTGCTCCAGCTTATTATTACTTTTTAGTCCCTTCTGTTTGAAACAAAACAGACGTGTGTTGGAATGCTTGCTGGTCGTTTCATTTCACTCATCCACAATAAACATGTAGAGTGATGCTTTTATGTTGGGTCAATATGCTCGAAGGCTGTTCTACACACTGGTTTGGCCTTGCTTACAGGCATGTCAATTTCAGTTTGCTCGCAAGTGCAAGTGGTGGGCAACATGATGGGACGGGCACGCACATATACACACGCATACACGTGCCTATACACGAAAATATATATACACACACACCGCACACACATATACATTAATCGCGTACACACACAAACATACACACACAATGTACACACACGCATACACATTACCCATACACACAGACACACACATACACTGCAGACATACGCATACCCCCCCACCCCCCACATACAAACATGTACACATATACACACGCATACACCGCACGTACTGATGCAGACGCAAGTGGTGGACAACGTCATGGGAGCTCAAGCAAACCTGTCCACGCCAGAGGAAGATGTGCAGAGCCTCATCCAACAGGCAAGTCAAGATCTTGCGACATGCAGACATAAGCAGGCTTTGATAAGGACATGCAGGGCTTCTTCCAATAGGCAAGTCAAGATCTTGCGACATGCAGACTTAATAAGGCTTGATGAGGATATGCAGGACCTCTTCCAATAAGCAGGTCAAAGAGTGTTGCATGAAGCGTTCGTAAGATATGATATTGATGAGGATGTGCAGGGCCTTGTTTAACAGGCAGGTCAAAGACGCTTAGCGTGTAGGGTCTAGTAAGAATTTGATAAGGCCGTGCATGGCCTCGTCCAACAGGTTGATTGCAGACGTGGCCTTTGGGGTTAAATATAATATAGAAGAGTTTGGGTGTTGTCTGTTGCTGTAGCCTGAGGCTACCTTCTTTCTTTCATTCATGCACCATGAATTGGTGCTAAGCCTTGCTAAACAAGCAATCCAGGACAAGGAAGTGGCCTGGTCATTAAAAAACATGTCCCCCCCCATGCCATGCCCCCCAAAAGCCATGCTCCCTCACACAGCTGGATGTCAGGTTGTAATTAAGCTTGGGGCATGGGGGGGGGCATGGGGGCTTAACCCACTCCTCACTCTTCTGCCGTGGAATTTAGTGTGGGCTCCTTTTCAAAGCGAAATTTTTGCTTTGGCCCTTCCAAAGTCACCCAACGGCAGGTGTAGAGCTCCTTGAAAAGTTCTGCGACTTTCAAAAAGTTGCCTAAATGAACAGCGTTTAGTTTTCATCGAGGCAAGAGTGCTTCTTTTTTCTCTTGCTGTTTTGGGAGGAAAGGCTTTGCTGCCTGCCTGCATGTATGCATACCTACACAAATATATGTGTCTTTCATCAATGTGCCATATCTCAAATTTAGGTACCTTGCAGGAGTTTGAGCTTTTCACTACGATGCTGATGAGCACTGCTATGTTTTTAGTTGTTTTGGTCTCGGCTTGATGTAATTAGGGGAGAATGTTCAGAAAAGAAAAAGATAATTAAAGCAGGCAGTGGGATCACTCCCCACAATAGTCAATGAAACGGAACTACTCACTCATTGCCATTTGGTACCGGGTACCGTAAGTGGTAGAAGTGGTGCCACCACAGGAAGAAGAAGGAAACGGCGCTAAAATGTTATGTTGCTGTTGATGGTATAAGTGGTATCACTACAGAAAGAAGAAGGAAACGGCGCTAAATGTTATGTTGGTGGTGGTGGTGGTGGTGGTGGTGGTGGCTAGAAGTCCACCACCACAGAAAGGAAAAGAAAATGGTGCTAAATTGTCGGTTTCTTGCATGTCTTTCTTCAATCCATGTAAACCATTTTTTAATGCAAGAGCTTCCAACAGCTCACGCTCTTATACTTTGTTACAACGGTAGATTCACCAACACACGCTCATAAACACACAACACACACACTCTCACACCCACACACACGCACACACACACCACACACATATAAAATACACAAATATAAGCACACACAATTGCACACACGCACACGCACACTCACACACACACCACAGGTGGCAGATGAGCACAACCTGGATGTGCAGATGGCTATGGCCAACGCCCCCTCTGGGGCGCAGGCATTTAAGCAAAAACAAGGAGCTGGGGAACAAGATGATGTGGCGGCTAGCCTTAGACAAAACTAGCCATACCGAGTTCAGTGCTCTGTAGCCGTGCTCACTGTAATCGCGACGATCGTAGCTGCCACTTGCAAAAAATCTAGCCTGGCCTCCCTTGCTTAGATGCCTTCACAGGGGATACAATGTTGATCCTTCTCTGTCTGCCTTGTGTTTGAATGTTTAAAGTAAGCTCCATGTATTCTTTCTTTGGGGAATTGTGTCTCTTACATTGATGTTTCTAGATAAGCAATATGCTGAACATGTACTCTTGGCCTGTACACATTTTGTTTTGGCTTTGGCCTACCTCTGGCAGCTTTCTTCCAGCTTTTACAAGTAAAGTTGACCAGGAATGCCCCCCCTACCATACTGATGGCTCTACTCGGTTTGTAAGGTAGCTTATAAGGCAGGTTTTACAAAAATACCTTCAGTCAAGAAGTGCGACTAGCAAGCTAGCCTGCTCATAAAAAGCAAGTTCATAGAGGAAAAAATAAAGCTTGTTATCACCTACTATACTGATGGCTCTGCACAGTATGTCAGGTAGGTGAGGTAATATTGTATCGCTATATATGCCTCTGGGGGGAATCTGAGCGGAAGCTTGGAAAAAGCCTGTGACCAAACCAAAAAAGGCGCTAGAAAAAATCAAGCACAGTTTGTAATTTCAGTTGTTAGAGGGGGAAAATTTACAAGCTTTACAAGAGAGGTCAGGGCGAGGAGGGATAAAAAATGGCAGTGAACTTCAGTCCAAAAAGTTTAGCTTTCTGACTTATCACATGAGGCCAGAAGCTTGTGTGCTCAAGAGAAGCGATATACCTACATCGGTACATCTTATTGAAATTAAGTACTGTGTAGACACTAACCCTACCCGGCAAGCAAAAAAGGCACGAGAACAAAATAAGCTGCTAATGCCTCGCTTACTCGGACACCGTAAGACCCTTCACACCATCAGCAACAGGCACCATCTACAGCAGCCACACAAGGGACCCACTCCACAGCCTCGGAGTTACTGGTCACCACAGCACTCATGAAATAAATAAGTCTATACGCAATCAGATCCGCAACAAAAATCAAACAGGCAGATGAGGCAGACATTGAACACAACCCCTACAAATATCTGAGCAATACTCCTGGCGGTGTGCAGGCTTCTGCCTCCCCCCAACCACCTGATCCCCACTGAAAAACTTCTCTTATTTTTATTCTCCAGGTATAAAAAAAAATTAGGAAATCACAGAAAATTACCATCGCCCTGGAGTCAAGCGACCAAGACCTTCGAGCCCCATGGCCTCCTGGGCGGAGGTCACGGCGACCGACAAGCCTTCATCACAGGGAGTA
>Ga0307945_1001373_pt1 | contig 18935 bp, 19 predicted proteins | sample OrgLakmetagen228_FD_201818 | JGI IMG/M metagenome (GOLD analysis project Ga0307945, IMG submission 201818) | Saline water microbial communities from Organic Lake, Antarctica - #228 | ecosystem: Environmental > Aquatic > Non-marine Saline and Alkaline > Saline | place: Antarctica: Organic Lake...
CCCTATAGGAGGCATGCCGAGGGGGGGCATGTTACGAGGCAGACCTCCGCGCGCAGCTATGCCCCCACGTGCTGCCACCACCGCCCCACCTTGCACCTGGGGAAAGGATGAAACGGTTTGGAAAAGAGCTACTTAGCCCTGAGGTACGTTACAATTGAGTCACATACTTTGAGCACGTACAGCAGTAACCCCTGCGTGCTGCTACCAACGCCCCAACTTGCAATGAAGTTAGTAGGGTTTGTAGGAAGAGCTTACCCTCGTCTTATTGTGATTGAAAGACATCTTTCAAACATGAACAGATATGCCCCTGCGTGCCGCAACCCCTGCCCCTTTTTACACTTGAGGAAAATAGTATGATATGGGAACGGTACGATATGGGAAGAAGCTATTCCCTCATAAACGTTTTGAGTAGCACACATCATCCAAGAACAAACACACTCACACACACAACACACACACACACACACACACACACACACACATACACACACACCTGAGGCCGTGACGTTGTTGGAGTGGGAGCAAGAGATGACTCACGAGACCTTACAGCAGCAGCAGAGGATGATGGAGGCACGGCAGCTGCCGCAGATGACGTTGCAGTGGCAATGCCATCACTGCCGGCGGCTGATTTGAGGCTAGCAGTCCTGTGTAAGGCATTTGCGTGTGTATGTGTGTGTGCGAGTGAGTGTGTGTGTGTGTGTGTGTGTGTGTGTGTGTGCGTGTGTGTGTGTGTGTGCGCGCGAGTGAGTGTGTATGTGTATGTGTGTGTGCCTACTTTGCAAGTTCGTGAGTGCCTACCGTGCGGTGGAAGCTTTGTAAGTGTAAAGTTGGCGCGGGCTTACCTTCTACCTTCTGGAACTGATTCAGATCTGTCCAGAAGGTAGAAGGTAAGCCCGTGCCAACCTTACACTTAAACCTTAAGGCTAACCCTAAAACCTGAGGCTAGCAGCCCTGCGTGTGGCGTGTGAGTCTGTGCCTATCATGTGTGGGTGCTTGAGCACATCTGCTTTGTGGTGGCTGCTGCTAACTGCTGTGCCTATCATGTAAGAATGCTTGAGCTTGCTGCTTTGTGGTGGCTGCTTTTAAATGCTGTGCCTATCATGTAAGAATGCTTGAGCACATCTGCTTTGTGGTGGCTGCTGTTAATTGCTGTGCCTATCATGTAAGAATGCTTGAGCACGTCTGCTTTGTGGTGGCTGCTTTTAACTGCTGTGCCTATCATGTAAGAATGCTTGAGCACGTCTGCTTTGTGGTGGCTGCTGTTAACTGCTGTGCCAATCATGTAAGGATGCTTGAGCACGTCTGCTTTGCAGTGGCTGCTGTTAACTGCTGTGCCTATCATGTAAGAATGCTTGAGCACGTCTGCTTTGTGGTGGCTGCTTTTAACTGCTGTGCCTATCATGTAAGGATGCTTGAGCATGTCTGCTTTGCAGTGGCTGCTGTTAACTGCTGTGCCTATCATGTAAGAATGCTTGAGCACGTCTGCGTTGTGGTGGCTGCTTTCAACTGCTGTGCCAATCATGTAAGGATGCTTGAGCATGTCTGCTTTGCAGTGGCTGCTGTTAATTGCTGTGCCAATCATGTAATAATGCTTGAGCACATCTGCTTTGTGGTGGCTGCTGTTAATTGCTGTGCCTATCATGTAAGAATGCTTGAGCACATCTGCTTTGTGGTGGCTGCTTTCAACTGCTGTGCCTATCATGTAAGAATGCTTGAGCACGTCTGCTTTGTGGTGGCTGCTTTAGACCGCTGTGCTGCTTGTGGCGTGCCATGCTTGTTATCATGACCACTGCCTTAATCATGAACAATATCATGAACATTACCATGAACATTATTATGAACATTCTCACGACCACTGCCTTAATCATAAACAGACTGCGACCACTCCTGAGTTCAAGTTAAGCTGCCTAAATTACAAAATGCAAATGATGTGGGTCCTACCAAACTAAACAACAGTTTTTACTTTAAAGAGAAAAACAGTGCATACCAGCAGCGTACGTCGCGGATTCTGTCCTTGACTACACTCCTGTACACCAGAAGCCTGAAGCACAGTACAACAGTATTACATTGGAGCGCACGCGACGCACCTGACAGCAGGCTTGGGGGGCCCAGCGCGTGCACCACCATCCTCAAGCACAGACACAGCACCAGCGTCTCCATTGCCTGTGTGCATGTGTGTATGTGCGTGGTTGTGAGTACGTGTCTTGGGGGGGAGGTAAGTGTGAGTGTGTGTGTGTGTGGGGGGGTGGGGTGGGGTGGGGAGGGGGGTGTGTGAGTATGTGTGTACATGTGCATGTGCATGCATAAGTGTTTGTTGCAAGTATGCATGAGCTAAGCACCCATACACAAGCGTCTGGCTTTGAGGGAAGTGTGTGTGTTTTTGCTGATTGAATTGCGGGTACTGCACATGCACACACACACACACACGCACACACACACGCACACACAGCAACATGAAATCAAGAGGATAAGAGACCATGTGCATATGTGTCGCCCATAAATGCTCACCTACTACCATCACAACATAAAAACATGAAATTTAAGCGAAGGACAATGCGGGTGCCGCATGCACACTCACTCATATTAGAGCAAGGAGACAAAAGAAAACATTCAGGCAGGACTCCGCACAACAATGAGAAATTTCGATACTAAGTCCCATGGCTGCAAATTTGAAGGAAACTTTTGCACTTACATGCAAAAACTCAGCACACATACACACCTGCACCAGCACTGTCATTTTGGCCAGCAGCACCAGATGCCAGGGAGCAGCCAGGGCACAGCCATTTATCCCCTGGCGGCCCCTCAAGACCAGCGCAGCTCACGTGGTACGCATCCTGTGAACGTTAACAAAAATATAAGGGGGGGAATGGCTGTCCGCAAAGCACTTGGGTGCCACTCTGTCGTTCGCAGGGCAGCCAAGTTGTAAGCCAGGTGCAGCCAAGTCTGCTAGTGGCAGAGGAAGTTGAGACAGGGCTTCTGCATTTACGTCCTGACACAAACAAGCAAGGCTTGAAACCTAAACCACGCAGTGCTCGCGCATCAACGTAACACAATGACACACACAAAGGCACACACACACAAACACACACACACAAGGACATACATAAAGGCACGCACACAATGACATACACAACGGCACACACACAATGACATACACAACGGCCCACATACACAAACACAATGACACACACAAACACACCGCACCAAAGGTCCACAGCACGGCCCACACACGTTCAGGAGAAGCACACACACGCCCTTTGCCAGGCACTAACCTTTCATACCTTGCACCTTGTAGCGCCCATATACATGCACACACACACGGACACACACACACACTTACACACCCACACCCATACAAACACCCACACACACCCACACCCACACCCACACCCACACCCACCCACCCACCCACCCACCCACACACCCACACCCACACCCACACACACACGCACAGACACACAGGAACACACAAACACCTATCTACGACGCATACACACTGGCACAGCTAACAAAGGCAGGGAGAACCCACCACGCAGTGCTCGCACGCCACGTACGCACAGCCCTTCAATAAGCTGCCACAGGAGCAGCAAAGGTCCACCGTCAGACCGCCGAGCTCTTTCTGATTCACCATGTCCGCCAGCTGCTTTAAAGAGACACCCAGGCGCTGTAAGGCTTGCGAGGAGGTGCGCTTGTCAGCCGTGCGCTTCAGGAGCTGCTGCAGCTTCAGGCTCACCAATAGCTCAGACACCTGCAACGGTACGTACGGTGCACGATCACACACATGGGTGTCACTGTCATTTTATTTTCAAAAGGTTTTGATTGTTGATGGTGCCCTTATGCCACAGCTTCAGGCTCACCATTAGTTCAGACACCTGCAACGGTACGGTGCACGATCACACACATGGGTTTCACTGTCATTTTGGTTTCAGAAGGTTTTGATTGTTGATGGTGCCCTTATGCCACAGCTTCAGGCTCACCATTAGTTCAGACACCTGCAACGGTACGGTGCAAAATCACACATGGGTGTCACTGTCATTTATGGTTTCAGAAGGTTTTGATTGTTGGTGGTGCCCTTATGCCACAGCTTCAGGCTCACCATCCGTTCAGACGCCTGCAACGGTACAGTGCACTATCACACACATGGGTCTGTGCGCTTCAGGAGCTGCTTCAGCTTCAGGCTCACCATCTTATCCTGCTAAACATGCCGCACACATATGTATAGGATTGGCTAGGACTGTTTAGGCATGAGTTTCTGTATACGTAAATGTATGGCGTATGAACCGTACATATACGCATATTGTATAAAACCGTGGAAAACCTGAAACGTTTGCTTCACGCGCATGTATATACTTGTGTGGTTCTGGCCAACCCCACGTATACATGTACGGTTCTGGCCAACCCCACGTATACATGTACGGTTCTGGCCAACCCCACGTATACATGTACGGTTCTGGCCAACCCTACTTATATGCTTTGTTGCTGTCCAAGCCAACTTTCTGCATCAGCATTACCCAAAGCCGCAGAACAGGCGCAACAAGCTCTGCGGGATGAAGATTGCTGAGTTCATCATGCAAATCTGAAACTCCCTTCGTGGTGTGCATCAAATGGATACCACTCTATCGTTGTCATTGATGTCGCCCTTACTCCTTGCAATGGCAATAGAATGTGTCCCACCTCACGATGCAAACAGGGACATAGCTGCACCCTTTTGCATGCATTAATTATTAAGGCAGGCACACTCTTATCCCAGACACACAACTAACCAAAGCACGTGCAGTCAACACAAAGCACCAGCACGCTCTATCCAAGGCACACAACCAACCAAAGCAGCCAAATAATGTGCAGTCAATACAAAGCAGCACCGCCCCACGACCTGTAGTTGTGCAGGAGATGTGCATGGGAAGCGACAGCACTTGCGAGTGTGTATAAAATACATTGCTTATGCGCTTCAAACCTAAACTGCACCTCAACAAACATGTAACCGACACGCACCTTGGTGGCTTCACCTTGCTCAGCCCTCAGCAAGGAATTACACCACACACACACACACACACACACATACACACACACACATACACACACACACACACTCACAACACACACACCTTTGGCGGGCCCTCCATGCTCAGCTCCTCAACTGAGCGCGCATCGTACGCTTCCAGGGCAGGGAACTCTGAGCGAATGCGAGAAGCCGCACGGCGAGCGGGCAGGCTCAAGTCCTCGCTCCTACTACTCTCCATGTCATGGGATGCTAGAAGCTGCAGGTTCCAAGGCTGGGACAGGGCCCACTGCGCACACAAAGAACCAAAGCAACAAGTAATGCTGCGTGTGCCAATGCGTGGGTAGCTTTGGGTACAGAACTCCTTTTGCCGGCAAGGACGGCAACTACAATAGGGAGCGTGAGCTGGGAAATTCAAGCGTTGTGAGACAGGTTTGGTTAATTTTTACTACCGGTTAGATATTTGGCTGGGGCCTAGTGCGTATGGAATCAAGAGGGAGAAATGTAGTGATGTGCTGGGCAGGGCAGGGTTGGCAAATACCCCAGTTGAAGAGTGGCCCAGTGCGCATGGAGTATGGATAGGGTTGGCCAGAACCATATATATACGGTGTATGTACGGTATTTTTAGCAGGGAACTTGCCAAATATACGGTCATATACGGTGTATATATACGGTTCTGACCAACCCTAAGTATGGAGTAAGGGGAGGAGCTAAAGGGACGTGCGTAAATGATATGTAATGCAGCATGCCTGTGTGTTAGTAATTTGTGTGTCTATATGTACGTATGTGTGTGTATGTATGTGTTTGTGAGCGTGTCTGCATGTGTATATGTGTGTATGTGTGTGTGTGTGCGCGTGTGTGTAAGCGTGTCTGTGTATAATTGTGCATGTGTGTGTAATTGTGTGTATGTGTATAAATGTATGTTGGGGGTGGTGGACATTACTGTGAGCTGCTAAGCTTGGTACAGGGTCTACAACACACGTGGACATGAAAGAGTGGAACTTATGGGTTTGCACACATGTACCAATTATTGCATCAAGGGAAAACGATGCCTCTATGCCTCCATAAGGAAGGGACCTACTCGTGCTTGAGTGCCATATTCAGGGTTGGCCAGGACCAAGTAACCCCCCTGCATACGACTGTGATTAAGGAAATTGCCCTGCTAAAATCACTGTAAGCACAATCTTGCTTCTGGCCAGCTCTAACCACTTTCTTACAACAGAGCCCCACCACCGCCTTGGCCTCACGAAAGGGGCAGCCTACGCTGGCAACTTGAAGGTGCAGCGTGCATCCAAAACCTTGCACATCATGCTTTGTTACTTGGGAGGTAATTGGCCGGAGGCATGGATGGGAAAAGTGGGCACTAGCAGGAAATTTAACGGCACCTGCCTGTCATTAAAAGTTTAGAAGCCTGCAGCTGGTCACTGACTTAAACCCTACCATAGGTGTGATGGACGGCATTGCAGGCTTATAAGCTTGCAGCTGTCACTGACTTAGACCCTACCACGGATGTGTGATGGACGGCATTACTAGCTTAGAAGCGCATGCAGCTGGTCACTGACTTAATCCCTACCATGGATGTGTTTAATGGACGGCATTACAGGCTTAGAAGTGCATGCAGCTGGCCACTGACCTAAACCGTGTTATGCATGTGATGATGGCAATGATCTTCACACAGCACACAAAGCAACCACGCTGAGAACATGGAGTGAAAGACTGCAAGCGTGGCATTTGAACAAGGTTCTAAAGTTGCAATTTGGTGCGAACACACTAGTGCGTCCAAGCGTTCCCGATTACGGGAGCCTACGATGTGCCAGGCAGAAATTCAGCATGCACTAGGCTTTGTTTAGCTGGCGCGCACACACACAAACACACGCACACACACATACACACACACGCACGCACGCACACACGCACGCACGCACGCAAACACACACAGACACACACAAGAAGTTACACACACATGCCTGAGTGAAAGGAACTTGCAGCGCGCGCTTGCACCAGTCGGGCATTTGCTCTACACGCTGAGCGACGTTGGGGTGATGGGAGGGGGGCGGGCGTATTGGCCGGATGGAGCATGTGATGGAATGCGTGCTCTGGTCCCTAAGAATTGCTCCTGAGACAGCCTTGTATGCGGCAGCAGTGGGAGGGTCCAGAGTCGCGTTGAAGATAAAGGGCTCTGAGTAGCCTGGGTTAATGAGTAGAAAGGGTGTTTGTGCATTGTGTGTGTGAGTGCATGTGCGTGTGCATGTGCAGGTGCGTGTGCGTGTGTGTGTGCGTGTGCATGTGCTTGTGCATGTGTGTGTGTGCATGTGCGTGTGTGTGTATGCGTGTGCGTGTGCGTATGCATGTGCGTGTGTTTGTGTTTGTGCGTGTGCATGTGTGTGTGCGTGTGCATGTGCGTATGCATGTTTCATGTATGCATGTTGTATGTGTGTGTGCATGTGTGTGTGCGTGTGTGTGTGTGTGCGTGTGTGTGTGTGTGTGCGCGCGCACGTGTGCGTGGCGCGTGTGTGTGTATGTGTGTGTGCGTGTGCATGTGCGCGCACAAAAAACTGCAAGGTTACTTGTGCCTGTCTAGGAATTGCGTGAGGCATTTGTTTCTGATGAAGTGCAGAGAAATAATGAGTAGCCGATTCTAAGGGAGAAGAATTACATGGCCTAGCAGGGCTTTGTTCAAGGTGGCCTGCAAAAAAAGCTGTGCATGCCCACACAAGCCTGCTCGTTTTGTCGGAACTTGCTAGCAAGCTTGCTGCACCCCTCCATGTGCAACCTCTGCATGCGCATAAAAATACGCAAGCACACACAAGCATGCACATGCACATGCACATTTGCGCACATGATGCAATCACACAAAATAAACACAGGCGTTTCTCCGGTTTGAAACCCACGTCCCGCATGCAGACAAGCTACACTGCTCCACAGAAGCCTCCCACTCTCAACATGTCCACATTACCTGCAGCAGCAGCGCCGATCATCACAGCCAGCCTCTGGTACTTGTCATCCACCGCCATGCTGTACGTAGCAGAGCTCCAGGCGCGGCACGTTTCCTGGCACGCTGAGTGGTTGCTACCGCTGTCAGTGACATTGGCGGGGGCTGCTTTAGTTGCGCTTAAGCCTGCTGCTGGTGCTGCTGGTGTTCCTGGCTGTTCTTCTGGTTCTGTGTCCTTTGGCCCTGCAGGAGCTTGCACGCCAGTGTCCTTTCTTTGCTCGGTGTCAGCGGCAGGGGTGGTTGGGTACACAGCGCCCTCTACAGCGGCATGCTTGGCCACTTGCTCCATTAATGAGGCAGGGTCAGGGCTACAGAAGCGCTTGCCACAGCTACATGTGCCCTCAAACACCTGAAGGATGAGGCGAAGGTATGGGATTAGGCTACGGGGGTGCTCTCAGCTAGAGCTAGGGAGCGAGAACTGAGGCTGCATGTTCTGCTTAATATCATTTCACTCTACCACCAAGGCATTGCAGGTCGCGGGTGTAGATGGCCGATTGCTGATGATCACTGTATATGCCATCCTCATAAGAACCTCCTGAATCCTAACCTCCACAGGAAGTTCCAGCCATCTGCATCCTGTTTAAAAGCACACCTTAGAAAAACTCCAGCCACATACACTGCCCACGTGTATGTGCCCACGGCACGTGGTGGCTATGCCCGCAGGCAGGTCAGGATCATTTGGTTGGGGCCTCAGGGACACCAGAAGTCCAGCAGGCTGCTGCAACTCAAGCTCCAATCTGACATCAACCTGACCAGGTAAAGTTGACACCGAGCGAGAGGAGAGAGAGAGATTGAGAGAGCGGGTACGGGGAAAGGCGTGAAGGGAAGCCAATCAGTTCCGCACACCCCAACGTGTGCAAGGGACATCCTCCTACCTTGCTGTGGACCTGTTTTTGAGCTTCATCCACTTCCAGGTCCAATAGAGGGTGGGACAGCCCTGAGGAGGTGTCCAAGAGAGTATGCCTGCAACCGAAAGGGCTATATATTTCAGCCGTCTGTGTGCTTCCTCGTACACGTTCATGTGAAGGTAACAATCCAAATACCATCAGGTGGAAGGGCAAACCTGGAGGAATCGGTGCACATCCGATCTGCCGCCGCCTTTGCGAAGGAAAGCTAGCAAGGGACACTCATCAAATAGAAATAATACTTAATCAAATTCAATTTTGAGGTGCCGTCTAGGTTTTGATATAAATACTGCTTTATTGTATCTAACATCTCACAACTAAAGCGTACCCTGGCAGGACCCCTCTACTGAAAATGTATTCTCTTGCACTTTGCTTGTCAGCTTTTCCTGCCTACTAGTCCTCTAAACCAAGGACAGGGAACCCCCCTGAATGTTGCTTGATTGCCTGGGCTTGCACGTGCACCCTCATCCAGGGGCAGGAGGATAAAGGAATGCCTGCGCTTGCGCACATTACTTTTGCCCCACATACAGCTCAGAGATTGTACTCATCCACCTCTCGTGTGCTGATCCGGTGAGCAAATAAAAATTTGCTGTTCTCATTTCCTTATAACTAGGCAACCACAGTTTCCCTGATGGGCCACCTGTTTGTTTAATTTGGATGACGTGCACTGGCACAAATTACACACAATAAAGCATGTTAGATCTCCCAGAAATGATAAGCAGGTTAGCTTATTTCAAATATACAGACGTGGTTAACAGCGAGCCTAAACCTTCCTTTCTCTCTCTTCATGCCTCGTGGTGCTCAGGTAGAGATACTTGGCAGAGTGGAATAAGGATCATGACACATGAGTTGGATGTCAAAACTAAAGAAAGAAAAAGAAAAGACTCCGCTGGTAGTGATGACACAGCCAGCATGATTAAGGGAGGGGGCTACTTTGGTGCCCGCACCACCACGCAAACAATTAAATAGAAATCAATGTGGGTCAGGGGGGTCGTGTGCCGTAGCACCCAGACCCAATCCTTGACTGTTGTTGCTTGTGTTATATTGCAGTGCATAGCTTGTTTTTATGAGTGCAGATGCATGTCTGATGGAGTGTTCATTCAATTTGTGTGTCAAACTTTAATCTTATGGTAATCCAGACTAAGGTCTGCCAGAGGTTTGTCTGTATAGTCTTTGTAGATAATCCTCATTACTCCAACGAGGATCACGTGGAGCTTGACTTCCCCTATATCCTTGTCTGTTTAGGTTGGCAAGAAGCACGCGGTGCTGTGCTTTTGCTTGTTGGAGTTGGGGATCAGGCTTAGTGCCTTAGCAAAATTTAAACTCAATCAGGTGAACCTCCCACTGGTTTGGATTCAATTTCTTGTCTTTAGCAAGCTACTGAAAATTTGAGTTGCGGGTGGTTGCGCGAGAGGAGCACACAGTGCTAGGTAGAAATAGGATGGCGTCAGGACGAGAAGAGGCTTTTTAAGCATGTGCTGTTAGTTTTGGAAGCAACCAAGAGGGCAGTGGTTTGTTGGCAGTGTTACTCAGATCTAGGCCTTGCTCTGATAGTTAATCTGCGCTGCCTTTGTCAGTGTAGGCATTCTGGTTGGCACCGCATGGTCCCTCAAAACTATAACTATGTAGACGTTGTACATTTGATTGTCATCAGTCAGTACTTGCGATCTATTTCTTCTGTCCTCTTGTTACTAAAGTTGCAAATATTTCTGCCTTGTGCTTATCAGATGCGAAATAGTACTCCACGATGTACATTGTCTGCACCGGTAGTCTGCTGCTTCCAGCCGCTTGATTGCAATCGACATATAGTGGGGAAGCACTTATGCTCAAACATGGTCAGTATCCGCTGCCTAAACAACCCATGCTGACCAGCAACGGTCGTGGAAATTTCAGCTCATATGCCATCTAATTTGCAGGAGAATTTATATAAATCATACATGATATTGAAACGCCCCTGATTTTTTATTAAACATCTCTCCCTCTTTTTATTCTCCAGGTGAAATGTTGCAAGACCATCTAAAACCATTGCAGGATAAAAAACAACATCCTTTCCTATTTCCTTTTTTAAATTTCCTATACTTCCTTTTTTTCTTGGGCCCATACACTCTCATTTTTGCTACCTCCCTTTCAATCAAAACCAGCAATGTTGTCCAAGAAGACAGACCTTTCTTTCCGAGTTACAAAGCTTTAAACGTGCTTGCATTTTCAAATCTATCCTTTCCTAATCCACGCTGCTAGTATTTAAACTATCCGCATCCTTATTCTTTTTTATCTTGACATGCTTGCACAAAGCGCACTCTGATCTCGTAAAACTTTGCAGGTTGGTCATATAATCAATCACGCTCATGAACACACACAGTGACTACACAGGTGATAAGCAGCTTTACACTGAATGCGTCATTTCCTTAACCCGTTTCTGTCTAGTGCACCTTTTTGTCCAGGTAATGATATTATCTTAAGACAGACATGCAGCAAACCAACAACAATTGAAAACAGAACCCTGCTAGTAATGAAGATTGAAATGCCAAAAATGCATAACAGCCAGCAATGTTGAATGCCCCACGTCGTATCTTGCTTGGGCCTACCATTGCGTGCTAATTGCTGTTGCTCTGAGGCTGCAAAAAAGCACAAATAAAGGTAAGGTTTGTGAAAGAAGACGTGTTTTGCATTCAATTTGGTAATGCATAGGGGCGAATTCATTCAGCACGTGCACAGAATCAATGATCTATGACTGCCTTATCACGTATGAGTAGGTATATAAATTCTTGTGCATGCATGTTAGATCTTAAGCAATAAAATGTATTATGATTTGCGAACTTGAACGAACGTCCCTTTGGCCCACATAAATACTTTAATTTTGTTAAGTGGAGTGTCTCGTAGTGCAGTTAGCAAATTCCCACCTCCCTTTGTGATCAGCTACCAGTACTGCTACATCTCTTTAGAGGTGACTCAGTCATTACCTGATCTCCAGGGCAGTCATGGAGAGTTCCAGGTGCAGCCGTAAAGGTGCAGGGACAGTCTGGTTGGCTGGTGATGTCTGAGCGATAAGCTACAATTATGCAGAAGAGATCTAGTAGAAGAGAGCTCCTTCCAGAGGATTCCACAGTAATCAAGCTGGGCATGCCATTTAAGCGTCGAAACTTGTTGTTTATTTCGATTAAATCACTTGCACTTACGCTGGGGTGATGGTGGATCAGAGGGAGGCATGACCGGTGGCGGGGTGGTGGTGTATCTATTAATGTTGTAGGGGCTATTCGGTCGATTGTGGCGCCTGCACGTGCGATTCACAAGAGGCACCTTTAGGCGAAGGGTTTCATTAGGCAACATTCAAGTATGTTATCAAGAGTGAGTGGCAAGCAGCAAAGATCTGCAACCGTCATGGTAAGCAGGGGATACTTGCTGTAATCTCTGCATCTGTGACAAGGAAAGATTATTACCCAGTTCCGGATATTAAACATCCAGTTATGGATAAAGAGATAGACAGTAGTACCAACAACTTTCCAAGCGCACCTGTGGGAGGTAAAAACACAAATCCCTTACCCTCAGACCTGCATAAACACCAACTTACCAATTACGCTTGCGGCGCGCCCCCTGGCCCCCCATCATGACTAACCGAGTGGGACGAGCGCGTGAATTGTAGCATTCGATAATTTTTTACTTTATTGATTAGAATTATTAGGCTAAATTGCGGAGGATGAAGCAGATGTGCGTAGGCCTCCACGTAACCTTTCCCGCTAAAAAAAGAGCGGAAAATCCTGCAATTGTTCGTTTTGAGATCCAGCGAAGCGTGGGACTCCTGTTTTGTGGAGCTGAATTATTTCCGGACGCTTGAAATGCTCCAGGATATTATTTGAGGTTTTGCTTTGCTTGGATATTATAATGCATCACCAGGTGGGAAGGCCCTGACGCCTTAAAATGCCCTGGGGTTTGAGCTGGGATGTTGCTGTGCCTGCATAATATAGTGCTGTGTCTGCACACCAAATGCTGCAGGACCGTTTTGCATCCTCCGGAATTCCTGAAATTTGGCTTTTATCCTTCTGGCAACATATTGTCTGGCTGTCCTGCTGTATAAGCCCTAAGCGTTCCCTATAGTATTACACCCTGAATTTGTACGCAATACCTTTCAGGCGTATGACACAATTATTCAGATATTATTCTGTTTAATTTGATGTTAGGCCGTTCGCCATGCTAGAGCAAAGTCCATCGCTTGTAGGTTGACACTTCTAGGTTGACACTTCTAGGTTGACACTTCTAGCTTGACAATTCCTTTTATCAGCTACCTTCAAATTTTTGTCAGAGCGAAGTTATTTTGCCCTCTCTAAACTCTAAGCGTACGGCTCTTCTCCAGCTGCTATAATAATAATGATCAATGATCCTCTCAAGTTCCAACAATCACGCACAACGCTTGTCAAGGGCTCAGAGCAGATCTACGGTCAAAGGTTAAATTAAGAGAAGTTAGTCCTGCTGTGTGAGAAAAGATGCCTATATGAGTTTCAATTCCTGGAGTAAAATAAACCCCTATTCTCTAAAGGTAGCCTTCTTGCACATAACATTACAGGCCCTAAGGGCAGGCATCAGTGCCTTACTCCTGACAAATTTGTATCAAAGGTTCGCCTTGACGAGGCTGCAAAACACATCCGACAGACACTCAGCAAATTGGCGTCTGCTGCTGTGCGAGCTTCAGGGGTTGGAATTTGGGCTAGGGCAAAATAAGACCGTGCCCCTTGGGCAAGGAACGACTCTGCAGGCCAGGACGTCCGTGGCTAAGCAGGGGGGAATGTAACCGTGCATTCTTACATACACTCTTGCAAATATATAGACCGGTATCTTAGACAAAGCAGCTATGCCAGGCTGGAGGCCTTTGTAATCCATACTGAACTTAAACTTAGACAAAAACGTCTACTTTTACAACGCTGGGCATCAGATCATCTGGCATTGCAGTGTGCGGTTTTGTTCGAATGAATGCTTCGGTTAAACATATTTAAACAAGTGACGACCATATACATAAAAAAAAGGGAGATGTTGAAGAAGGCAACTAGAACGGAAAAGGGTGTAGGCTGAGATGAGGGGAGGACATTGAAATTTAACTCCCAAAAACTTTGAAGCCCAAATAACACGAAAGGGCAAGCAATGTAGTAGAAGGGGGGGAGAAGCAGAGAGTGAGTCAGCGGGGACTGGGTAGCAAAATAACTACAACCAGCCGATGGCATAGCTATCTCGATATAAACCTTGGGACACTCAATAAACGAGGAGGGTAGCAAAGAGCAAGCCAGGATCAGAGCAACTAAGCAATGGCTGGTAAAGGAAAACATTTGCACACAAGGAGACACGATGTAATTGCCCCACTGTCAAAACCCGTTTAGTTTGTTTTCAGTTTGCTCTCCAACACCTTCTACTGTCATCAGCTAGAACTAAAACACTTTATCCGAAAATCAGTTACAACTTAATCACATGCTTCAGGTGTTAATATTACTTTTAACATTCAAGTTAAAAAGAGCTTAAAGAGAAGTCTTATATATCTGGCAGTGCGGCAAATGTAGAGGATGTGGTTGCACATGCTAGCACTCCTGATTTCAGGAGGCTGAGCTTGCGACCCTCTCTTCTCATCAGCCCCATTCATGCTTAAAAGGTTTGCTTCCAAGCGGGAGAAGGGAGGGGAGCAGCAGCAGCAAGAGCAGCAGCAGGCACCGGACCCACAACCTCCACCTCCCCAAGGCCCGTCCATGCTTGACAGGTTTAAATTCTCTTCCAAGCGGGAGAAGGGAGGGGAGCAGCAGCAGCAGCAGCAGCAGCAGCAGCAGCAGCAAGAGCAGCAACAGGCAACGAACCCACAACCTCCACTTCTCCCCCAAGGCCCGTCCATGCTTGACAGATTGAAATTCCCTTCTAAGCGGGAAAAGGGAGGGGAGCAGCAGCAGCAACAGCAGCAGCAACAGCAGCAGCAGGAACCCAACCCAGAACCTCCACCCCCCCAAAGCTCCATGCATGAGAGGTTGAAGTCCCCTTCCAAAAAGGAAGTGGAGGAGGAGCAGCAGCAGGTTGTCTCCCAGGTCCTTCCTGAAGGGTCGTCTGCCATTGCACAGCGCCTCCAAACCTTAACGGAGCCAGCTTTCCTGCCATCTTCTGGGGCTGTAAACAGACCAGCCCTGCTTGACGCTCATCACGATCCAGTGGGTGCTGTTTCAGGCGTTCGTTGTGGTGCATCAGCTGCTTGCGTTTGCTCTAGTTTTAAGTGCTACTTAGAACCATGTTAGAGAACGGCAAGTATCTGAATCATGCCATGGGCGCAGGTGGCAGGCATCAAAGCCTACGCAGGGTGTGTGTGCACTTGCAACCTTCTTGGAGACGGGGACTGGAGATTGGTCGTGGGAGATGAAGGGCGCAAGCTGAAGGTGCAGTGCAAGCGTGCAAGCGTGCCTGACCATTTGCTTAAATGATTGAAGCAAACTGTTCTCCCCAACGCTAGCCTCACAGTTGATTAACCCTGTGTAGTAAACAACAACACAGGTGTGGGCAGGAGCACACAAGGAGCCGGAGCATAATCTGCTGGACGCACCTGTGGCCATCTCCTGTTTCAACGCCGAACCAAATGCCAAGCTGCCCTCGCTCGCCGTCGCTGCTGGATCGCATGTGTATATTTATCGCAACTTGAGGCCGTACTACAAGTTCATGCTCCCGCCGGAAGAGGTCAACGACGAGGAACAGCTGTGCTGGTCAGTCAAGGCGTTAAACGAGGCTAGCTTTTGCAACTTGTTTGGTGTGGCTCTCTGTGGTGTGTGTGTGTGTGTGTGTGCGTGAGTGTGTGTGTGTGTGTGCGCGTGCGTGTGTGTTGTTTGTGTGTGCGTGTGTTTGTTCATGTGTGTGTGTGTGTGTGTGTGTGTGTGTGTGTGTGTGTGTGTGTGTGTGTGTGTGTGTGCGCGTGAGTGTGTGTTGTTTGTGTGTGCGTGTGTTTGTTCTTGTGTGTGTGTGTGTGTGTGTGTGTGTGTGTGTGTGTGTGTGTGTGTGTGTGTGTGTGTGTGTTCGCACATGTGCATGCATGTGTATGTGTGTGCGTGCGTGTTGAAATGGGTGTGCACTTGGGTATTGTGCGCACACCTGTTTGAGTATGCATTTGCGCGTTTTACTTGCAGAAATCAGTCTGTGCGTCCTACTGAAATAACACAAATGATCAGATGATCATGTCATATCCCTCCTCACAGGGCAAAGCTAATGGCTGGAGAGGTGGTGGTGGGAGAGTTAGTGCATACATTGACCCGGTTACAAGATGATGGTGTCAATCTGACAAGCCGGTCTTTGCAGGTGATGGGTTTGACTACTTAAGGCACAACACACATACGTGCACACGTGCACACACATACACATATACACACACAGTCACATACGCAACACATGTATACCAGTTCCAAGATGTTTTCGCTTGAAGTGTGCAACCCCACACATATCTACAGGTCATGAACATCGCAGATCCTGATAAGAAGCTCAGCTACGTCGAGCAGTGCCAAGGCCAGCCTCTAACTTCTGTTTCCATGATCACGTGCATGACGGTCATAAACCTCATGCTTGATGAGGTGTGTGTGGGTGGGGGGTGTGGGGGGGGTCGAATTGCGGGTGTGTTGGTGGGCGGGGGATTGTGGCGTTTGTGTTGATGAATTTGGGTGTGTGAGTATATACCTTCTGGAGAGTGTACCCTGTTGCGCCGGCTTAACACTGTTTCTTGCATGCACAATGTTTGGAAGTAGTATTTGAGTGTTTGTTGCGCCTTATTTCCTATATTAACTCACTCTGGTGCAGAGTCACGCTCTTTGCCAATGGCGTTCACGCTGTGCAAGCAAATTGAAAAGGGAACTGCTGGCAGTTCCGCACTCGGCTTGCTCGGCCATTTCATGCTTTTAATTTCAACCAATATAGATCAGGACGCAAGCGGTGCATCATCTGAATTGTCCTGTGCTAACCCTGCTGACCTCTGTAGTATTTATTAATGCTGTTTCAAGTACATTCATCCTCACCTTGTATGCAGAACATAGACCCGTACGCAAGCTAGGTGCACCTGCACAGCACATGATTTTTGGTTGAGTTTTCAAACGCATACATCTTAGCTCTAACACGTTACATGAGTTCTATGAAGGTGCTTGATACAACGTTTATGGCGCAAAAAATTTTGGACAACCTTGTCTGGCCTCCTGCTCTCTTTGCCTTTGTTTTCCTGTTTAATGCCAACCAAGTAATCAGCACACTTTTAAGTGTGCCAGAAATAAATCATTTAGTTTGTAAGGTTGGCCAGAAGCGTATGTAGAAGTATGTAGATAAGGTGTATCTACAGTAATTTTTGGCGGAAATTTTTTAATCCTTCAAACATAAGGCATCGGTTTCTTTCTGGCTGAGCCTGCACACCAGTCAATGGTCTTGATGTTGTGTCTACAACGCCCAACAACTAAGGCACTCGCTGTGCCACTTTTCATTCATGCCTTTGGTTCTACATAGCCTTTTTCGTATCCCTACGCGAAGAGCTAAAAACCTTGCATCAACTACTCCAACCGGCTGGCCTGAAAACTGATAACTCGTGCCCTGTAAATGCTGGAATGCAGCCGGGAACACTGAGCCGCCTTCTTTCAGCACTCAAAATAAGTTGTGCAACAGAAAAGCCTTCTTGCCAACACACACTTGCCCTACTTGTCAACTCACGCTTGCCTTGTGACTGTGGACATGCGCAGCCTGGAGCAGCCAGCTGCCTCTCGTCCTCTCTCCAGGCAACTTACCCTTTACTTACAAGCTTCAAACTCATTTTCCTGTATATACTTGCCCTATGACTGTGGACATGCGCAGCCTGGAGCAGCCAGCTGCCTCGTCCTAGGCACAGAAAGTGGCCGTGTCCTCATCCTGAACCACGTCGGCAGTGCGGTGCGTGTTTGTTCTTAGGGGGTTTTATGGATGTGGGTGTGGATGTGGGTGTCTGCACATGGTTTGTGCATTTATTGTGTGTTGCTGCACTTGTGTGTTTGCATGTGTGTGTTTGTATGTGTGCTTGTCTGCGTTTTGGTCTATTCTTGATAAGCACAGGAATGGGCCGCCTGCATGCAGCTTTTTATTCCCACGCTTCCTTTACTTTCATAATAGTTAAATGATGCCCCATCATTGCATCATACCTCATTGCATCCACAAAAGGAAATTTGCAGACTTGGTTACTATTACTATGCATGTAATCAGTTTCCTGTGCATGCCAGTATCACCAGGCAAGCATTTACAAGTTGGAGAGCGAGTATTTGTGTGGAGGTACTTACGCAATTCACAGCAGACAAGCGTTCATGAGTTAGAGAGCAAGCATTTGTGTGGAGACATTTGCATACCTGCACGTAAGGCTGTGCACGATTCTTGCTTCCTCTTTGTGCGTGCCAAACCATGAACACACACATATGCCCTTCCTCTGTACTTGCTTAATCTAGGAGGCACATGCACATACACACACCTGTGTTCCTGAGCACAGCGGCAGTCTTAGTTGTTCTCCATTTTCCGTGAGACCTTTAATATGCAAACTCGTTTCGTCGTGCACCTTTATTTTTTTTCATTTCTCTGCTTAGCCCGTTCCTTTGGGCACCAAAACAGTTGTGCACACCCTTACATCTCCTGTTCCTTGAACGTGTATGTGTGTATGTGAATGGCAGGTGGTGCGAAACATTTGGGTGGGTGTAGCTCCTGCTATGCTGGCAGTGTCTGGGGAACTAGAGGCCTCTCATTGTATCACAGTAGCAGGCAGGGATGGAAAGCTGTACAATATAAGGTACGGTGGCAGGGACGGATAGCTGAGAGAGATTATGTGAGGTGGCAGGGACGGGGAGCTGAGGGATATTATGTTATTATGTGAGGTGGCAGGGACGGATAGCTGAGAGATATTATGTTAATATGTGAGGTGGCAGGGACGGGAGTTGTGATAATCCATGTGAGGTGGCAGGGACGGGGAGCTGAGAGATATTATGTTATTATGTGAGGTGGCAGGGACGGGGAGCTGAGGGATATTATGTTATTATGTGAGGTGGCAGGGACG
>Ga0307945_1001374_pt1 | contig 18933 bp, 24 predicted proteins | sample OrgLakmetagen228_FD_201818 | JGI IMG/M metagenome (GOLD analysis project Ga0307945, IMG submission 201818) | Saline water microbial communities from Organic Lake, Antarctica - #228 | ecosystem: Environmental > Aquatic > Non-marine Saline and Alkaline > Saline | place: Antarctica: Organic Lake...
TACACGCATACACCATTGTGTGATACACGCATACACCATTGTGTGATACACGCATACACCATTGTGTGATACACGCATACACCATTGTGTGATACACGCATACACCATTGTGTGATACACGCATACACCATTGTGTGATACACGCATACAACATTGTGTGATACACGCATTCAACATTGTGTGATACACGCATTCAACATTGTGTAATACACACATACAACATTGTGTGATACACGCATAAAACATTGTGCGATACACACATACAACATTGTGTGATACACACATACAACATGCAGCAGTGTTGGTGTTCAGGCCCTGCAGGTACCACATTTGAGTGCCAAGTGCGCACAACAATACAGGCACAATATTTTGCACCTGCAAGCTTTTGACATTCGACTAGAGAGATATAATGCCATTTCAAGCATCACTTCAATTTCACAGGTACAACTCGGTGTGAGCAGTACTTGTTGCTGTGCATGACCTCTGGGCGTGTGCTGTGTGTGTATGTATGCGTGTGTGTGTGTGTGTGTGTGTGCTGTGCGTGTGTGTGCATGTGTCTGTGCTGTGCGTGTGTGTGTGTGTGTTTGTGTGTGTGTATGTGTGTGTGAGTGTGTGTGTGTGTGCGCATGCGCACGCACCTTCATGCCATGCAGCTCTGCCAGAAGGCTGAGGATGCCGGCAATCATAGGGTTGGAGGGCGTGAAGATTTTGCTGCCCTTGCAGCACTCCAGCAGCTTTGTGATGAAGGGCAGCACCGCAATGAGGCGGCCGCGCTGGTACGCATCCACCACCACCTGAAGGAGCAATCCACACACAGAAAATATACCAACTGGTCTTGACACGATTGGACACAAGCTAAGTGGCAGGGCGTGCAGTTGACAATGTACCAGGTGTGCATGTGTAGGTGTGCATGTGTAGGTTTTTGTGTCAATGTACAAGGTGTTTGTGTCAATGTACGAGGTGTGCATGTGTAGGTGTGCATGTGTAGTTGTTTGTGTCAATGCGTGGGTTGGGGAGGGTGTGTGTGGGGGCATAAGTTCATGCTGATGCAGTCGAGGCAAACACAAATAAAATATGGGTGTGGGAATTTGAACTGTTTGAAGAGAGGAGAGCATGCTGACATCGGCAACTGAGCCTTCATCACTTTTTACATGCAGAGCACATTCAAGAAGTGACTTTAGCCCATCTATTATTGTGAATGGTGTGCTTGGCCACAATATCAAGCACACTGACATCAACTGTCAGGGGTGCGCTCATGGACAGAGCCGCAGCCACATTTATTCGTATGAAAAGGACATGAAGGTCAACGCTGCAGTGGCATTTGCTTGTACCTACTTTTGTAAAATACAACCAATCATCTTGACCTTTGTATAACCAGGGAGGCATGTGGCGATGGGCAGGCATGTTGATGCAGATAATTATTTTCAGGGAATTGGGAAAATAGGGACAAACTGAAGCCTCTCCCACACCCATATTCAAACTCACATTCAAACCCGCACACCACCCACCGCTTTCAGCTCCAGCTCTTTTGACAGGATGGGCTTATTACGGGCCAGGGTCAGCAGCCCCAGCCACACACCCAGGTTCTTGAGCAGGGCTCGGTCGTTGCTCTCCTTGACGATGCGCTCTGAGTGCAGCAGCACGTGCACGTAGTAGTGCGTGGTGCGCGACAGCAGGCGCAGCAGTTCCCTGAGAGAGAGTGTGTGTGTGTGAGTGTGCACATGTGTGTGTGTGTGTGTGTGTGTGTTTGTGTGCTTGTTTGTGAGTGCTTCTGCGTGTGTGCAGTATGGGTGTACTTCTGCGATCAACTGCTTAAAGCTTATTACTGCACTGCGCCTGTTGTCTCCTGTGATGTTGTACTATACTGACTTGTCAGACACGCGGTCCACTAGGGAGATGTACAAACGATGGTAGTTGGCCTCCTGGGCGGCTCGCTTCACTACGAGGTAGTTAGCAAACCACTCCATGAACTCAGGCACCACCTGTGATGCGTGTCATGTGTCATCATAGGAGTGTTGTCACGTTAAAAACGAACCTTGGTGGATAATATAATGTGGACTGATCAAAGCGTGGGGTAAAAGTGTGCTGCAAACATGCTGTAAAAGAAGCCAGGTGGATAATTTAACGTGGACGGATGAAGACATTGCGTGAAAATGCACCGCTGTCACACCGGAAAAAAACGCTGGATATGATCATCGATGAATAATGTAACGTGGGCAGAACAAAGCGTTGGGTAAAAGTGCCAGTGCAGTAGTGCGTTTGACCTCTATACGCTAGTGACCTCTATACGCTAGTGAAAAACCTAGACAGGATAAGCAGGAAAGCGATCAGGTATGGTGAGAGCACTTGTACTTGACACGGTAGAGCACTGCTATGCACGCGCACATAAGGGCACCCGCACATAAGGACACGCTCTAAAAGCACACCAGGACTTGCCTTTGACTTGATCTCTGACGCGCGCGCAACAAGGGTATCCTCACTCAGGTTGTTGATGAGGAAATGCACGCGGTCTTGCACCTGCACACCAGCATGCACAGCATGCATGTTAAGCAGAGGACACACGCACTTACACACACACTTGATCCCACACCCGCACACACCCATTCACCCACCCGAGCACAAACAGCCACATTAATACACATTATCACACACACGAAAGCACACACACACACGCACACACACACACATACACACACGCACACACAGACAAACAGAGCAGGGTGCCTGCCTAAACAGCACAACTACTTCTCCTCCTGCTCACATTTTCCAGGGCGTGCTGTGCACGTTACCGCCTCATGTATATTACGCTTTTAGGTATATTACAAAGACACTCCAGCAGACAGTGAATGAGACCCCTTGTTTTGAACTCACATTTTCAGGGGGCGCCTTGCCCTTGTCAGCCTTCTCTGCCGCACTTTCCAGGGATTCTGTCGTTACCAAAGCGGCGAGGGTAGGCTGCCGAGCAGCTGCGGACTGTGAGGCGGAGGTGGGCTGCAGGGAAGAGGCTGCCACTTCATCGGCTAAGGCACGGCCGGCCTGAGTAGGGATAGTGGGTAGCTAAGTTAAGATTAGGGACGGTAGGGCAAGTAGTCAGGGTTGGTGGGTGAGCGCAATAGGTTGCGTAACTTTAGGGGCGAGCGCTGGATGCTTACTATTACTATGCTTACTATTACTATTAGTAATCATTATTGTGCAAGACTGGTTAGTATAAAGAGAGAAGCTCAATGTGTTTCCACTCTCTTTCCGGCCCAATAATCAATAATGCTGCACTGCTTGATGGTCTACTTTCAGTCTATCGTGCGCGGCAAGAGCCACAGGGTGCATCTCGGCACTGCTTGTAGTGGAGGAATTTGCATTACTAGCCCAAAGTACGTGCTTGATCTAACCCCTTCAACCAAACCCTCTCTCCTCAGCTGCTCTGCCACCTCCCAGTCCACAAAAATTTGCTTTCGGCATGAACAAAAGCAAGGAGTAGACACAAAGCAAGTCCTCCCTTTCTCCCCTTACCTGGTCAGCCCCCTCCCCATCCCCGAGCGACTGCATCTTGGCGCTGCCGCTGCCATCCGTACCCACACTCCCTGTCGTGCCAACGGCTCCTGCTCCACCCACAGCACTGCCTGCCAGGGGTGTCACTCCCCCCACAGCTGCGCCATTTCCTGCGGCTGCAACGACCAGGCACAGACGGTGCAGACAACGTGTGTGAAGGCCTGCTCAAATATGAGGGTCACGCTGTGGGCACGGTCAAGTTGCTGGTTGCAGCATACCTTGGTGTCAAGAAGCTTACAGTAGATGTTAAGTGCAGCAGCTGGACATGTCTGCAGCATCGCATGCCCAGAAACCACACAAAAACTTAGTAGAATGATTGTATAGTGCTTTTTTTAGTATGCCCAGAGAAACAGACATATGCGCACACGCACACCCTTCTCCCCCCCTTCCCAAAACACACATACGCGCACACACACACACACACACACACACACACACACACACACACACACACACACACACACACACACACACACACACACACACACACACACACACACACACACCGGCAGCCACACTGGGGGCTTGCAGCAGCGCGCTGGCTGGCAGAGCGGTGGTAGAAGGAGTGGGGGCGCCTGTGCTACCAGCTCGACCACCTGAGAGTAGAATTGCCCAGACTTATTCTCAACCACTTTGTGAGTATGCTTTGCGCAACTAGCAGGGTGTAGCAAACTTGCCCCCAAAGCTATACAGCACACGCCAACCCTTTCTTTAGAAGAATGAACAACGGGCTGCTCGGAGCTTAGATGGATGGGTTCAGTTCCCTATCCTGTCAAATGAAAACGTAACAAGCCTTTTTGTGCAAGTTCGGTGGCATGGAAAGCAGACCCTACCTGTGAGCCAAGCCTGGTAGGGAGCAGTCATGGATGGCGCCTCGCTTGCACGAGCAGCCGCCGCCGCAGCAGTAGTGGGAGTGTTGGAGGAGGCCTGAGAAAATGGATGTGTGCTTGTGTGTGCATGTGTGTGTATATGTGTGCGTGCGCGTGCTCGTCAGTGCATGCACGCATGCATGTGTGTGTGTGTGTGTGTGCGTGTGTGTGTGAGTGTGTGTGTGTATGTGTGTGTGTGTGTGAGTGTGTCAAGCAGCTGTGCGTAAGGGCAACAGGCATGACAGCAATAAGGCCTACCGATGCCAAGCACGTCTAGCTTATGACGACGTGCATTTTGTAATCGTACCTGCTGTCCCGCAGGCACAGCAGACAGTACACCATCCCATGCAGGACCGTACACACATGCACTTCTTACAGCATACCCAATGCCACCATGCGAGTACCGCACATCACCCTGCACCATCCCATACCTGAGATGCAGCAGGCTCAGGAAGGCCAGGGGGTTGAACAGGCTCTTCCCCCCCTGCCGTAGCCCCAAATCCATAAGTCATTGCCTTTTTGGGATACCCCCCTGGTCTCTCCACTGCAGCCACCGCTGCTTCTGATGCATCTGTAGACAGGGTGCTGCCGTCATCGGGCAGGCCAGGGGGCATGGGAAGACCATGATCACGCATGCTTTGCTGCACGCGACCATACAGCTCGGCATCGGCTTGGCGCAGGTGCGGGACCTATATGGGTGAAGGAGGAGTAAGAGATGGTACAAAGCGGGGGGATAGTTTTTGTGCTTTATTGTACGTGCACTACATTTGGCTCGGCACAGGTAGGGGAAGGGGGGATTTTTTTGGGGGCAAGCAAGAATAGAGCAAAGTTTGACGGGAAGGAAGTTGGGAAGAAGTGTTCTTGTTCCAAGTATGTGTATGGCAGTAATGGATGTGGCTAGGCTCAGGTGCGGGATCAGTGAGCAAGAGTTACAGAAGAGCATGAAATGGGAGGGGCGGTTGCGGTATTGCAAGCAGGCGCGCACGCGTGCACACACACACACATACATACACACACACATACATACACAGGGGATGGAGGTAGATGTCGGTCAATTATATGAATCACGAAGCTAGAGAGGAATGAGGCTGTCATTACTTCAATTCCTTTGGTATGGAGGAATGTGCATCTGCTCCTGTGCTCTGTGCCAATTTTAAACACTCCCTTGAAGCGCAGGAGCAGAAGCACGGCCCTCCATGCTGATGGAGATGTACTCAAGACAGCAGCTGTGTCTTGTTTTACGGGAGCAGAAACACACAGGTGGCTTTACAACGCTCCTTCCCTTTCTGCACCACAGGTTGTTGAGCGCCCTCGCAGCAGGACTGAAACACTTGGGTGCTTGCTCATGGAGCACGTATAGGGTTGGCCAGAACCGTATATCACCTTTTCAAATACCGTATATACCGTATGTACATAGGTGTATACCGTGTTCCGTATATACAGTGAAATCAGTAACCCTCAGATATAAATCATATTAGCCTCATTCTGTAGCTCTTGAAGAGCTGCACACCCGTATCCAATTTTGAAGTGCCAAAAAATTAAAGTCTGAAGGGCTAGGCCTATCAAAGCCAAACAGACCCCAAAATGGCCATTTCCAGTCCGAAAAAAAGTTCCAACTACTTTAGGTACCAATAAGGCTTTGTGATTGATGCAAATACATGCATTAAAAGAAAGTGGGAAGCAAAGGGATTGCTTAAGTTAAAGACAGAAACAAATTGACCAAAAAGAGCAAAGAGGACTGTTGTTGCTGGGATTCGTACCTGGGTCTGGGGTGTGCACTACCTGAAATACGGTTTAGCACCGCATTTTTATACGGAATACGGCGATATACACCGTATAATACCTATCCATTTCTGATTCGGAAAATATGGAATACACATACGCCCCACCCCCCTGTATTATACAGCATATAATACCTAGAATTATACTTATACGGATCTGGCCCACCCCAAGCACGTACTATGACGCGCCTGCCTTAAGACTCAAGACCTTACTCCTCCCATTCTTGTTGACGTACCGCAAGAAAGATTGGGAGAAGCGTGGTATAGAGGTAAGCATGCCATAACACGTGGGCATGCACATGACACTGAGGAAAGGGGGACAGGGGCTTACTATCTTTTTAATTCTGGGAAATAACTTATATGCTTGATAGGAACAATTGCTTGCACACAGCCAATGATAGGCAGCGGCCTCACCTGCAGCACGCGTGCGCAAAACTGGGGCCACAAGTGTATGTTGCCCACAAACTGGTGGAGCGCGACCGTGCCAAATGCGTACATCTTGGAGCCGGGCGGCTTGGCAAGAGCTTCCTGTGTTGATTTCATGGGTACAAACAGATGTGTGTAAGAAGCTTACTTTGTGACAATGTGCAGCTCCTGCTTGAAGACCCTAAACAAAAATGAAACACCTTCGGTTCACTATGAACAAGTCTGGGCAGCAAATTAAGCTATGTCTGGCCTTCTCAACACACAGCTACCACTACATGTGTGAAAGCACTCCGTACAAGCTGCAAGTACAATTGCCTATCAGCTTACCTGCACATAGCGGAGCGCCATACCCAACGTAATGCTGCTGACCAGCTGGTGTCCCACCAGTGCACCAAACAGAAGTGCTGTGATGTGCAGTTCCTGCGTAAGTGTGCACAGACACGATTATGAGGAGCAATTTCATGTTCCCTTTCAAGGCACACTGAGTGTGGGCAACCTGGCTGACAGGCTGTCGCTGTAACCCCCTTCCAGGTGCATCTGACACGCCCAATGATGGGCCTCCACTCACACCTTTCCTGTGACTATCCTACTGCGGTTATGGTAGCAAGAGCATTTTCAACTACGCACTGCACTCACTTTGTCCGGGTAGCGTGGGAAGAAGCGGTACTCATCGAACAGATTGTGAATCATGCACGCAAACACCTCCTGCTCGTGCGCGTTGTTGCTGGTCTTAAAGGACTGTAGCAGCTGCACCACCTGCGCAAGTAGCAAACCTTTTTTGGACACTACAACAGGCAAAATGCAGAGGATGAGTTTATGGTGTGCATAACAACAAACAGAAAATAGCATTAATTTATTCATTCTCAGACAGCAGCACACGCAGAAAAAGAGGACAAGAAAGCCAATCGGGAGGACTTAAGCACAGCTGCATTTTAACACCAGGCGGAATGAGCACAGCATTTTCAATCTCAATAATAGTACTCAGAGGGTTGGAGCTGTAAGGCTTTCAACTCGTGTAATGGCAGTTCACAATCAGGAATCACACAGCACACGTTAGTTTTCAGATTGAGCAGGTTATTGTAGTTTACACATTACTTCCTGCGACAAGATTGCATGTGTGCCTACGTGTACACAAAAAAAAAACATCAAAGAGGTGGCGTCGGAGCAATTAGTAGAATGATAGAAAGGGCCTTGGCTGCGCTGCCTCACACACACGCACACACGCACGCACATGCACACACACACACACACATCCACGTACGCGCACCTCGTCAATGGGCTCCTGCTCGCTGTAAATCTTCTGGAAGTGCAGGTTGGCTTCCTCCTCCACGTCACTGGCAAAGGGATCGTTACCCTGCAAGTGTGGGATAAGGACATAATGCATAAATACGGGTGCAGGACACAAACTCAGCCAGGGAAAGGAAGGGGGGGTAGTATTCAATTGTCTACTAAAGTTCACAGATATGATTGGCCACAACCATAATTAAATGGTGCGCACGCAAAAATGCAAGCAAGGAACAGCCGGAAGCTCTATGTAAAAAATTCACAGTGTATGTCCCGTGGTAGGCAATCCTAGTGAACCCTCACAAATAGACAATATTTAAGTAGAGACAGAAGGGTCAGGCAAAGAGCAGGTGACTGCAAGAGACATCAATTCTTCTTGTTCAAGCAAGCGTGTCTCTGGACAGCCAGTCCCACAACAGCCGAGTGGTGCCGTCTCTCCCTTCATATGTTAGAGGGCAATAGGCATGGCTCAAAGCATGTGGCTTATCACAAATAAAGTGCAAGGCATGGTAGTATCCCTTGTGCCTGCCCAACTCAGCAACTGCCCACCTCACCAATCACACCTTTGCCAACATTACCCATTTAAAACAAAGCGACACTCACCGACACCAACACCGTGAGTGTGGGGAACAAGCGGGCCACTTGCGCCTGCACCTTCTTCAGCAGCTGCCCCACATCACCAGGGATTTGGCCGCGCATGGGCTGCAGTGCTCGCAGCAGTGCACGCACGCTGGCCTCAGCGAGAGGAGCCTGGCCGGGGGGCTGCTCCGGCTGTGTGTGTGTGTGTGTGTGTGTGTGTGTGTGTGCACGCGTGTGATTTATGTGTGTGAGGGAGAGGAGGGAGAGTAATGAGGCGCTTAAGTAACAGCTAAAGCTGCACAAACAATCCCTCAAATGTATGTGTGTGAGGGAGACAACGCGAGGGGGGCTTCACCAAAGAGCACTGTACACTGTCTGTTACACCACCCTCATCAGTTTAAACATAACAGCGCAACGAGCCCCACGTCCCTAGCAGACCTTTTAGAAAACAAACAGTACCCACTCATCATTGAGAAGCAAGCACTTTGAGAAGCAAACGCCCATGAACGCCAGCGCAGTTTCTGTGGGTGCATGTATCCAAAATGGTCACTCACCGCAATGCGCACGTCCATGAACGCCAGCAGCGCAGTCACAAAGTGCACGGCGTCTTGTGTCATTAGGTCTGTGGCCCAATGCTCCAAGTCCAGCAGGCCACGTGTGCTGGCCAGCACTGCCAGTTCTAAGGAGAAGGCATAAGGGGCCATAGACAGCACTCCTGACAGCGCCTACGTGGCGTTTTTTGCAATTCAGTTGTGTGTGAGTGCATGAAGGCATTGCGTACGTGCTGTGGGGTTTGTACACTGTAGAGTGAGTGTGAGCACCGTAGTGGGCACAAAAGTGGGAATGCAATGAGCATGAGGGGGCAAGGTCCTAGAGCTTACGTAGCTCTCATGTAGACCTGTTTCAGACAGGCAAGATAGATCTTTGAAGAACACTCACTGAGTCGCAAAATTCCCAGCCAATTTCCCGCAACACATCCCATGACTTAAAACTGATTCCCTCGATTTCAACACTCAAGATGAGCTCCACCACCTCACCCTCACATGCAAGTCCTGGCAGATGTCCAGCACCCGTGGTAAATTGCCCGCGTCCTGAGCCACGTACTCCACTAGTGCTTCAGCCACGAGACCAGGCGCACCGCTCCACAGGCGACACAGCACGGCCTGAACAATTAAAAGGATAACAGTGTGATCTGTACCTATTCTGTAGGGCTCAAAGGCATGATACCAACTCCCTCCCTGCTTGTTGGGAGGGTGAGACCAAAAGGTAGGTCGGGGTGACCAAGTTTCAGGTTAGGTAGAGGCGGGACAATAGAACGTATTAGCATATAAGAATGCCTGGAAACATTTAAAAATGGGGAAGTTATAGGCAAGTGCAGGTATTTGAAAGGATAAGATGCACCGCTTCTACACACCCACAACTTCTCAGACCCTCTGCATGTGTTTTAGAGGCCTTCATGCGCACTACACTCAGGGTTCCTTTTAACTCCCCTAAACATGGCCAGAACTGAGCTGGGGTTTGACCTCTGGTATGAAACAGCTGCGCTTCTTGCTGTTACGACTCAGAGCATCAACAGGAAAGGTTACATGACAGGGGGGTGAGTGTGACATGTTGCACACACCTGCCAACTTTAAGGAAGCGTATGCACTTGCCTGTGACACGGGGCTGTTGCTGGACAGGTGCGCTGGCAGCAGTAGGCTGAAGACCTCCCGCTGGAGCAGGGACCACTCCATGGGGGGCACGGCCGCCATGGACACCAGGAGGACCTGCATGTGTGGTGAGAAGCAGACCAGCTGTGCTGTACGGCTCCACATGTGCTGAATCATTGCGGTGCGGTCTCGCGTTACCAGTCAAATGCTTTGTGCAACACCACGCCGCCCAAAGCGAGCACAAGCATGAGACGACTTCCAGCTTAGCTGTACACATATGAGATGCACGCATGTATCTTGACCGTGCTTGTGGCATCTGACATGCGTGATTGATGAGCGTGACATGTATGGAATTACACGTGCACATGTCTCTCGTTCGTGCACAGGCGTTCCATATTAATACACACATCTTGACAATCCATAACTCATCAATCACCTGTCCCACAGAGGAGACATGCACAACAGCCCCTCACCTCAGGGCACTCGTTCAGCGCGCTCTGCAGCATCAGACGCACCAACCCCTGGTGGATTGGATCCACGAACAGGTAGCACAGCACTTGCTGCAGGTCAATGCTGAGCCAGGCCTGGTTGGGGGTGCCTGTGGGGGACTTGCCCGCTTGCTGCAAGACATCCAGGGGAGGGGCCATGCGCTCGGAGCCCTGAAAGGAGAACAGCTCCGGGTCCGCTGTTACAGCCAGACGCAGGAAACTGAGCTGCCCCGGGTAATTGTCCCACACGCGGCCGCAGAAGGCGCGGGCAGGCAGCCGCTCACCCGCGGCGTGGCGAAAAGCGGTGGCGAGGAGCGTGAAACCGGACAGGTCGGGGATCTTGAAGGAGGGGTGGTCCAGCAGCTCCGCCACACGCACCCAATTCAGGGCAGGTGCAGCAGCCTTGATGACATCCATGACAGTGCGCCAGTTCCAGCCTGCATTGGCTCCAGCAGCATTGGCTGCGGAGGAGGAGGATGGGGGGGTGGTTTCGGCCCCTTGTCCCTTGTCTCCCCCTTTGCCCCCTTTTCCATCTTTGCCCGCTCCAGCCCTATGGGACATGGTGGCTGCCAGGGTCTTGGGCATGGCTGCCAGGGCATCGTCCAACGTGCTATGAACCCTACTCCCATCCTGGGAAGCGCTGCTGCTGCTGGACGTGGCCGCGCGTTGCGTCTGGGCCATCATCATGAGCACCTCCGCCACGTCTTGCTCCCCGATTACTAAGCCCGGAGAGCAGGACTGCCTTAAGATGCCCATGAACGCATTCTCATCCTGCACAAAGAGAAAGCATTGCAGCAACGTGTTGCGTTCTAGCAGGGCATACATGGCACGTGCGCTTGACGCCCACGAGACACGAGAATGTTATAACTTTGGGAAGCTGACAGAGTACAGGGTGAACATAAGGCTCAAGTCAGCCGGACATCAAAGAAGCACTTGCGCGTGCGGGCACATCAGGTAAACACGCAGCGGACCTACCATGGTGCAGGCGACTCCCAGCTCCCTCATCTGCCGGGAGAGATGAGCCCCCGCCATGGTTCAGACTGTGCCCTGCCGCCCGCTATGTGCCTGTTGTGGAAGTGCGGCTTACAACGGGGGGAGCTTTGCCCCTTGAAAGTATTCACTACCAGATTCCGGTCCTCTATCTGACCCCTGCCTACTGGCTGCTGTTGTCAGGCAAGCCTTAAAGGGCTAATCTGGCAGGACAGGAAGAAAGAATGATCATTAATTCACTTTAGTTCATTACTGCATGAAATTGTGGCATTCTTTTCAAAATACATGACTAGGTATGGGACTTGCATTTGGACCCCGCTCCTTAACTGCTCCCCAATCCTCCCACTGCAAAGCAACAGACGCAGGCTCCCGAGGTACGACCATGTCAATCAAGTTGGATTCGCCTTGTGCTCAACCAACGCGCGCGCTCACACACACACACACACACACACACACACACACACACACACACACACACACACACACACACACACAGACACACACACACACACAACACGCACGCACGCACGCACAAGCACGCACGCACGCACGCACGCACACGCGCACGCGCACGCACATGCACACGCACACGCACACGCACGAGCACGCACACACACACGCACACGCACACACACCCATACACCAACACACACATACACACATTATACATGCACACACACGCACACGCACACGCACGCACACGCACGCACACACACGCACACGCACACACACACACACAACACACACACACAGACACACAGACACACAGACACACAGACGCAAGCACTCACGCACATGCGTACACGCGCACACACACGTGCACACACCCGCCCACACACGCCCGCACACGCCCGCACACGCCCGCGCACGCACACACACACACACACACACACACACACGCACACACACACACACTCACACACACACACACCAACACACACATACGCACACACATTATACATACACACACACATACAGCCACATGCCACCTTCCCAGAGGGAGTGGACTGAGCAAGTGCCCAATCATGCTATTTTTTAATCATCCAAGGGGCGACTTCTCACAGACCACTTTGAAACGTCGGAATTGATCCTGCCTCAACAGTTTCAAAAGCTGACATCGTAAGGGACTGGAGTACGTGCTTGAGTTCAAGTAAGCCGCTCTGTGTGCAGACACCTGAACTCTAGATAGATGCTTTCCAGTGGGAATTGCACACTAATTAGCATATCTCACCAAGCACTTGGTCTTTTCACTTCATCTCTTTTGTAAGGTTTGTACTCTTAAACACCAAATATCACTGAATACAGTGTAGTAGGTAATTGCCACGAAGACATGGCAGCAAATAGTAGGGTTCACGCAGTGGCGAGTTTACTGCAATCACGATTTTACAGCAACTGAGACGAATGGAAGCTTGCTGTTTTCGGAAGCCATATGTGGGGAGCTTGCCAAATTTAACCCTAAAAAACATCCCTCTGAAGATCTTTACCCCCCCCCTATGTATGATACTTTGCTAAACTTTTTCTCACACTTACAATGCACACCACAGGAACGGCAACGGGCGAGGTAAACAGGAGAAGGGAGCTGACGGAGACGAAAGCGGAAAGGCGTAAGAGGGTGTGTGGCCCAAGCACTACAGAACTGCACAAGGGCTTACTCTCATGATGTTTAGCATACATGTTGCACCATGACTTGCACAGCATGATGTGCCATTTTGACTAAATCTCAGCGTGTATGCACAACGTTCGGCATAGGTCAAGTTCAGGCATCTGCATTGATCATATGGCTGTGGAGTCTGTGCGCTTAAATATTGTGAACACAGCACATGGCACAGAACCTGGAACATTTGCTCTGGAAACCAAGCTGATACGTTGCTTAGAAACTAATTACTTCGACCTCCGGTAATTTGCTTTGAAAGCTGGCACATACACATACCGAGATACGAGAGCATTACGGATGTGTTCGACGTGATATGAGACCACATGCTGTGTTGCTTGCCGTTTTATGCACAGAGGGTGCTGTCAGCTAAGCAGATTGTACTGCTTGAAGGTAAGGGCTAGAAGGGGGTTAGTGCTCTAAGTAGGTTTCGCTGATACGTTAAGGTATGTAACGGAACCCTCCTTTTCCTCAGATCATCAGATCACCTGAACTCCCTCTTTGCTATCTTGGCTGCTGGGGCTGAGTTGTAATTTGGGCGCTTGTCTTACATGGATTTTATGGCAATGATCTACAAATCACAAGTGTGTTTGGGAAGTGACGTCAGTTTATTGTTCCAGAAGGGTACTTCTGCATATTGCAGGTAATCTGATGGTCTGGAGCCTCATAGTTTATACATGTGCGGAATTTTTGTGGTAGAGCGATGCGTAGGGATTTATGATTATCATTTCATTTCAGGAAGGAACATGGAGGTAGCTGTTGCCTCTGTTCTAAGGGCAGCAGATTAAATTGCATGTAATGTTGCTAAATACACGGTGTTGTCGTGGTAAATGGGACGGCAGATAAGAAAACCAGCAGACTTGGGCGAGAAGGCATTGCAGTTTGCCCCAAAGGCCTTATCTCTTGGGTGTTCACTCCAGTATTGGGGGAGCGTGGGGTCATGGTCAAGGGGGGATGCCCTTTTTTCTTTAGGGTCTAGGGCCCATTTTTGTAGGACGGTGATAATGTGGGGAAGTAGCATCCGTGAAAATGAGCTTTTATTTGGTATGGCGATGATAATGTGGGGGGGAGCATCCGTGAAATTGATTTCCTAAGTCATTTGGCTTGTATGTCTGAAGGTGACAATATCTTTGCGTGTGATGAGGCCCATTTGCTCCGAAGCAAGACGCATGGGGGGCGGGTGAATGTTTGGCATGTAAGCCACTGTATTTTGTATTTTTCCTTTCTAAAGCCCTTTGTATAATGTTGAGGCGCTCTGTGGGGTTGCTCTTTGCATTTTCCGTATACGTTATAGATGCAAGCTTCTGTGGCAGTGCATACTTCTGGGGGTATAGGGTCGTCTGAGGGAAATCCGTTGTCGTTTCCTCGGTGCTTCATGAGATTGACGTCAGTGATCCAGTACTCGCAGCACCCAGTGCCTACAATGTCTGTTTGAGGGTTGGTGGGCTCAGCTCAGGCTGGACATCATAATATCATAATTGACTTTGTTCCTAAGTTCAATGTCGTAGGGCCGGTAATTTCTTTCTTGGCTGGCAGAGAACCCTTGCTTCTTGCTTTTAAAGATCACTATAGTGTATGTCTGGAGCAGGTTTAAATAGGTCTGGCGTGGTAATTATCTTCGTACTTTCTAAGACAGTCTAAAGCCTTCGCAAGTATCTTGCAGTCCTTCTGGCTCCCAGGTTGGGTTCCACGAGACTTTTACCAACTCAAGTTTGAGAGATTTAGAGTTTCGATACTTCTTTCCTTGTTCGTTTAGGTTAGCACAGGCTGGGCAAGCCCATGCGTCGTTGGTGTCAAAGGCCTCCCGCTCATTGGAATTGTAGCAGTTGATTTTTTGTAAGCACTGCCAGTGGTAGGTACGATTGCTGATGTCACACACGTACATGTCTTTTGAAGGTGGGAGAAGATTTAATGTTTTAAGTCCCAGATGATAGGAGCGAATTTCGCAGGTTGCGCATTCAATTTAGGTGCGAGCAACTGCGTTAGTGGTTTTGGCCAGAAAGAAATAGAGGTTGGGCCCATCTTTCTAGGATCATGGGAGCGTAATAGATATGGTTTTGTTTCTGCTTTTCTAGGAAACCACTGCCTCTATTCCCTTTGTCGCAGGCTTCTAATCGTCTATGCGAAGGATGTCCAAATCATCATGGTAAAGCGTGTTATGGCCTCATGGGTGTCATAGAGACAGCCTTATCTTTTTTGTACGTCCAGTGTTCTTGATGGATGTGGGTGATGCGCAATGGAGTTAGGCTCAGGCTGGGTAGGCATTGGGATATATTAAGGAAGTCGAATCCTTTTTTCTTTGGGGTTTGTGCTGTGGGGGTGGTGTTGAAATATTCTCAAAGCTCGAGTTATGGTGGACGTGGTGGTTTAGTTTAGTTTAGTTTGGATTACAAAGGCCTCCAGCCTGGCATGGCTGCTCAACCTATAGGTCCCAACAAAAATCAATCAAAAAGATTGGCAGCTGCACTAATGAATGAGTTATGTTGAAATACAAAACATTTGATATCACCGCCAGAAATATTATCAAATAAATGGCTAGACTGGTGCCGTAAATGTTTGGTGCCCATACATGAAAGAATAACGTGTTTTTCATCCTGAATAACCCCGTTTTCACACAAATTGCGAACACGTGCACTCCTGTCCGGACTCCTGCCGTATAAACCAGTTACACATTTCAACCCATGTCCTCGAATCCTGAACCGAGCTACGTTCCTCATTACACTTTTGCTCAGAACCATCTTCAAATACTCCGTCCGGCAAAAAAGTTTAGTTTAGTTTAGTTTGGATTACAAAGGCATTTAACCTGGAATGGATGCTCGACCTATGAACACGAGGTAAACCTTAAAACAAATCAAGTAAATAAAGGGCTGTGACGCAACTGGAAAATGCCAACCTTAAAGACACGAGAAAAAGTAGGCAAAAACATATCAGAGTGTAGACGTTGGTTCACCAAAGTAGACGCATTCTGAAACATTGTTAAGATTTTCCATAAGGGCAAAACCCATGCACATTGCACACACACAAATGAGTTGGACAAGTTGGAAACGCAGGGACAACTGGAGTCAGAACACAAGTTTGAGACTACTGAAACTGGTCTGTACAACCTACTGGTCTGGGCTGTATAACCTACTGCACTGGTATTGGTAAGGTTACATCGCTATATATATGCAATATAAGGGCTGTATAACCTACTGCACTGGTATTGAAACTGAGCATGGATTGCTACTGCTGTTTGCAAGAAGTATATCAGCCCGCACAATTTTCTCAAGAAGAGGGTTGTTTGAAGAGAGTAAATTGTTCCAGAATCTTATGGTGCATCTGAACCAGTAGAAAAAGATTGGCATCTGGCCTTTTTCGCGTTTTATATTTTTTATGTTTTTCTAGTTTAGTTTGGATTACAAAGGCCTCCAGCCTGGCATGGCTGCTCAACCTATAGGTCCCAACAAATAATTCAATAAAAAAGATCGACAGCTGCACTAATAAGTTTGTAAACTTCTGAGTTATGTTGAAAAACAAAACCTTTGATATCACCTTCAGAAATATTATCAAATAAATGGATGAACCGGTGCCGTAAATGCTCGGTACCGATACATGAAAAAATGACGTGTTTCTCTTAAATGTAATCCCCGTTTTCACACAAATTGCAAACACGTGCACTCCTGTCCGGACTCCTGCCAGTTTCACACTTCAATCCATGTCCTCGAATCCTGAACCGAGCTACGTTCCTCATGACACTTTTGCTCATAGCCATCTTCAAATACTCCGGCAAGACAAATGGTGCACGTGCATCAGAAACCGGTCTCTCAGGCAGAGCAAACCAGTTGTGATAAGGTAAGGTAAGGTAAGGTTACATCACTATATATGCCTCAAAGTTGTGATAGTTGTGATAAGCCACAGACTTTTTTAAACAAGAGCAGGGATCTTGACCATGTGCCTCTCTCCAAACTGCCTGATGCCTGATCTCAAGTCTATGCGCAAATTAGAAATATTCAGCTTCCTGCATTGAAATAAGTTACTTCTGTATACAGTGCCATTCTGCAAATCACCAAAAGCATCCTTCATCTGTCTAGTTTAACAGTTAAAAGCACCAGAACTCCCAAGGAAAATATCTGCTTTCATAACAGTAAAGTATTGCGTTTGAATTAACCATCCTGTTCCAAAGTTTGACAGCTGACCTGAACCAGTATAAATTGCAAGGGTTCCTGCGTGCATTTTCGAAGCACACACCAGTTGCAAAAGTAGATTTAATTCCCAAAATTCTCTTTATGTGTGCGACCTGCAAAGGATTGCTGAAACCATTGTCATGCTTCAGAAATTGCGTAGACCAAATCTGACTGGCATACATGCCAGCTGACATCGCATATGTCTTGAAAAGCCACAACATCGCATGAGGCCTGTCAGAAATTCTCTTTTCAATATTAACTCTTTCACTCTACTTAAAGGTGCATTAAAAGGCCTCAAAGCATGGGTCACAGCATGGTGTAAGTTCAAGTGCTTATCAAAAAACATTCCCAGGTAGGTAAAATAATCTCTCTTCAAGCTCCTGATTGTAGAGACGAAAAATAGGAACTGCGGAATTTCGGTACGCATTAAAATTCACTATGTAGGATTTCTGCACATTTACTGTGTCCTTTCCTGGCAGCATACGATTCAAGTCGTCTCAACATTTTCTGCAATTGGACTGGGTCATTAGCTGTCAAGGTCAGGTCGTCAGCATAGCGCATGTGAGGTACCCTGAGCCCCTCAGTGCCAGTAATAGCACCCATAAAGCGAGATCCAAACTCATCATCCACATCATTGATAAAAAGGGAAAAGAGGAGAGGAGATAAAGGACAACCTTGTTTTACACCTCTTAAATGCACAGTGGAATTACCAGTACTGGTAGTTTTGGCACCATCAATCAAAACATACTCGTCTCCATCGTACGTTTGTTTGATAACATTGACAAGGTGAGTGGGCATCCTGGCATTATTTAAACTATCCCAAAGGTGTGATCCGTCAATAGTGTCATACGCTTGTTTAAAATCGATAAAGGCCGTGTGAATGTGGGAACAACCCTTTGGTTTAATCTGTTTGGCAGCGTAGACTAAGTGCCTTGAAATGAACATAGGCTGGATCGTGCTACGGTCTGGATAGAAGCCAAATTGCGTGTCAGGAACTTTTCGGTTCTCAGCACACCACTTGGTCACTAGTTCTCTCAGAATGTTGGCGTAGAGTCTATACAAAGTCCCGCTCACAGCCAACATGCGATAGTTGTTGGGATCAAGCTTAGAGCCTTTTTTGTAAAGAGGGGAAATCTTGGCTTTCTTCCAACAAGCAGGAATACGTTTCTCACTCAAAGCAACGTGAAAGAGGTTGGCCAGGTAAGGGACAATCACATTTTTTTTCTTTCTCATCACCTGGGTAAGCGTACTTCAAAAAAGGAGCTGAGAAATCTTCAAAGCCAAATGAAGAAGAGGCAGTCATCTTACCCAAAAGATTGGAGACCAGACACGTAATAACAGAGAGACTCTACACATCCAAAGGGCATGCGCTTTATCTTAAGTCTGCTCACAGGTCATGCAAAAAAGAGCGACCTCTTGCACAGCGTGACATAAACTACCTATGCTCGCAATTCGGTTGCTTGAGCTGGTACCATGGTTTGTCGTGACCAACAGTACTAACACGCAT
>Ga0307945_1001377_pt1 | contig 18915 bp, 22 predicted proteins | sample OrgLakmetagen228_FD_201818 | JGI IMG/M metagenome (GOLD analysis project Ga0307945, IMG submission 201818) | Saline water microbial communities from Organic Lake, Antarctica - #228 | ecosystem: Environmental > Aquatic > Non-marine Saline and Alkaline > Saline | place: Antarctica: Organic Lake...
GGACGAGTGCCATGTTATCACCCACCGCGCCGACACCGCCAGTGTCGTGGAGGTCATCAAAAACGGCTTGGAAAAGGACGGGCTAGGCGATTTTGTCTTGCGTGTCAGTCAGGAAGACACGACCGGCACAACCAAGGTTGCCCGCCCGATCAACCGCCGCCCCGCTTACGCTTCAACAGAAATCTATCTGCCCAAGGTCATGATTATCGAGGACGGCGCGCCCCGCGAGCTTGACTATGAAACCGACATTCTAGCCAGCATCGACTGGCGCGGTTTTGACCCCGCCCCGATTGCCGCCACCATCCCCGACAATGCACAGGCGGCAGAAAGCCAGCTACAGCGGATCAAGCTATCGGAGGAAGGGGACGAGCTGTTTGTTGGCGAGACCATTTCCCAGAACACCGAAGTCTTGACCTTCGATCCGGCCCACGCCGTGCGCATGGTATCGGACATTGTGCCCAATCCCTTTGTCGCCCGTGAAATCGTGGGTGATCTTTTGGACGCATTGCGCGCGCGCGGCTTTGGTGAAGACAAGCTAGGCCGCTTTGCCAGCCTCATCGCCACGGAGTTGCGGCGCGGGCTGGATCATGCCCGTACCACGCGCGCCGAGGCTCTATTCAAGGATGAAGTGGCCGCAGGGCGCATCCAGTTCCGCTTGCGGCTGGACGGGCGCAACTGGCGTATGCCCGACACCACAGAAACCACAGAGGCCGAGGGCGCGCGCCAGATTTTGAGCAAGACCGGCGGGCCGCTTGAAAAGAGCCTGTTTGCGCCCGTCTACGAAGCCGAATTGAACAAGGACGAGCGCGACGTTGCCGTTTATCTGGACGGCGAAGCGGCCCTGTCATGGTGGCACCGCAATGTGGCGCGCAGCCAATACGGCATTCAGGGATGGAAGAAGGCCAAAATCTACCCCGACTTCATCTTTGCCGTGCAGACTGAAGGCGAGGCCAAGCGGATCACCGTCCTTGAAACGAAGGGCGATCAGCTCGACAATCTGGACACGGCCTACAAGCGCGATGTGCTTGGCTTCCTGTCCGACCACTTTGCATGGGATAATGTTACTCCCGCAGGCGAGCTTGAGCTTGTCCAGAACAATGGCGAGACCGTGCAGGGGACGCTGATCCTCATGAGCGAGTGGAAAGCGAAGTTGCCGGAATATCTGAAAACATAGGTAGGCTTGTTCGCGAAGGCCGTCGCATAGTGGCTTGCACTGTTTCCACATGTTTTCTTTTGGTCTCTAGGTCGCTTGTGGTGTATATAGTGGTGACTTATGAATTGGTCGCAGGATATAGAAGGAACGTAGTATGGCGCGTGTATTTATCAGCTTCGCAATGGAAGATCGTAACCTGCGAGATTTTCTTGTGGGGCAGAAGCGGAACGCGCGCACGTCGATAGATTTTACGGATTACTCCGTGAAGGAGGCGTGGTCGTCGAGTTGGAAGACCAATTGCCGTGAGCGGATCAAGACTTGTCGGGGCATGATCGGAATCATTACCCCGAACACACCGCGCGCCGATGGTCAGCTCTGGGAGCTGAAATGCGCCATAGACGAGAACATTCCCTTGATGCTTATCCACGGCCACAGCACACCGGAACGAAAGCTGAGCACCTTGCCAACCGTGATTAGCGGACGCCGGGTAAATCTCTGGACCGAGGATAATGTCGTCAATTTCCTGAACCAGTTAGGCTAGGAGCGACACCATGAAAAAAGCTCTTGTTGTGGGTATCGACGACTACGCCCCGCCCAACCAGCTTAGCGGCTGTGTAAACGACGCAATAGAGCTTGCCGCGCTTCTGGAAGCCAACGGCGACGGATCCCCGAACTTCGATGTGCGGCGCATCATCAGTAGCGAAGACCAGGTGACGAGCCAGGTACTGCATGAAGCCATCGGCGAGCTGTTTACCGGTGATGCGGAAACCGCCCTTCTGTATTTCGCCGGACACGGCATCATGGATGAAGAAACCAACAGCGGCTATCTTGTGACGCAGGATGGTAGCAGCCCAAATTGGGGCATCAGTCTCAGCGGCATCCTTCAACAAGCCAACAAGGCCCATCCCAATATCAAATCGACCGTGATCTTGCTGGATAGTTGCCAGTCAGGCTTTGCCGGTGAAGTTTCGGGCCTAAGCGATAGTGGTGCCGTCTCGCACATTGGCAACGGCGTCACCATTCTGACAGCCTGCCATCGCAAGGGCTTTGCCGCCGAGACGAACGGCCACGGGAAGTTTACGGATATCATGATCGACGGCCTTGGAGGGGCGGCGAGCGACGTTATCGGGCGCGTCACCCCGGCATCGCTTTATGCTCATGTCGATCAGACCTTGGGAGCGTGGGAACAGCGCCCGATCTACAAGGCGAACGTGCAGAGCTTTGTTAGCTTGCGGGAAGTCAGCCCCAAAGTGCCGAAGGAAGTATTGCGCCGCCTGCCCCAATATTTTCCGACCGCTTCGCACATCTTCAAGCTGGACCCGTCTTTTGAGCCGGATCGAGGCGAAGAGGCTCAGAATCTTGTGGATATTCCGGTCGATGAAGACAACGTGCGCATCTACCGTGAGCTGCAAAAGTGCCATCAACACGGCTTGGTTACGCCTACGGACCATGAATTTATGTGGCATTCCGCTGTGTTTTCCGGCGGCGTCCGCCTCACCGCGACTGGCGCACACTATCGTCGTCTTGCTGAGAAGAAAAAGATTTAGGGGCCGATTATGCCGAGTAAAGTATTCATTTCACACAAGAACACAGACGCTTTGCTTGCCGAGAAGGTTGCGCGTCGCGTGAGAGCTAATGGCTTGGAAACCTATCTCGACACTATCGACGATGCGCTTGCAAAAGACGGCCCCGAGCTGGCTGATCTACTCTTGGCCCGCATGGGGCAATGCCAGCAGCTCATCGCCTTGGTTTCGTCGCAGACCAAAGATTCCTGGTGGGTGCCGTGGGAGATCGGCGTCGGCTCAGAGAAGAGTTTTCGCATGGCCAGCTACTCCGAAAGCTATGTGACGCTTCCAAGTTATCTTGAAAAAATGGCCCGCGCTTCACACCGACCGGCATATTGATCTTTATTGCGAGTATTCCAAGCAGACCGAAGTTGTTGTGAACCGCCGGATGCGAGACGCCCTGACGGAAGATCGGCGGATGCAGGTCCGAAAATCCGAAGCTCTGGACTTCCACAAGCAGCTTAAAGCAGCCATCCGCTAGACTTTGAGTCTACGTCCCATCATTGGTCCTTTTCAAATTTTTGCCTACTATCTCGCTCTGCTTCCATCGCAATGTTTGCCATTTCGTTTGCAAGCTCATGAAATACCTCGATATGAACGATACGATCCAAATTGATTGAGTGATTCAAATACGTCGCGACCAACTGAGCCAAAGTTAGGGCAGTCAACTGAAACGGATCGACAAAACCTGAATTGCTTGCACCAACAAGATTCACCGGAACCTCAGTTTCTGCCAAACCAAGCGACTTGTCGGCAGGGCGGTGATTAGCATGGGTGTAACTCGAAGCCCATTTGTACCATGGTCGCCAATGGTCCATACCAACACTCACCTCAACTTGAGCAAAAGTTGGATGGGCTATAGTAATTTTGGGCCACTCACCATCCTTGTCTCTTTTGATCGGTCGGCCAAGAATGCGCTCCGCTTCGGTACAAAGGGCATCAAATTCTTGAATTTCATCTGTAGAAAAACTCTTCAACCCCGACCGTTCTGAATGTCTGTTCATCTGATGGGCAGCACGTCGCGCAGAAAAATGAAAGCTTAACAAGTATTGTTTTGCAGTGTCCTCACCATGCTTTGCGATGTACATCGCAGTTACCGACAATTCATGCAGAGACCTCCAACGAGTTAGTGCGCCATCTGGGAAGCCACCCTTCAAGAGACAAATTATTTCCTGCACAACCAGAAGCGATTTTGGGAATATGTTCGCTAGCGCTGCCATGATTGCATTGTTGGCTTCATCATCGCGGTTTTGAATATCTTTACCATGAGCTTCACCCAGCTCTTGTGCGACATGCCAAATCATTTCGAGGTGATCGAATGCAGGTTTCCAACGTGCGAAGTTTCTTTCCTCGAAACCTCTAATATCGTCTCGGATAAGAGCCAAACTCTCGGTAGCGCTTTCTCTGTAGGACTCGATGCTGCTGATTTTGCAGTCCGCCCGAACCAGCTCAAATAGCTCGGAAACCCTCCTTACAGCGTCTTCATCGCTCATTTCTTCAAGGTCTAAAGAAGAAGCTATGCTGTTTTCCAGTATTCTAAGGCTGTTCTTTTTATCCATAACTACCCCCCCCCAAGAATTTCAAAACTTTGGAGAACTGATAGCAGAGAGTTGCTACGGGCGGCTACCAATGACTGTTCAAGGCTTGCAGTTGCCGGATGACCACCTAGCGTGCATAAATCGCGTTCTTTAGGCTCGCCTTATACGCTCTCCAGGCGCATGGATGTTCTCGAAGGTAAAATTCGGCAGCCTGCAAATACCCAACAAAACATCGAGAAAGATGGAGCATGAGGTGTTAGGCGCACCCCTTCGGGGCGGGCTGTCGTGAACAGAGCCTGCCTGCGGCTGTCTCTGCCCTGCGGCTTCCATCCCTTGCGCATACATACATTGCCAGCCCTGAGGGACTGACACCTTTTTTCTGAAAAGATAGGGGCTTGCAGCCCCCAGCCATCAAGACCTGAACGCCCTTTCGGGCGCGCGCGGCGCGTATCCCCGTCCTTCCGCGCCTTCGGCTTGTGCAGGGCGGGTGATCCCCCTCCCGCCGCGCGGGTCTTGACTGCATCCCCCTGCTCATCGGCGCGGGCCTAGTCCTGGTTACATGCGCAACCAGTAAATCTAGGAAGGAAAAAGACAATGAAACAGGACATTTACCAGAGAGTTACGGACAAGATCGTTGCCGATCTTGAAAAAGGCGAACTGACTTGGCTTAAGCCTTGGAGCAGCGGAAACCTTGAAGGACGGATCACCAAACCCTTGCGCCATAACGGCGAAACCTACAGCGGAATCAACATTTTGATGCTTTGGGGCGCGGCGATGGAGGGCGGCTATTGTTCGCCCTACTGGATGACCTTCAAACAGGCCAAGACCTTTGGCGCGAATGTGCGCAAAGGCGAGCGCGGCAATCTGGTCGTTTATGCCAACACCTTCACCAAGACCGAGGAAGGCCAAAACGGACAGGAGGAAGAGCGGCAAATCCCGTTCATGAAAGGCTATACCGTTTTCAACGTGGAGCAGATCGAAGGCTTGCCCGAGCATTACTACGAAAAACCACCCGCGATCATCACGCCAGAACAGCGCATCGAACATGCGGAAGCCTTTTTTGCGGAAGCAGGCGCAGAAATCAGGCATGGCGGGAGCAGAGCCTACTATAGCGGCGGTTCCGATCATGTGCAGATGCCTTACTTTGAGACGTTTTGCAGCCCCGAGGCTTACTACGGCACGCTTGCCCATGAGCTGACACACTGGACAAAGCACCAAAAGCGCCTTGACCGCGAATTTGGGCGCAAGAAATGGGGCGATGAAGGCTACGCCCGCGAAGAACTGGTTGCCGAACTTGGCGCAGCGTTTCTTTGCGCTGATCTTGAACTCACACCGCAGCCCCGCGAAGAACATGCCGCCTATATTCAAAGCTGGCTCAAAGTCTTGAAGGAGGACAAAAGGGCGATCTTTAGCGCCGCAGCCCACGCGCAGCGCGCAGCGGATTATTTGCACGGCATGCACAAGCAACCCGAACAGATGGAAGGAGTCGCCGCGTAAGCGGCGGCTCTACCCAAAAGGAGGGCTGAACCATGGAAAAACATACAATCGTATGGCGCGGCATAACCGTTGAAATCACATACACCCCCGAAAAATTTGGTATGGCCGATCATATCGAGTTGCGAGCAGCGGACAGGACGCCGCTGCCCGTCACGGAAACAGGCTATCGCTCAAACTTCCTGCAAATCGGTCATGTCGCGGCGCATGGCGGCGCTGTTTCATTTGCGACAGCTTGGCTTGACCATGAAGCTGCACGCATCGACTGGAAAGGGGCGCAGCTTTCACTGTTTTAAGGGTAGAAAATTTGGCGGCTGGCCTTTGGGCCAGCCGCCAGTTGCCCATGCGTAGCATATGGGCAACGAAATCTTGAGCGACAATCAAATGATTGACCCTAGGCTTTCAGCGCTCGCCGCAGCGTGGACTCGTTGACGCCGAGCAGCTTGGCGACCGAGCGCCGTGTGTGTTCGCCGGAGACCAGCAGCGCGCGCGCGTGGTCGAGGTGTTCCGGCGTCAACTTGGCAGGCCGCCCAAGGCGTTTTCCGCGCCGTTTCGCCGCTGACATGCCCGCCTTGGTGCGTTCAACGATGATGGAGCGTTCAAATTCCGACAGCGCAGCCATCATGTGAAACACAAGCCGCCCGCCCGCCGTTGTCGTGTCTATGCTTTCGGTGATCGAGGCAAAGCCGACCCCGCGCTTGCCGAGATCATCGAGCAGGCTGACCAGATGGCTTAAAGAGCGCCCCAAGCGGTCAAGTTTCCAGACGACCAGCACATCCCCGTCAGACATGGCCGAGAGGGCTTCTGAAAGCCCAGGGCGGTGCGTAGCGCCGCCGGAAATCCCATGATCCTCGAAAATACGCGCGCAGCCCGCGCCTTCGAGCGCGTTGCGTTGCAGGTCTAGGTTCTGTTCATCCGTGGAAACACGAGCATAGCCGATCTTCATTCGCTTCCCCTGACCGCAGACGGAACACGTGGCCGGTTGAATGAAAGATGCTCGGACCCATCGTCCCCCATGACAAGACACACGTCTTCGGCAAGAAAGGCTTCCAAAAAAGGATTGTGGCCGCATGTAATGGCCCCCTGCCAGTTTCCGACAAACTGCGCCGGATAGGGGTTTGGTTTCGGTTTGTTGTAGCGCGCCTGATCGAGTTGATCCCGCAGGCTTTGCTGCGAAGTGTAGAGAAATTCAACGTACCTTCTGACGGTTTCCGCTGATGTTCGAGCGCTCAAGACAGCGATATTAGGGCGGTCAACCGCCGCATGGTCGCCTATCCAGCTCCACTTTATAATCCATGCTTTCATGCTGAATATTATGCCGCACCTTTTTGCGCGGTTCTAGCTTTAATGATTTCAGAGGCTTAGAGAGCTGTGGAAAAGCCGCGCAAAAGGGTTCCTTTTTGCCTATCTCCGGACACAGCGGACGGGATGGCCAGAAATCTTAGCGTCGTTGGTCTGAGTGCCATCGCTGAATATCTGGCCCCACCCGCGCCCGTGGTTACGTCCCACTGGTCACTGACGGTTCCGACCGTGACGGTCGCGCTGTTCATCCCGTTATTCTAAATCGGGATATCATCACCCAAGTCTTTTCCAGTAACGCTTTCGCCTATATCTATTCCCTTCCCAAATGAATCGGGATCATTCGCATAATCCCGTTCCAGCTTTTCAAGCTCTGCCGCTTCATTGCTTTCCATCACCGCAACCGCGCGCGTCAGCAGCAGCGCGGCAAAGCCTTCGATATCCTCCTCACCGCCGACCCGCGCGGCAAGGGCTTCCAGCCGCTTGCCCCATTCAGGGGATAGGTTGAGAACGTAGCTATAGCGGTCTGTGTCCATGATCGTTCCCTAACCTGAAAGCGGCCAGTCTCCTTCGTCTTTTTGTTTTTCTTTCGTAGCTTCTGGCGCGGTATCGTCCGCGTCTGCATGTGGTGATTCCGCAGGCGTGTTACCGGCCTGCCGGTGTGCGTCCCAAACTTCCCGCCCACACCAGTCCACGGCTGCGCGGATGGCCGCTGCGTGGCCGTGTTCATCATTGTTAGACACTTCCGCCAGCGTGGTTTTGTTCACGCCCAATGGGCCACTATAAGCCAGCACGCTGACAGTGTGACGAAACTTCGCCGTGCGCGGGCTGCGCGCACGCGCATGAGGTTCAACCGTAAAGGCTTCAATATCTGTGAGGGCATAACGATACCCTCCCGCTGATAGCGACAGATCACGGCTATCGAAACGTAAATTTCTGGTGGAACAGAAAAAGGATATAAGTGGGCCTGCAAAGAATACTAACATACCAGCCACGAAGATATTACTTTCCCAGCTATCAGGAACCCAATCCGAAAGCCCAGTTACGAGAATATAGGATATCAAAAAGGCCAAGGCACCAAATATAATTCCCTTGGCCGAGGATGTTACGATGATGAAGGGGCTGGTGATTGTATAGACCGGCATCCCGTCATAATTCTGCATAAAAACGCGTGGATACCTGAAACTTTCAACACGCTGCATTTTTGGCTCTTTGCTCATGATACCGTTTCCGAAAAGGCTTCGTGTTTGTCGTAATAGGCGCGCTGCAAGATCATCGGTTGAAGGCCGGGGCGGATAATCAGTTGGCGCAAGGCCGGATCAGCGCGCCCAAAGATCAGGGCGACCGCTTCCGGCTCAAGCAGGCTGAATAGCTGCACCGAATAACTTTCGCCGGTTGCGCCGCTGTTACGGCTACCGGGGGCAACCGTGCTTTGCCCCAGCACTTCCACAGCCGTTTTGCCGAGCCTCTTGCTGATCCACTCAAGCGTGGTCAGGTCAGAGTTGCCAAAGAATTGCAGCACCCCTGCATTGCCCATGAAGGTTTCCCAGCGGTCTTTGTAGAGGGCTTTGAGCTGCCCCAAATCCTGCAAGATAGGCCACAGCTTCACGCCGTATCCGGCGATCTGTCCCGCCGCGTCCTCGATCTGGCGCATTGGGCCGAGGGCGGCAAATTCATCGAGCAGAAACAGGACAGGGACTTTCGGCGCGGTTTTGACGCGCTCCATCGCCTGCAAGGCGATATTGACGAACAAGCGCAGCCACCGCCCGCATGTACCGAGGTGGCGGGCGGGGATGCATAGATAGATTGTCACGGACTCGCGCTTGAGGTCAGCCAGATCAAGACCGCCCGCAGACAGGCTTGCGGCGATTTCATCAAAGGCCATCGGGCGCAGTTGCCGCCGCGCGGTCGAAAGCACCGAGCCGCGTTCACGATCAGGCCGGTCGAAAAAATCGGCCCCTGCAAGCTGGATTGCCTCTTGCGGTGTGGTCAGCATGGCCTGCTTGAGCAGTTCCATGCCATCACGCTTTTTCTCACCCTCCGGCGCGGGCATATCCAGCCCCTTGCCGATCAGCCGATAAACGGTTGTCAGATCACGCTTGCCCTTGAATACAGGGTGCGTGGCCACCAGCATGATGACCCCTTCGATCAGGGTGCGCGCGCTTTCCGTCCAGTGCGGATCGTTTGAGCGATCCGAGACGACAAGCGCATCCGCAATCAGGGAAGCATCTTCAACAAGGTTTGTGGCGCGCACCGCTTCCATCGGATTAAAGCCGCAGCGATAGGGCGCGAGCGTATCATCCTCACCGTCCGGCGGCATGGTTTCCCCGAACGGATCGAGGACATAGACTTTGTGGCCGTCCATCTTGGCGCGGACATGGGCCGTGATGCTGGCCAGCTCACCTTTGGGATCAATCGCCAACACCGAGCCGGGATAGCGCAGCATGTTCGGGATAATGGCCGAGCGGCCTTTGCCCGCCCGCGTGCCGGCGACTGTGAGCATGTGGCGATCATCAAGAACGCCGATAGCCGCCCCGCCAGTGATGTAGCGTTCCGTCCCGCCCCACCGCGCCGTGCCGCTGTGAACATCACCGCTGACCACGCCCAAAAACATCTTACCCGTTTGATAGGCCAGATCAGGCGAAGCCATAACCGCTGCGGGATCAGCGAAGGACATTTCAGGCGGCGACATATCACGCGGTGCGCGCCCCGGCACACCGCGCGAGAGCTTGAAGAACAGATCGGCAGGGTTGCCGTTTTGGGATGGTGCTTTGCTCATCCCCACTAAATAACAAATTTTTGAAATTTTACCACAAAATGCGGCTTGGCTTGCGTCTATAGCCCGCTTTCATCCGCCGCCGACACATAGGGGTGCAGCGTCCATTCGCCGGACTTGTCGAGACGTATTTCCTGCCCGTTCTCATCAATCGCGGTCAGGTAGATTGTTGCCCACTTGAACCGCACATCGCCGAAATCGGCCAGCTTGCGCCCGAGTTCATAAAAGCCCTGTTGCAGCTCGCCCGCGCGCAGAGGCGCGCCGTCCCGACCGCGCAGCTTCACCTTGAGGCTTTTGCTGTCTTTGCCCGCAGCATCTTTGCCTTTTGGCTTACGCAGTGCCGGTGTCAGCGCGCCCGGTTTTGAGTGTGGCGGTTTTGCAGAATTGTCCATCTTTCCATTATACCGCATCGACCGCCGCCAGAGCAAAAAGGAAGAGCCGCAGCACGGGCACAATCTGTGCCTGATCGCGCGCTTTCATGTCAGTGTCAGCCTGATCCATGATGGATTCACAAGTCGCGCGGATCAGGCTAACATGCCCATCATGAAAGTCCTGTTTGTCTGCACTGCTAACAAGCTGCGAAGCCCGACCGCGGAAGACCTGTTCAGAGCGATGGACGGGATCGAGGCGCGTTCTGCGGGCACGGACCCTGATTGCCCCAATCCTTTGACCGCCGATTTTGTCGCATGGGCAGAGTTGATCGTGACGATGGAAAACCATCACCGCGAGCATATCCGCAAGAAGTTCAAGAAAGACCGCCCCGCCGATAACCGCATCATCACGCTTTTCATCCCCGATGAGTATGAGCGCGATGACCCTGTTCTGATCGACCTGTTGCGGGAGAAAGCATGGGGACGGATCGAGCATCTGAGAGATAGCATCGCCGCCGGTTGAGCATCGTTCAAAGAGAGCATCACCGATATCGCCTTAACTTCAATGGCCGTGGAAGTGGCGAGGTCAGTGATGGCGCATGTGGCAAACCTTAACGAAATCCTAATCCCGTTATGAGATTATGGTAAATGTCGGCAGAATAAGGGTAGCAAGATATGTTTTTGGTTCCCAAAAACTCTTGTCCTGCGGAGCGGCACTGCACATATGCAGCGCATGGAGACGTTCCCTCTCCAAACCTCTCCTTGCCCGTCCACCGGCAGTGAGTATCACTTTTGATGGAAGGACGGGCTTATGGCGCGACCGACAAAATCCAGCCTCGAACGTCGTGACGTTCGCCTGAATTTACGCCTGACACCGGCAGAGCGCATCGCGCTCGACATCGCCGCTGCCAAGGCCGGTTTTGCGCCAAGTGAATACGCCCGCATGCAAGCATTGCAGGGGCGTATCACCGTGCGCCAGGGTAAAACCCTTTCGCCCGAACTGTTCACCCAGCTTGTCCGCATCGGCACCAATCTGAACCAGATTGCCCACCGCCTGAACGCTGGCGATCCGCGCGTGCCCCCTGCCCTTGCGCATCTGTGTGAACAGCTTGAAGCCATCCTTGCCCGCGAGGTTGCCCCCGATGATCCCGCGCCATGATCCCCAAGGTCACAGCCAAGGGCACCAGCTTCAAGGGCGCGGCGGCCTATTATCTGCATGACAAGCAGGCCGACACGTCCGAGCGCGTGGCCTTCACCCATACCGAAAACCTGCCTACGTCCAACCCTGATCTTGCGTGGAAGATCATGGCGCACACTGCCGACAATCAGCAGGCCATCAAGCGCGCCTCTGGTCAGGTTGCGAGTGGCCGCAAACTCAAACAGTCGGTCTATGCCTACAGCCTGTCATGGGAGCCGGGGGAAACCCCCGATCAGGCCACCATGATCGAGGCCGGACGGCAGACCATCAAAGCCCTTGGCCTAGACGGCCATCAGGTTTTGATGGTGGCGCATAATGACGAACCGCACCCCCACATTCACCTGATCCTCAACCGCGTTCATCCTGAAACCGGAATTGCGGCCAAGCACTCAAACGATCATCTGCGCCTGTCAGAATGGGCAGAGGCGTTTGAGATTGCCCAAGGCCAGATCAAGTGTGAACAGCGTGTCGAGAACAACCGTGCCCGCCGTGAGGGACGCTTTGTCAAAGACACGATCAGCTATTCCCCCGCCGAGTTCCATCGGTGGCGGCATTACCGGCTTGAGCTGGCGCGCAAACGCGAAGGTCATGACCGCACCGCCCTGACAGCCGAGCAGAAGGTGCGCCGCGCGGGCATAGAAGCCCGCAGAGACGCGCAGATTGATTTTGTGCGCCTTGCCCTCAAAGCCAGCACCAATAGACGCTGGCAGACGCTCTATGGCGAGCAAAAGGCGGAAACCGCCCGCCTGACCCACCAGCAGCGCAACGCGGCCACGCGCCTGACCGCGTTTATCAAGGAACGCGCCCGCGCCGTGATCCGGGGCGATGCCAAGGCCGAAACCGCGTTTCTCACAGGCGCATTCAACGCCGTTGTGAGCCGCAGTGCGGCCAAGCAGGCGCGCGACGATCTTGCCGACCGGCACCGGCAGCAGCGGCGCGATCTTGGAGACCGGATCAAGACATACGAACGCGCAGCCGTCAAAGAAGTCGAGCAGGCATTCAAGCCCGCCTTTGATACCTTGGCCGATCTTGAAAAGCGCGAGCGGTTCGACTTGCAGCTCAAGCACAGCGCCGACAGCCAGAAGCGCGCTATGGATATCGCCTCTGGCCACGATGAAAAACTGTTTGCCGCCGCCAAAGACTTGCAAGCCGCCTTTGAGCAGGCCGCGCATCCTGATCAGGCCATGAACACGGCCTTGCAGGATATCTACGCCGATGCCGCCAAGGACGGTTTTGACCCCCCTGCCCCCGATGAAGACCGCATTGAGGATCAATCGGCGCGCGAGGACGACAGCACAGCCGCCGATGGCACATCCGGCGACAGTTCAGGTGACAAGGCCGAGGATCAGGACGAGCGCACGGACGGCGGCAGTGGCGGATTCACCCATGATGAAGCCGATGCCGCGTTGCGCGATCTTTACCGCGCCGCCGCCGAGGAAGAAGCCCGCCGCGAGGCCGAAAAGACCGAGGACGATGAGCGCGACCCCGATCTTGAGGATGATAATGAATACGAGATCAAACCGCCGGGGTTTACAGGGCCGAAGCCCTGATCTGCCCTTATTGGCGGTATCCTTTATGCAGCGGGGGTTCGCCGCCGGTCAACATGGCGATATAGGCCATGTCGCGCCAGTAGGCCGCTTCACGCGCCGCCTCGATGGCAGATTGCGCATCCATGTGCGCTTGGCTGAAAGCCGCGCTTAGTTGGTTTTGTGTCCATCCTTTGCAAAATTCGTGTCCCATTGTTTGTTACTCCTGTTTGGGTTGTTGTCGATAGGAACGACCAGCAGCATGACCCCCAAAAAGCACCCGATCAGGGGCGCAACACAGTGGAGCAGCTTCACGCTTGCCACAGGGAGACATGCCAAAGTGACCAAGACACACACCACCCAAGCAGGCGGAACACATGGGACGGCTTTGCATGTGGACATGTTAACATACCCACATGTTAGAATGTGTTTATGACGACATGAAAACATGTTAGCATCGCGCCGCAACGATAATAAACAGACGAGGCAGCAGTCATGAAAATCATATCAATCATCAACCAAAAGGGAGGCGTGGGGAAAACGACCCTCGCCCTCAATCTTGCGACCGCCTTCTACCTTCACGGCAAGAACACAATCATCTTGGACTTGGACCCCCAATCAAGCGCAAGTGAGTGGTTCGACTCGCGGGAAAACCAGTTTCCGCCCGTGCGCTCGATCCAACCGGCACGGCTTGAAAAAACCATAGAACAAGCCCGTGAGATCGACACCGATGTGATCGTTCTAGACACGGCACCACACACCGAAGCAACCGCACTTGCAGCCGCCCGCATATCTGATCTTGTTCTTGTGCCCTGTCAGCCAAAAATCATGGACTTGCGCGCCATGCGCCGCACCGCTGATCTTTTGAAACTCGTGAAAGTCCCGTCCTTTGTCGTTTTGAACGGGGTGCCGCATCAAGGGACTGTGGCGGATGAAGCCGCCGAGACGATAGAGACTGATATTGGATTGGCCGTTGCGCCCGTTCGGCTTGGCTACCGTATCGCTTTTGATCGATCATTAATCACCGGACAGACCGCGCAAGAGTTTGAGCCGGACGGCAAAGCCGCCGCCGAAATTGAAAGCCTCTATATGTGGGCATGTCAACATGTTAACATGACAGCACAAGAGGGGGCAGGCCATGACCAGCAGATTTTCGCAAGGGCTTAAAACACTAGGCACCGATGAACCAAAAAAATCATCAGCAAAGGCCGAGCCGCAGGCTGCGCCACAAAATGCCACACCCTTGCCAGTCAAGACAGTGCCGACGCCCGACTTAGACCCATCCGGCTACACTGCACCCAGCAGACGCGGCAAGAAGGCCATCACCGGATACTATGACCCCGCCGTGCGCCAGCAGCTTGCCGTCCTAGCTGCCGAGGAAGACCGTTCCCAAAACGATCTTCTGGCCGAAGCTCTCAACATGCTTTTCGAGCGACACAGGAAGTCACCAATCGCAAAAGGGTAGGGGTTATGGCGCGCCGTTCCGTTCGTACCATGTACGACAAAATTTCAGGAACAGCGCGTCCGCGTTGCCGGTCTCAAACTTGCCCAGCTTGACCCACCAAGACGCGAAACATTCCTGCACGTAGTGAACGTCCCAGCCCGGAATGACGGCGCGCGCCTTCTCGCGTACATCTGGGGACAACCGCCCCAAGATCGAGCTTGCCTCCTGATCGGGTTTTTCCCGCTCAAGCGGCATCGTATTCCTGTTGAGGAAGGTAATCTGATCCCGACCATGATCGTACTCAAGAGCATAGTCGGGCAGGTGGTCGCTATCGGCAAGCCCTTTGAGAACGTGCCTGAATTTGTCGATATGGCCTTTGGACCCTGATTTTCGGTGCAGGACGTTTATGCCGACAGCCTTCTGCGCATCCTGCCCGCAGTGCTTTCGCGCCAGCTCATAAACCCGCCGCTCAATCGGCTTGCGTAAGCGAAAATAATCGGGGTGCAGTGTCAAAACTTTCTTGTCTCGGATAGCGTCAAAAACCCAATCCGAAAGCGTGATTTCTGCCCATAGAAGCCGCCCATCAAGGCCAAATGTTCGGGCGACTGATGCGCCTTCAATCAGTCCAAATGCCTCAAAGCGTTCTTCATTGCCACGCCGAATGTTTGTTCTGATCCGTGTGCCGTCAAGACGCTCTAAAGCCTCAGCTATTGCTGCATAGTCTTTGCCGCCGGTGCCCCTGTTTGTGAATTTTAACAGCTCACGAGTGTTCAACCGGACGCGGCGGGATACAGGCTGATTTCTATTCAGTTTCGCCATGATCTGCGAAATTGCATAGATCAGGATATCCTTGTCGTAAATCGTCGCCATGCCTTTGACGCTTGGCACAATTTCCAGCCAATTTCCGTTATGCTCATACCGCCGGACGGCGGTTTCCGGCTTCTTGGTCAGAGAATAAAACGGATGCTCTAGCTGGTCGATAATGTCCTTCAACACCGCGTCCGCAACATCGCAGATGAACAGATCACCCTGCGGATGACGCACGGGCAACAAGTTCGGGTTCGAGGTATCAGGAATGTTCATACTACGATCATTCGGGGTATCAGGAAGAAAGTCAATATTTAGGGTATCAGGAAGGTGGATAGCCTGTGGATAACTCTACCCTAGATTCGGGGTATCAGGAAGAAAGATTCGGGGTATCAGGAAGAAAGATTCGGGGTATCAGGAAGATTTCGCCCTCGCAAAACCCTTATTTTATAAACTACATCAAAGACTTATCAGGTTTCCATAAGTGCCTTAACACCTATTTAACACTATATTTAACACCCAGAGCAAAATCATGCACAGACAACAGAACGGAAAAGGTCTAAATTATACGCTTGACGTACATCGTCCAGAGCCGCTACTCTTGAGCAGATGATCCAGAGCTATCGAGACAAAAAAACAAGGGCCTTTGCCGAGGGTGACTTTGTAAAAGCCTTCGCCGGTTTTGAGGCGCAGGCTGCGAAGCGGCTTGCGATCCTGAACGCTGCGCCAGACTTGGCAACCTTGCGGGCTTTGCCCAGCAATCGCCTAGAAGCCTTGAAAGGCGACAGGGCAGGGCTGTTCTCGATCCGCATCAACCAGCAATGGCGCGTGTGTTTCGCATGGCCAGAAGGTCAGCAAGGACCAGCAGACGTTGAAATAGTGGACTATCACTGATGAAAGGAAGGTTAGACCCATGTTTATGAGAGCAATCCATCCCGGCACCGTCCTCAAGGACGAGCTGGAAGAAGTGGGCATAACCCCCACGGAGTTTTCCCGTCAGATTGACGTGCCCCCAAACCGTGTTTCGCAAATCATCGCGGGAAAACGCTCGATCACCGGCGACACCGCTTTGCGGTTTGGCCATTGGTTCGGCACCGATCCGCAATTCTGGCTAAACCTGCAAACGCAGTTTGAGCTTGTCCTTGCCAGCACCGAAACGGGCACGGCCATTCGTAGTTTGCCTACCAAGGACAGCCTACCGCAGCAAACCGAACAAACACGTCTGTTCTAGCGCGTGTGGATACTATCGCAATTCCAGTGATTTAGAGATGTTCTATCCCCGTCAGGCTGTTACCCTTGCCGGAATAAATAAACGAGGCAGACCGTGACCGAGCTAAACTTCAAGGGCAAAGAATTTGTCTATAATCACCATTTGGCAGTGCCCTTCCGTCCGCTTGTGCCGGACGAATCCAAAGGCATCGGCCCTGTGGCTCTTGACGGGAACCTGATCGTTCACGGCGATAACCTTCATGCCCTCAAAGCACTCTTGCCGCTTTATGCGGGCAAGGTGGACTGCATTTTCATCGACCCGCCCTACAACACCGGCAATGAAGGATGGGCATATAACGATAACGTCAATGCACCGATGATCCGCGAGTGGCTGGAATCCAACCCTATCGGGATCGAGGACGGGCTACGCCATGACAAATGGTGTGCGATGATGTGGCCAAGGCTGCGATTGCTGTATGAATTACTGTCAGAAAAAGGAACGATCTGGATTACGCTTGATGGCAATGAAGTTCACCGCGCTAAGCTAATGCTCGACTCAATTTTTGGGGAAGAACATAGCTTAGGAAACCTTGTCTGGGAAAAGTCAGACAGCCCACGTATGGACGCAAACACCTTCTCATCAAGCCATGATTTTATTCTTGCCTATGCGAAGAACCTGGATGAAATGATTTTTCAGAGAATAGAACCAGAGAATGAAGAAGCTCCTGCACACTACAACCAGACCGACAAAGATGGTCGCCGCTATTACTTAAAACCACTTCGAGCCATGGGAAGTGGTGAGGATTCTAGAGAAGATCGACCAAGCATGTATTTCTCTTTGTGTGACCCTGATGGCCGTGAGGTTTTTCCTATCAGGCCAGACGGATCAGATGGTCGGTGGCGATGGGGACAAGAGAAAGTCGAGCGTGAGACTGCGAGAATCCAGTGGACAGGAACGAAGGGTGGCTGGACGCCATATTTTCGTATCTACGCCGACACATCATCAGGGAGACCGCCAGAAACTATATGGTATCATCGTGAAGTGGGCGGCTCACGAACGGCTAAAGCTCAAATAAAGAAGATATTTGGTGACGTGTCTTTTGATACGCCTAAACCACTAAAAATGCTTTCTCGCGTCCTAGAAATCGCTGCGGAGCCAAACTCGATAATTCTCGACAGCTTTGCTGGTTCGGCCACCACGGGCCATGCCGTGCTGGAAGCAAACAAACGGGACGGCGGCAATCGCCGTTTCATCCTTGTCGAGATGGAAGGTTATGCCGACAAGCTGACCGCCGAGCGTATGCGGCGCGTGATCAACGGCTATGCCTTCACTGGTACGCAGCGTACAGAACTTTTGCGCGACAAGATCACTTGGACCAAGCTCAAAAACGCTGACAGGCTAACAGAGGCCGTTGAGGCAATCGAGAACCTACACGGCCATGAGTATGACACGATCAAGAAAACCGTCAAAGACGGAGAGCTGATCGTCACAGGTGAAAAGTCAGTAAAGGACAAGACCGAAGGGCTGGGGGGCAGCTTCACCTATTGCACCCTTGGCGATCCGGTCGAGCTGGACAAGATCTTGAGTGGCGAAACCCTGCCGTCCTTTGACGGGCTAGGGTCTGTCCTGTTCCACATGGCAACGGCTCATGCTTTCGATCCCGCCGCCATACGTGAGGATGATTTTTACCTTGGAACTGTCGAAGGCCAGCATCTTTGGCTGATCTACAAGCCTGATCTGGACTGGCTCAAATCGCCGGACGCCGCCTTGACCCTGAAACGGGCCAAGAGTTTTGCCGAAACCGATCCAGACGCGCGCCACCTTGTTTTCGCGCCCGCCCGATATGTCAGTCAGAAGATGCTGGCCGGGCAGAATATCCCCGTCGAATTCGTGCCCTTGCCGTTCGCGCTTTACCGTATTGACCGGAGCTAGGGCATGAGTGCGAGTTTCCGGCAACTGGACTATCAGGACCGCGTGATTTCAAGCCTTGAAGGCTATCTCGACACGCTCAAAGAGAAAAAGGCGAAGGCGGATAAAATCGCCGCCCTTGCCGCCGCCGATCCTGATCTTGACCTTACACCGCCAGACTACGCCAAGCAGGCATGGGAAGCACTAGGGCAGGCGGGCAAACTGCCCCCATCCCGTGCGGCCATTCCCTTTTCGCCTCGCTTTGACGGGTGCGGCAGGCCGGTCCCGAACGCCGTTCTGAAAGTGCCGACCGCAGGCGGCAAGACATGGCTTGCGATATCATCCGTCTCACGGATCATGGGACGCTATCTTGACCGCAACACCGGCTTTGTCCTGTGGATCGTGCCGAACGAGGCGATCTATACCCAGACCTTGAAGCGGCTCAAAGACCGTCAGCACCCCTATCGGCAGGCTCTTGATCGTGCCGCCGCAGGGCGCGTGAAGGTGATGGAAAAGACCGATCGACTGGACGCGCGCGACGTTGAGACGAACCTTTGTATCATGCTCTTGATGCTGCAATCGGCCAACCGCGAGACCCAAGACTCCCTGAAAATGTTTCAGGATCG
>Ga0307945_1001379_pt1 | contig 18904 bp, 17 predicted proteins | sample OrgLakmetagen228_FD_201818 | JGI IMG/M metagenome (GOLD analysis project Ga0307945, IMG submission 201818) | Saline water microbial communities from Organic Lake, Antarctica - #228 | ecosystem: Environmental > Aquatic > Non-marine Saline and Alkaline > Saline | place: Antarctica: Organic Lake...
CTAGAAGGTCAGCCCGCACAACTTTCTCAAGAGGAGGATTGTTTGAAGAGAGTAAACTGTTCCAGAATCGTATGATGTATCTTAACCAATAGAAAAAAATGGGCATCTGACCTGTTTCGTGGAGCACGCAGTGAGTATCAGTACCTTTCTTGACACCCAGGAGTCTATTCAGGAAGCCCAGTTGAAGAACATGTGAGGGGGTGATTTTTGAGGAATCTTATGTCAGAGAAGAAGTGGCCCATACTTGACAACCGTACAGACCAGCTGTCAAAGCAAAGACCTGGAAAAGCCACAGCTAGCATACTATCTGTATTTGATACCTTTGCTATCACCAATTCTGTAAACTCTGGCTATGGCAGACCTGAAGTTGTCTGCCATCTTCTTAGCAGCTGTGTGCATGCTTCCATCACGAATAAGAGTGATTCCAAGGTATTTGAATTGAGTGAAAAGTTCCAGAGGAGTGCCATTGTATGTGAAGGTGGGAATCGCAGAGTTACCGCTGCTGAAGAAGACCATGATTTTGTTTTGTCAGTGTTGAGCTTGAGCCCTTTGAAACGTGTATAGTCATAGGATTTGTTCAGTTGGAGATGCAGAATTTCAGCCGTGTTTGAAGTGAGAGCAATGTCATCAGCATATTCACAGTGAGGGAATTTAACTGAATCCAGGGCAGTGGCAGCACTTCTCTGTACAGTCAAGAATCTGTCTATGTCATTGTTATAAAGGGGACTCAGAGGGCAGCCCTGTTTCAAGCCTCTGTTGGGCGCAACCTCCTCAGAAATTTTGTCGCCATCAATGAGAAGGTACAGGCATCCTGTGTACATGAGAATGTGGCGAAGAATAAAGAGGGTTGAATGGTGTTCTTTGTGGGGCAGAAATCAAATTGAGAGTCTGGTATTTGATGTTCAGCAAGAGCCCAGTCCGTCAGCAAGTCCCTGACCACGTTTGCAAAAAGTATATAGATACAACCATTGATAGCCAGCAAACGATAATTTTTGGGGACGTAGTTGGACCTTTTTTTGTGTAGAGGCGTAAATTTGACTCTGTTCCAAAGATGTGGGGTGACACCGTCTGACAGGAACAGATGGAACAAGTCAGTAAGAAGGGGAAGCAAAACGTGTTCTGTGTCTCTTACCACGATCATCCTGAGTTGTTTTCTCTGTGTGCTTGATGAAAGAATTAGAGAACGGATCAAAACCTGGGCTGGACTGCACGTTCATGTTTGAAGTATTTTTCTGGACAGTGGTAGCCAAAGTATGTATGGGGGGTAGCTCGTATACAGGTGCTTGCTCATTGCTGTGCTGAAAGGTAGTGTTCATGCTCCTGTACCTGCCACCAGGGCCAGGTGGAACTGCAATGTCAGAAGGAGAAAGTTGTCCAGATCGTAACTGGTCACTGAGTAATTGATGCCGTGTAGGTAAGTTGGATCGTCCAGGTAGCACGTCAGAAATGCTCTCTTGTGGTTGCACAAAATATGATTGAAGGTGCTCAGTCCATGACTCAGCAGAAATAGGAGAAATGTCAGACGTAAAGTTAACATAAGGTTATAAAGAGTAAGAATTGGCCTCAACCAGTGCCAAATATTATCTTAAAAGTTATAAGTAAGAGGTGATGATATGATGAAAGGTTAAACCTGAGACAATAAAAAGAGCCCGATGGAGAGCCACAGCGCAGCAGTTCAAGCATGTTCACGGAACACCAGATACACAGCCCAAGGGGGGGAAGGAGGATGTCACGCCCAATCGTTGGCAGCGACAATTTTTGTGACAGAGCAATTAAGTTGGTTGTCAGTTGAGAGTTTCTATTTGTCTTGTTCAATAAGCTGGATTATTGATAACCTTTATCTTCTGGATTATTGATAACCTTTACCTTCTGGATTTGATAGTTTTGGTAATCAATTGACAACATGTGAGCTCTAAAGAGGTACCGTTAGAGGGGATCCTCAAGAGACCCTGTATCGTATGAGGTCTCCGATCCTATTTGTTCGTTCAGTCATATTAATGTGTAACCACAATGAGGCCGAGAAGTCTTCTGTCTGAGTCAATGGTCCCAGATCCGGGAAGGAGCAGCAGTGTGGGAGCCAATCAAAGATGAGTGGCATCAGTAGACACACATACGTGTGTGCAGAGAGCACAAGGGCATGAGACAGAGAACTGGTAGAAGCATTAGGGACCATATCATTGCAAACCCACTCCTCTGCTGGATGGTTTTTCCACCTTGGAGGCCTTTCTTGGTCTGCCATGAAGGCAGATCTAGTAGTTGTTGTGCTGAGTCTTATACTTTGCAGTGACGGTAATTTGATCTGACAATAAGGATGTGCCTCCGTCAGAGACCCATGACTGTTCATGCAAACAAATTGAAAACTGAGTGCAAATTTGAGATTTGACTTACAACGATGCACCAGCATGTACGTTCTAAGAAAAGCACAGAAAAGTGTTGGAAGGAAAAAAACTTATCCTCATATTGTTAGGTTATTTGAGCCCCATCCTGGCCTGGTTGCTGCACATCTGCACATACATAGAGATTCAACAATTCTCAGTCCACATTCCCAATGTTCAAGCACAGCAGGCTAGTCAACAAACACCACAGCGTTTTTTCACCCGAGAGGTGCAACTCACAGCAAGCAAAGGCACCACGACAAACAGCCAGATTAGACATTGTTAGAAAAGGGGAGTTCCTTCAAAAGTCGGGGCCTGGCTCTGTCATACTGCCGAAATGCAAGCAAACTCCACCGTCTGTTTACTCTGTCCACTGTGTACCGTCAGATGGCAAGCATAGCAAGAGCCCCATCCTGGCCTAGTGCGGGCGAACATTGTATGCTTAATGGGTCATGCATCAATCCGTTTTGCTTGCCTTCGAGCTGGCGTCTCTAACCCTAAGGGTGGAGGGAGGCTTTGCTGTGTTGGACCTCCGCTGAGACGTGGGCCTCCATTTCACGATTTTGGCTTGCCTTTACATTTTTGCCACTGGGTATTTTTTTCCCTCAAGTTTTTTTTAGCTCAATTCAAGGGCTTAGGGCACATGAAATAGTTACAATGGGGGGTTGAGACCTTCAGCCAGGTTGTTTGGCTGATGATCGGCTGCTGACTGGTCTCGGCCAGCCACAAATAAATCCAGCTCATAAGGAAAGAGAAAAAGTCTAGTGTTCTGCTGAGGAAGGAAATTATGAACAAATTGGTCGTTGACCTGTTGCAGCAAAAATCACCTGTTGAGCAAAAATGTTTGGGCTGCTGAAGAGTCCTCGAAAAAGGTGCAATGGCTTAAAAGCGCTCATGCACAAACATTAGAAAAGTGAGATGCGATAGGTAGGTAGCAGGACGCTTCCAATTGGGTGTGTGGTGAAAGCAAAATAATCTCGGTGACGGACGCGAATTCTTACCCCCTGGGATATAGGAAGAGGGACATGTCAAACTAATAATAAAAAAGTGCTTGTCGGTGTGACATTAGCTCGGACGTTGTTTGCCAAATATTTGCGGTCAACGACTTTGGTTCATGCATTTAATATAGCAAATTAAATATCCATCAACATATAAACCAGGATGCTGCGAGGTGGGTATCGCGTGAAATTTGACTAGTCAAACCTACACCCACCCACACACACACACACACACTCTCTGTGTCTCTCACACACACACACACACACACACACACACACACACACACACACACACAGACTCTCGCACATGCACGCACACACTCTCTCGCACATGCACATGCACATGCACACACACCCACCCACACACCCAAACACACACACACACACACACACACTCTCCATGTCTCGCACGTACACACACAAATGCACACACTATTTCACACACAGATGCACGCACAGATGCACCCGCACCCGCACACACACATGCGCACACACATGCGCACACACACACACACACACAGACTCTCGCACATGCACGCACACACACTCTCTCGCACATGCACATGCACACACACACACACACACGTACACACTCTTTCACACACACATGCACACACAGATGCACCCGCACACACACACACACACACACACACGTACACACTCTTGCACACACACATGCACGCACAGATGCACCCGCACACACACACACACACGTACACACTCTTGCACACACACATGCACGCACAGATGCACACACACACACACACACACACACACATGCACACACATTCAAAGACGCATAGGCACAATTCAGTGTAGTCCATAATTGCCAAGACTTTGAGAAATTGGTTTCTATATGTATCATTACAGGGAGTAGCTTTACTGCGGGCGGGAGGCTAGGAAGCTTCACCTCTTTAGGAGGTAGGATTGCTAGCTTCTCGGGGGGGGGCAAGACCGCTGATCCAGGGGGAGACGTGCATCCAAAAAAAGACCAGAGCTCTTTCCCGTTCGGGCTCCCAACTGGAGGGAAGAAGAAGCAGAAGCAGATGCAAAAGCAGCAGCAGCAACAACAGGAGGAGGAGCAGCTAGAGCATGAGCGTTGGATGTTAGAGCAGGAGCTGGTGGACCAGAGGCGTCAGGAGCTGAGGGAGAATGACAAGCAGGAGCAAAAGAGGCGGCAACAACAACAAGAGGAGCAAAACAGAGTGCCTCAGGTGTGAGAATTTAGGGTGACAATATAGGAGTGTTGCGACCAGACTCTGCTTGTTCACAGCTCAGATTTGCTGTTCACAGTCCACCTTGTTTGGCTCTGCCCAGGGAGGTACCTCTCAAATCAGATCACCTATACTGCAGCGTGCAGGCTTTCCTCCTGTTAATAAAACGTTCAGTTGCTACCTCACGTTTCACGCCAATTTGTGATGCAAGACCATTCTGCTTGCAAACTTGCAAGCTCACGCATAATACTCACAGTCACACACAATAACACACACACATATACGCGCACACATATACATATATGCACATACACACACAAACACACACTGTCACATAGACGTCTGTACACATGCATCGACCTTCACTACAGATTACGCTGGGACAAGGTGCCGTCGAGCTACAGGACCAGCAACTCAGCAAAGCCAAGCCAAGCACGCAAGGAAATCAGCAACTTGTTCAAGCCTTGTTCCAGCCAGAGCAGGATCAGCAGCATAAAGAGGCAGTGGTGGCTTACAGGAGTTGCGGTGATGGGCTTGTCAAAGATGCTGCTGTCCGGCATGCACTCCTATTGCGGCTGGATGCTGCATTACGATTGTGTGACGCGGCAATTACGTTTAAAAGCACCTCCTGTGGAACTCAGGTAGGTCAAGATACTGCCAGAAGGGATTGCAGGTTGCAGAATTCCGTCTTGTTATATAAACTTTTACATACATGTACTTGGGCAATTGCTGAAAGAGGTCTTAATCCCAACTATGTTAGAAAATTCTGTGTCTTGCCTGCTTCCGTCTTCCTTTTCTGAGCTTGCAGTTTAAGTTAAAAGCAGGATGCGTTGCAGCTAAATGTCCTGACAGGCGGCTACACGTGTTTATAACTAACAGGAAAGAAACAGTTTCTTACTTCAAGGGCAGCTTTTTCTAATGTTATAAGACCAAACTGTTTGTCAACGCAAGAAAGGGATCACAGACATTTGGGGCTGGGGCAGTTCCAAGTTTGCAATACATTCAGCTGTCATAAATAGGCCTTTTGCCTTATGTCATTTGTCATGTGTACTTTATTCCACTCAACTGTGGTATACGCATACCCTTTTGCACACCGTGCCAGAATGAATTATTCTATGCCATCTTCTTTTCCAGGCCTGTGAAACGAACCTATCAGCTGCTAAAATGGAGCTCGCTGCATTCCAGCAATAGCAAGTGCATGTACCAACGTGCATGAGACTGCAAATGATGACGAGGCGTACTAGCTGAAGTCGTCCTTAATGCCACGTGACAGGCCGTCATACTTGCTCCTCAATATCTGTTCTTTTTCATTTCCGTTTTTTACTATCTGATGCATTTTAACTCTCTCTCTTGCAAGAGAGAAATAGGATGCTAATTTTCTAGCTAGCTTGAAGTGTTTACTAAGCACTTGCATTGCATCCTGGCGAAGATTCAAGGTGCAAGTCGGAATGTTGTATTTCATTACCCCTTTGGATTACTACAATTACTATAAGCATTACCAAGTTATTAATCAAAGCAGTGTTCAGGTAATAATGCTTCCTGGATAATCAGGCAAGTCAGAAATCAGTGAAACTGCAGGAATCGAGCAGTAAGGGAGCAATCACAGTTTGATCTCAACTAGTCTGACTACTTAGGTAATGCTCAGTGATACCAACACCGGTAAAGATCTATCTCAATTTAAGACAGTAGCAATTGCTGGATAATGTAATGTCACACGGTCTGGTTACCAAGCTAGACATTGGAGCAGGAATCAGGCTTGGATCACCAATTCATTAATCGACTAGTGATCAGAAGGAAACCAATCCACTGACCTGGTGGCTGGCACCATCAGTGATCACAGCGGCACGATAGGAGTTTGTCGCTGGCAACGATATAGGTACCCCTAACATATAAATATAATCAATTGAAGGGAGCTATGCAAAAACGTGTTTTCCATTTGGCGAATACCATACTGATACGATATAAAATTGTTTACGTGGTCGTAATCACAGTGACCCGTCACAGTAATTGGCCATGATTGCTGCGATCACTTGATTGCTCTTTTTAAGTGGGCACCAGCCAAAGTACGCAGGCTTTCCCTCCTTCTTTCTTTCCCGTGCTTGACCTTCTCATATACGTTTTGCCCTTCTTCTCATCACCCTGGTTGTCCCCCCTACTCTCTGTTATCGCTTCCAGCCTGCCTCTCTTCTGTCTTGCTTCCTTTTTATTATCAACTTGTAATTGGCCGTGATTGCTACGATCACTTGTAAAATAGCAAAAACATTTCACGGGTTATTTGGGCAAAGCAAAGCAAAAACATTCTCCTCTTTGCATGAAAGGTGCAACTACTCACACGTCACTTCATCAAAATGGACCCAACCTAGCTTCAAACTGATGCTGACTTGGTAAGCTACCCGAGCATGTGCTCAGATTTAGACAAGTCGCCTTGCGTACAAAAGGACAGGACTAAAAGCACACGTCGTGCACCTGTACCCTAGATGGGTGCTTTCCAGGGGAATGGCACATTAATTTGCATATCTCACCAACTACTTAGTCTTTTTGCCCCATTTCTCTTGCAATGATCTTCATTTATTATAAGGACTTTAAAGGACTATAAATCACCGAGTTCGGTGCGCTGGCTGGTCAGATACAGCATATGGCTGCTTAAAAAGTAGGGTTCACGCCGCGGCTGATTAGGGTATGGGCCCCCTACAGAGCTGAGCTTAAAACATGCCGTTTAGGGGGCCAATACCCTGGGAGCATGCAAAAATCACACCCATTTTGGGCCTCAGGTCTGCCCCTCTGGAACAATGGGCCCCTCTGGAACAATAGGATTTGTATAATATAATACACAGCAATTCTTGGTCTGGCCTGGCTTTGCAGGACTTTGACCTTTGGATTTCCCTTTGGGTTTCTAACGCATGCAAGGCCAATGCGGAGCCTAAGGGTTCTCATCATGATGTTCCCCCTTCCTTGCACAACATGAGGAGTGTGTAAGTGTGCTGCACAACGTGAGGAATGTGTAAGTGTACTGGTTGCGTGTGTGCGTGTGTGTTTGTGCGTGTGTGTTTGTGTGTGTATGTGTATGTTTAGCTTGCTTTTCCGCTATTTCTGGATGCTTTCCCTCTCTTCCTCCTGATTATACATGTTGTTAACTGTAAGGAGTGTGCAAATGTGCTCAGGTCCTCCTGGTTGCAAAACGAGAGCACTTTTTGTGCACTTGCTGTGGTGTATGTATCTGGAACTTGCTTCTCTACTATTCTTGGATGCTTCCTCCCCCCTTCATCCTGCACACATTTGTTCTACACATTGTGAGGAGTGTGTAGATACGCTGTTTTGTTGTCAGATCCCCCTGGTTGTAATTTGCACTTTTTCAAACACCATACACCAACCATTCCCAACTTGAAAATAGACTAGAAAGGAATTACACACATACGAAGTGCATGAATTGGATGGAAAACCATTGGGTTGTCTATCCTATGAAGCTCAAGCCAAAGCTATGGCCCTACTTTCTGCTTCTTTTTTCCTTGGCTGTACTGATCAAATACCTGCTGGCTAAAGCTGGTAATGTACACAACTTTCCTAACATCATAATCAGCAAGCTCCTTCTTGTACCACCCATTTTAAACATCCTTCTTCTCTTCCTGGCTCAGATTCTTCCACAAGACAGATAGCTCCGAAGTGCTGACACCAACTTTCCTGTTATTGGAGCAGAAGAGAATGCAACCGCTTGGTGGCTTTTAAGTGGCTGCTCCAATGCGGGAACCATGTGTATATGAGTATGTGAGGGTGTGGAGAGTGTTAGATAAGGCCATGCTGCAAGGTAAAGAGGGATGACAATGCTCACCCACACCCACATCCACACCCATACCCACACACAACACACACAGACACACACAACAACACACACACACACTCACCCAGATCTGCAGGGTTGTGCTGCTGCTGAGGGGAGGCCATCTACTGGGAGGCCGATCTAGCTCCCAGCCCTCCTCCTAGGGTTCCTCCAAGCCCACCTGCAATAAGAAGTGATGTGTGTGTGTGAGCATGTGAAGGAGTGAAGAATGGCAGTTTAGGCCATGCTGCAAGGTTAAGAGGGAAACACACCATATATGCTTAAACACAAACACACCTGCACCTGCCATGCACACACACGTACAAGGAAAACTGCACAAAAGGTGTCTGCAATTCAATATATAACCACCCATGCACGGCACACCTTGAAAAGTGACTTTAGCTGCCTGCTTTGTACGTTTTTTTAATGGCGTCGGTGTGTGCAGGTGCCCCTCCCCAAAGATCATCTCAAAGATTCCCTGCTTCTTGTCTTGGCCCTTGCAGGTGAGCCACGTCAGCACTTGGTAGACCGTTATATTGTGAGGCGGCCCCATCAGCTTGGCGTCAAGGAGGAGGGCTGCCTTCTGCTCTATGCCGCGCCCTACAGCCACATCTTTGACCAAGGCAAGCAACACAGCAAACTCGCCGTACCGCTGCTTGAACCCTGCCAACGTCCTACCTCTCAACGGGGCGCATTGCTTGCCGCTTTTAGGCTTCACAGATTCCAGGCTGCGTACTGCTGGTAACCCATTCTGTCCAGATTGCCACAGAGTGTAGAGCTGGATAAGGTAAGAGTGTGTAATGTTTGGCAGGTGAATTGGATTAGAATATGACTATGCAAATGTGTTTTGGCAGGGAATTTACCAGAAAGAATGAAAGAATGGAGCTTGCTGCAACGGAAGGTTTTAGCTGAGTAGTGCTGCTGCTCTAGTTGTGGCACATGGGGAGATGGGGAGGTGACAAGGGGTTGAAGTGGGGCTGCAGGGGGATTGGATGCTGGGAGGGGAATGGAGATGGTGATTGGCAGTGGAACTGGGAAGGGTGCAATGGAGGCATCAATGCAGGGGCACCAGCAAATGCAGCCTGGAAACTGCTGCTTGTGGGGAAAATTGGAGGGGTGGGCAGGGCAGGAGCAATTAAGGGGACAGGTGGAGGGTTTGTGGGCATTGCTGGTGGAGGGTGCGGTGCGTGTGTGGACACAGCGGCCTGAATGGACCCCAAAATGGAGGTCACATTGGAGTTGTGCTCGTGCACAGATGTAGGTCCCTGACGCTCCAGCGCCTGCAATATTGGAAAGTAAGGACTTAAAAAGGATGTGCAAAACGTACCCCGCTGTGTATGTGCAGCATGTGTTGTGAAGACCATTTGCTGAAACTCAGGCACGTTGCAATTCAAGCGAGACTGAAGATGGTTAAGCGGTTGGCTCCATGATTGACACGTGGCTGTGTAGTGCACAATGTCTTGTAGCAGCACAAGCAAGAGCGACTGGATCCGGTTTCTTCTTACACAATTGCGGATATGCACACATATACATACACACACAAACACACACACGTACACACACATACATGCACATGAGCTATTACAGAAACGAACCTGCACACAACCTGCCATCCCTTCACAGCCATCGCAGCTGCCACTGCGGCGGCCTCTTCTCTGGTGAACCTTCCCTCTGCTGCAGCCACTGCTCTGTCCGGCCAGAGCTCCTACTACGTCAGAGCAGCCGCAATGGCAGCAGCAATTCACATCGCAACTGCCTATGCCACGGCCTTCAGTATTAGCTACAGTCTTGTTCTTGGTGTTCTGTAACTTTTGGGCCTGGTTGCCCAACAAATGGGCACATATGTAGATAACATATGCAATATGACAAACCTCGCTATGAGAAAAAGGTGTTGTGACTTTTTGTCATTTTTCTTTTGTCTGCTTTCTCGTTGCTCCTGATTCCCACCCTTTTCTTCATCTGTTACCATTGCATCGTCTTTTAAACTGCCTGCTATCTAGGTTTTTTGCGTCATTTACTTTGCGTTGTGTGGCTTGTTAACAAGTAGTGAGGTTGCACGGGCCACCCTCATATCAGATTGTGGGCCGCAATTTAACAGCAACCTTTGGGCACACAAGTGTGAGTTGTTGGACATGGATAAGAGGATGTCCAGCGCCCTTCATTTCCAAACAATGAACAGACAGAGCGTACGAATTGCATGGTAGAGGAGATGCAGTCTATTTTTGTCAAGAGGTTGAGGGAGGAGAGATTCCTAAACCTTTGAGAAGCAATGGGACCTAATCAGGGGAGGTATTGTATACAAAGCGACGAAATCAAACAATGTATGCTGATTTTTGCCGGTCTTTTGAACGCCTTGATGCCTTCTCTGCCTGAATTGAGTGGCTTCTTCTAAGGATGCTTGTGTTTATACTTTCCTGAAAGGCAATGGGACATCATCTTTCTTCTTTCTACATAATGCTCTCTTATGAAAAAAGACACTTTAAAATAAAAGAGCACAGCTGCTCATACGCTGCAAGTGTTGTACGTACCAGTTCTCTGTGGCCTGAACAATTCTAGGTTTGCAAGCATCTCATGGTTCTTACCCAATACCTATTCAAAACATTACCATCACTTGTTGTATACCAAAAGAGCAAACGACAAACCCCGCTCATGGTCCTGTGCACTCTCCGCATTATCAAGCTGATGCATTCACAATCCTCACAACACACACATTTACAGAAAAGTCTTGTGTTCTGCTGAGAAAGGAAATCTTGAACAAATTGGTTGTTGACCGGTTGCAGCAAAAAGGGTTGGGCTGCTGAAACAGGTCAGGGTTTAGGGAAAATACCCCCATCAGGTCCTGCGACCAACCCCATCTCCCACTCTCTTACTGCTTTAAGACCGACGGGATGACCGCCGTTGAAACTTAAATCTGCTGCCGTGCTGCCAGGTGCTCCACCTTTGCTACCTTTGCCGGGGGTTGTAAAGGGACTGCTGTGCCATCCCAGTTTCTTCCACGGGGTGCTGCACGGGCCAGATACACCTGCGCAGGATGCGTGCGTGAGTGTGTGTATTTGTATATGCCGGCGCACGGATAAGAACGTGAATGCTTTTATGCGCATGATTGATTGCATGTATTTGTGCGTGTGTGTGTGTAGGATACAAGGAAGCTCCTTTCTATTAGTTCCTTGCTGTACATCAGTGCCTCAACCGTACCTTGCATCAACCACCGGCGGTGTCTATTCATCTTGTTCATTTTAGTGTCAGCCGCAGTTCCTGTAAAGTCACGTGGTGCATCCTTTTAAGTTTCAATTGCGTTTTATACTTAAAAGTGTGCATGATAATTCATATAAGATGTACCAAGATATCTATATTACTACATGCCTTTCACTAAATGAAGGCAACTTGGAAGAGCACAATTTGGGGAAAATGGAGGCGCTTAGACAGTAACTTGCCTAGTTCAGATGTTAGTAGCTGGAGCTGTTTGAGGTGGGCTGGTGCTTGGCATGCGAGCGACACTACGTCCAAGTTTCAGTCCATTGGGGATGTTTGTTTGAAAACCGAGCGTAGTGAGGAATGCACGAGCTGCCTGCGTGCGTATGCCTCCCAGAGTCTCTGCAGCAAAAGCGTAGAAACACAGTTTTGAGTTGCGCAAAATAATATGTAATGCACGGCAGGTTAATGCACCCTTTGCGTGTCTGAATATAGGTAGCACGAGGTAACAAGTTAGCAAGCAGGCAAGCGATCAAGCAAGCAAGCATTATAATCAAATTTGATAATTTCACATCGCTGGGAGTAGCAACGTTGATCACTTGCGTGGAAGCATATGAACGGACAGCATGCTAAAATTTCCTTGATCTACATTGTGTTATACCATAAATTACAGAATGACTGTACTACATCTCAAAACTTTCACGTACTACTTAATTACACGTAGCAGGGCTGCAAGATTTACTCAAGCACAAGCAGAGCAGCTTTGATTGTCTGACACTCAGCCAATCACGCAGCAGGAGCAAGTTGATGATCAGTCAATCGTATGACAGGTCCAACTTGCAAAAGAAGTGGAGGCAAGGCGTTATTCAGCACGCTTAAATTCCCTTGAACAACACTGTAATCGTGTTATGCCATGCTGTACAGAATGAATGTACTACATCTCACATTTTGTCACACATTACAGCCAAGTACTTAATTACACGTAGCAGGGAAGCAAAGGTTAAGACAAGCACATTGAATGTCTGATACTCAGCCAAGCACACAGCAAGAGCAGCTTGATGAAATATGGGGTTAGTGAGGCTGATCAGCCAAGTCCGCAACAGAAGCGTGGGGGAGCATAGTCAAGCACATAGCAAAAGTCAAATTGCACTCACGGTCTTCATTTGTGAGCTGGTGCGCGCTCCCGCTCTCCTGAGCCGCACGGCCCCCCCGAGCCCCTGCGCAGCAAGGGCGAGAATTCCTGAACAACCGAGTCATAACATTAATTGTCACATGTTTTTTTTGAAGCTAGGCACTGAGCAGCACAAAGCAGGCATCTCAAAGTCCAGTAACTCAGCCAAGCACACAGAAGCTTGATGAATACTGGTACCCAGCCAAACACATCAAGGAGCAGCTTGTTAATTGACTACGCGGAAGCATGGCACTGGACAGCACGCTTAACTTCCCTTGATCTACACCGTATAGTATTGTGTATTACAGAATGATGTGATACACAGATGCACATTTTGCCACTTGTCAAAATAATGAGTGGAAGCATGGCATTTTTCAAATTCCCTTAAACCACACTGTAATCGTGTTATGCCATGTTCAGAATGACTGTGATACATCTCACATTTTGTCACACATTACAGCCAGGCACTTAATTACACGTAGCAGGGCTGCAAAGTTTCAGACGAGCACATTGAATGTCTGATACTCAGCCAAGCACACAGCAAGAGCAGCTTGATGAATTATGGGGTTTGTGAGGCTGATCAGCCAATTCCGTAGTAGAAGCGTAGGGGAGCAAAATCAAGCACATAGCAAAAGTCAAGTTGCACTCACGTTCATCATTTGTCAACTGGTGGGCGTTCCCGCTCGCCTGAGCCTCACGGCCCCCTTGAGCACCTGCGCAGCAAGGGCGAGAATTCCTGATCAACCGAGTCATAACATTAATTGTCACATGTTTTCTTTTGAAGCCAGGCACTGAGCAGCACAAAACAGGCATCTCACAGTCTAGTAACTCAGCCAAGCACACAGAAGCTTGATAAATACTGGTACCCAGCCATAAACATCAAGGCAGGAGCAGCTTGTTAATTGACTACGCGGAAGCATGGCACCGGACATAAATTTAATTTAATTTAATTTAAGCGTGCCGGACAGCACGCTCAACTTCCCTTGATCTACACTGTACAGTGTTGTGTATTACAGAATGATGTAATACATCACAAATTGTCACACATTACAGCCAGGCACTTGATTACACAAAGCAGAGCTGCAAAGTTTCAGACAAGCACAAGCAGGAGCAGTTTTGAAGCAAGAGCAGGTTGATGAATTCTGGCACTCATCCAATCGTAACAAGGCTGGAGCAACGTGTCAAAATATTGAGTGGAAGCACGACAGTATTCAGCACGCTTAAATTCCCTTGATCTACACTGTACAGTATTTTTTTTATCCAAGGTGGAGGATCAATGCACAACAGATTCCCGTGCTCACATCCATGCAGCACATGCACGGACGCGTACAGTGCGTGTGCTGATATATAAGTAAAGAGCATTTGCAATTATCTAATTACGAGTAAGAAAGACAGTCAGGTAAGGAGGGGAGGTCACCATTTCTATTAAAGAAGAGAACCAGAACTCACAGCTATCTTTATACGCCTGGCTTTCCAAATACTCTTGAGAAAACATGCCAGTGCCTGCCTGGGCCTGGCTTGTTCCTGAAGTGTAGCCCCCCCTGCTGCCTGCACAAATGGAAATACAAAGTGAAAGAGGGGTTATGATGAAGCAAACAACCTTGACACGACAGTCTTTACTGAGTGCAGATTGCGCACTTGAGCACCTGTCCTTTATTTTTATCCAAGGTGGAGGATCAATGCACAACAGGTTCCCGTGGTGTAAAGCAAGACAGTTAGGTAAGGAGGAAAAATCACAAACACAAGGTCAAAAATTCTCACGAGAACGGAAAGCTGCTTCGCTGGCTGACCATTCCTCCCACTTCTCGCGGGCAATGACCCTTTTTTCGGGGGGTAAGGCATGTCGTGCTGCATATGAACAGTGTACAACATGAAGGCTTGGCAGTAGTGTCAGCGAAAATCTTTAAGTCTTCCAACATTACATTTTACGCACCTAGCCATTATCAGTGTTCCGCCATTGACACGCAATGCATGTCGTGCTGGAACTCACAGGTCAAGGCTTTCCTTGCTCACCTACTGTCTTAGGAAAGTGTGAGAGCACCGTCCACGGTGGTGTTGTCTCGACGAGCAAGCATACCCGCCCACTCCTCCATGCCCTGAAATTTTATGTCGTACCAGATCGCAGGGAGCCTGAGAGCATCCTGATTCAGGAGATTTCAAGGAAAATTTTGATTTTAATATGATGGTAAGTGCGGAGTTTGTCATACAGCCCTTTTCCGCCAATGATGAACTCATCATGGCCTTTGGATGCTAGAAAGGGGCTTAGCCATTCGGCATCCTGCCAAGTGATTAAAGGAGTTCATTGATGACTAAGTGATCAAGACGTGCAGATGGGGTAGAGATGGGTTAGATGACTATGTGATCTGAGCTACTCTGCCCAAAAAGGCCTCATAATAATCACCTTCACGCCCAATTGATCCAGGTCTGCAAAGCCCTGCCACTGGGGGTGTGGGCCTTTGAGGTGCATAGCATTCCGAAATAATGGGCGAGCCCTCCCTCTGCGAGGGCGAATTAAGGTCTTGTTTGTGCACATGTGTCATCAGAGAAAGTCCTCGTGCACACACAAACACACACACACACACTCACACACACACACGCCCCAACTGCACACCTGTTGAGCTCGTACTCCTTGAGCTCCTTTGCGAAGCAGGTAGTGATGACGCCATCACTCCAGGAGCGTTCGTCACTGAGATCGATTGTGCCCTTGCGTGGCACGCTCACTGCTTGGGCAGCAACGACTCTCAGCGTTTGCATTTTTAATTTGTGACAAATAATTTTCTACTTATCCGAGAAGTGAAAAGTTAAAGTGTAAAGAAGTGAAAGATACTTTTCAGGATCAAAGACATTTCTTCAATATAAGTAATGCTGGCCGCCAATTTCCCTGCTCCCGGGGTTTGCTGCCCCCTTGGTGCCTGCTCTGCAGTTCGGCATTAGCAAGTAGCACCGGCTAGAAGGCTTTGTCGTTTGCCAATGCATCACTAGCCCAACACTGTTACCATCTCTCCGAAAAGGGCACACGGACGAGTTTAGCAGCTTAGTTGACTAAGTGATGCAAATAAGCTGGGATGCAAGGTGTTTGACTCATTTATTAAGGCCAGAGTGTTCCTTATAATCTTTCAGAGTTTTGAGTGCTGTAGATGGTGCCATCCATACCCAAAAGGGTGGTGTGGAGAATAAAGAGGCTCCTTGAAAATGAATGGTTGCTAATTACTTTTTCCAACCACCTACTACATTTATTGCTGCTGTTGTAATATTGAAGGCTTTGACTGCAGATACCGACTGCACTAGCACAGATGAAAGTAGTGATCAAAAAGCTTATTAGCAAAGTTAAGAAAGTCAGGTTTAAAACCAACGAGTTTCCTCCTCCTGTAATAATGACATCTGGCGTAGCGAGCCACTTTGCATCAACGAACTTCTAGTAGATGAGGTTGGCACTGTAGACTCATTCACACAAAAAGGGCATGGAAAATAGTTTACAGATAAAGCCATCAGTCACAATGTGTGACTGATAATCTACGTATGGATGACATGTAAAAATTGTGATAATTGTTGTTTTGTTGTTGCATCTGCAAAAACCTCCCATCACCAAGCAACTACTCACATGTGCACACATACGCCCCGTTCCCCCCGGCTTGCCTTCATGCAGGGAAGGCTAGCTTCTCTTGCGGGCAAGGCTAGCTTCTCTGGCATGCATTCTGGTACATGGGGGCGTCCACGTGTGTGCGTGTTGGTTTAGCCAGGAAGCCCCTCAAGGCATTTTACTTCAACGTGGAGAATATTTTTGGGGCGGCCTGAAAGGAGGACAGAGTGATGGGAGCAGCTTGGGTGATTGCCTCATCACGGGGAAAGGAATGCAGCAATTGCTCGACCGCCAAAAAACAGGTCTCTAATTAAGCAGTGCAGGTTCGCATTCCGAACGGTTTGCAATACGCAATCCATACTCACGCAGTGGTCCACGCAGTGAGCTTGCTTGGTGGTGTCACTATATATATACAGTACAAGCTGCACAAGCTGCACATTGTTAGGGGGTTACTTGAGCCGATTTAGATATACTTCCTTGTTGTCTAAAGTGGCGAATGAAAACCCAGCAATCTGCAGAAAGATGATGTATGTTGTGTGTGTTAAGCAGTCTTAAGCAAAGAGGAAACGCTCCACTTCTTTCTCACCTTTAAAAGCGCAGACGGGCTTTGCCCCAGAGCCCCAGAGTATAGTTACTGGTAGTTACTGATTGCTGCAGCATCCATACACCAGCTGCCATGACGCTCAATGTCTTGCAGGCTCACAATGCACCCACATGTTATTGTTTTAGTTTGTAAATGATCACACACCCTCACACACAACCCCACACAACCCTTTTCCAGGCATACTATACTTACCCAGCCAGGTCAGCTTCAAGCGCCCCAGCATGCCGTGTGGAGCGACACACCTTTGAGATCTCAATCCCACAAGCCTGAAACAGCTCTTTCATTTCTTTTGCCATGGCAGCATACGAAATGGGCACATGAGGATCAGATTTGGTGAATTACATAGTAGAAGTCCATCGCATGCATTCCAAATCAGGGTCTGGAAACAAATCTTGAGCATTGGCGCATATAGTATAACGCTAGCAGAAGTGAAGTGCGAGGGTCAGCAGGGGGCATAATTGAATCATCTTGTGGCGCAACATGATGATTTAATTATGCCCCATTCGATTACAGATATACAAAAGCTAAGCACAGATATACGAATGCTAAGCATGGCAAGCTTCTCTACCTTGTTCTGCCAGTTCAATCAGGTTTTCAGGGGTGTCGGTTGTCCACAATGTGCAGAAGTGAATCCATATTGCATAAAATCCTGGGGATCATAGGTGACCGTGCTTAGCTTTCGTATCAGCGTATCGGAGTTGACAGAATGTAAATGATTATGAGATTCAAGACCCAACTCCTTAAAAGGTTACAGAGTGACTGTTGGTTAAAACAGGTGCCCTTCAGCTGCAGCACGTGCTACAGAGGATGGACGGTGGAAGGGGGGGGCAAGGGGGGGGGCAGGGGGGCTAGGGGGAGGCTGAGGGAGCCGGGAAAAGGCAATCCCGGTGAATTGACTAACACATTTCGGCTCCCAAACACACACACAAACACACACATACGCGTATATGCACACTTATACGCACAACACAAACACACATACACACACATGCATGCACGCACACACACACACACACACACAAACGCACACAGTATGCAAGCACGTGTGCAAGTACGCTGTAAATTGCTGGTTGGTCCATTTCTAATTAATGAGCCATTCCAACAAATTTCAATTTTTAAAGTTGATAGAGTAATCACTGATTTCTGCTACAGTTACTTGTAATCACCGCTCACTAGCCCGATTTGTTTTATAATCGCTAGTAGTGTATTTTTTGTGATTACCATGGTAACCAGCAGTAATGATGCCAGCAATGAAATACAACATCCTGGCAGGACTTGAATCAAGAAAACCCTGTACCAAACGGTGGTGTTTATACTATTCTTGTTATAGCGGAGGACTTAGGCACTGCCGACAAGCTGACGCGTTGCATATGTCCTCCGCTATAACAATTCTTTCCCCCCAGGGCAAGAAGCCTTCTCAACGATTTGTGCTGGCTAGCAGCAAATCAAAACGAGAAAGTAACGAGAAAAACGCTATTTTAGAGCAATTCTAAAAGGTCAAATCACCGTTAAAAGACTAGTTAATGAGGCAGAAACGAATTACGCTTAAATCACATGATGCCCATCCCTACAACTTGTTCAGAAATGCTATGCAACTTTGTGAAATTTGGAACGAAACGAGCCTAGACTGAGGTTGCTTGCAGCGGCTTCTCAAACGCACATCAAATGGTGAATCGCACATGGGAGGCAGGCATAGGGGACCTTCTTGTGCCAAGAAAGGCTGATCGGCTGCTCAAGCGCACATCAATAAAATGACCTCTTTGAAGAGTAAATCTAAGACCTCTCGTAGCATACAGCTTACAGCATACAGCGGGCCCCAGGACATTTGCGTTTGCAGCGGGAATGGGGATGGATGGAAACCATGGAAACAGCACTTGCACACATCAGCACCTAGCCTCACAGAGGAACAGCATCTATAGCACTATATCAACACTACATTTCCAGCTGCTGCCCTGC
>Ga0307945_1001383_pt1 | contig 18895 bp, 17 predicted proteins | sample OrgLakmetagen228_FD_201818 | JGI IMG/M metagenome (GOLD analysis project Ga0307945, IMG submission 201818) | Saline water microbial communities from Organic Lake, Antarctica - #228 | ecosystem: Environmental > Aquatic > Non-marine Saline and Alkaline > Saline | place: Antarctica: Organic Lake...
ATTGGCTGATCGAGTAATGTTCCCAGCCCAGGACAAGGCGCGGCACGAGACCAGCGCACGTGTGTGTGTGTGTGTGTGTGTGTGTGTGTGTGTGTGTGTGTGTGTGTGTGTGTGTGTGTGTGTGAGCACCATGCCTGGCAGTCACACGTTTTGACAGATGGCTTACTCTGTAAATTCTGTAGAAGCGCCATGACCGTTGGAACTTAGAGGTATCAATGACGGTGCTTAAATTTACCACATATAGTGATGTAACCTTACCTTACCTTACCTTAAATTTACCACGCATTTTTTCCAGTTCAGACAGTACTCTTGCAGCCAACCAACGCGCTCTTTCCGAAAGTTGAATCAGCAGTCTTGACGTGACTGCGCTGATGACTAACGCCTCCTTCAAGAAGACTGGGTGGGTTCTTAAGCTGCATGCTTGCTGTGGAGGAGAGAGGCTCGGCGGACCATTGTGGATTTCGCCTGAAACCCATGTCTAGCTGGCAAGCAGGTACCATGGCACGTAAACCTTCACGTTTGATGCTGCACAGCGTCTTGGAACTGACAATATCTCAAGTGAGGTCTTTGCTTGCCCACAAATAAGCGACATCTGATTGACTCAACCGAAGGGATGCGCTGAGGATATTACAGACCACACCATGAAAGGCCGGAATACTCTACTTGTCAGGAAAAGGGATAGAGAAAAAAGGCAGACAAGCGGCAGGCTTCGATCGAACAATGAGGAGGACTGGGTACAGAGGGTGCAGACCACACGCCTTTTCGTTATTACAATGCTAGAACAGTCCTCTGGTGCTGCCTGGTGCTGCAGCTTGTCTCGTTGGCATAGACTTCAACGAGTAAAATCCTGCATTGCAAGCCTCTCCGCACATGCTGTCTCTCGGGTTTTGAAACCGGTGTGACATCGGCAAATAAAAGGACAGACAGCGGAGCTGCTCAGGCCATCCCAAAAGAACGAGCGAGCAAGCCTTCCGCTATACTCAGAGGCTGCCCACTGCTGCTGCATTTGCTGTCTGCGGTCGTTGTGACTTGATAGGCTGCATGACACGCACAAACGTTTGGAAAAAGCAGCAGATGGGCGTGCAATTGCGGCGCTTCTGCATCAACGGACCGAGCTCAACAGAAATGCACCTGCGCAACACTAAAACGATAATACAAGCCCGTGCGTGCCTGCCAAATACACCCTCTTTTCTTGACATATACCAACCACACTTGTGTTCCTGCACTGCAAACACATTTCAGAACAAGTTTTCTCTCCCAATCCCACCACAACCGCTTTGTCTTTCAACTCTGACCTGCTTTTACACTGCCCTCCACTCAACACTTCCCAATCGTCACTGCTCTCTTTCTGCCATGATTGATTGAAATCTGCATCCCACTTCCTTGCATGTGTGCTTCTTGGCACTGACAATGGGCACTGCCTCCCCCCTCCACGATAGACAACGTGGCCGGTGGGCAACCGACTTTTTGGCAGGTACACACACACACACACACAACATCTCAGCTTTGCTGGGCCAACGGCAGAGGACGGAAAAGCAGGAACGGTAGGGACCTTGAGCGCAGGGGCTTCTGCTGTTTGCTCTTGCCATTCCTCTTGCTGTTTGTTGTCGCACCCCCCGCTTGTCACGCTCTTTGCCTGCATCAGGTCAGACCACTCGGTCCTGTCTGCTTCGATTCCTCTGTGGAGCAACAAACGTCCAACTCCCATGGCACAGTCCCTTGGGGTAAGGACCCGAGGTGGCTTTGAGAATGAAGCAGACGTGCATCATTGTGACTCCATTTTATTGCATCCTCTTACCACCCCCTTGGTCTGAAGGGAGCAAGGCTTGCTCACACCACCCCCTACCACCTCCTCCTCCTGTCGCCGCCCTCTCCTCCCCCACCACGCGGCTCAGCTACGCGTTCACCTCCCCCTACAGGTCCATGTCGGCCTTGGCTACGATCTCTGTCACTGCCACCTCGACGATAGCTGCCTGCTGGCTCCACAGATCGGCTGCAGAAAAAGTGGTGTGTGTGTATTAATGCAGTTGTAGGTACAGGTGTGTGTGCGTCTGTGTACGTGTGCGGACTCGTGCATATATGTTTTCGTGTAAGCAAAATCATCAACCGTGAGTTCCCATGGCAACCCATGGGACAGAACAAAATACTTTAAAACATCCCATTTGATCAATTGACGGTGATGTGGGGTGCACTTGGCTGGCAGGTTCCCATATCTTAAGCGGAAAGCGCATTTAAAAGCGGCATTCCTATTACCTTGAGACCCTGTTTTGCAGATCCCCACCCTTTCAGGAACCAATTTAAGAAGTCTCCTCTCGTTCCTCTTACCTTGAACCACCTGGAGGAACATCCCCACGCCTCGGAGGAGGCCCTCCTCGGCTGTAGGGCTCACGCCCAGCTCCAGCAGCGCCACGGCTCTCAGGAGGACCTCCACGCCTGCTGGTTCACAACGTAGGGCACGATGTGTGAGACAGACACCACATGCACTGGTTCACAACACCACTGTGCACTGTTCACAACACCATATGCACTGGTTCACAACACCACTGTGCACTGTTCACAAAACCACATGCACTGGTTCACAACGAGGGCACGATGTGTGCGACAGACACCACATGCACTGGTTCACAACACCACATGCACTGATTCACAACACCACTGTTCACTGTTCACAACACCATATGCACTGGCTCACAACGTAGGGCACGATGTGTGCGACGGACACCACATGCACCACGTATGTCATGAACGCATTGCATGTACCTACATCATCAAATTCCTTGACACTAATTTATGCAGGCCATAGACTTTCATCACCCAAGATTTTGGGAGGACGAAATGAGTCCCAGACAGCTGTACAGCTCATTCATTGTATCACACCTTCACAGATCTGATTCTTAGGAGCAGATAGACACTCCTGCCCCTAATCCTGCCCAGTAGAAACAGGACTATCCATCTGCACTTCCAAAGGCCCCTCCGCATGTGATAAACAGGGGGTGTGCCTTTAAAAGGGGCAGATGTAAAACGCCACATCATGCACGCACACACACACACACACACACACACACACACACAGCCATATCATCAACAGGTGACCGCAAGCAATGCTGCAGTGCAGTTGCATGAATTGCAACCCTAGCATTGGCCGTAACTAGCAATGATGCAGTGCGCAGGTCAAAGTTATTTGAGCGGCGTCGCCTCATGATGCAGCACAAACACATTCCAGCGATGTAACATATTCAGGGTTGACCTGAACTGTATAAATACACTGTACATGACCGTATACTTGGTAATTTCCCTGCCAAAAATACCGTATACACACCGTATATATATGGTTCTGGCACACCCTAAACATATTGTGCGGAGGTCTGCACAGTTAGAATGTAATATTACTGCGCATAAGAGGGATGATGAAATGAGGCCGGAGAAAAAGAAGCGCTACTAGCACGATCGCTATCAGCATAGATTACAATTTGCAGTCGTTTGAAATCTGCAACCCCATGGAAGCAGAAGCCTGCCAGCAACCAAACTCATAGGAACAGAGAAATCAAGGTTGTCATCCCACTTAGCAAGGTGTGCCGAAACCCCGAAACCAGGAAGCAAAGAGGGAGTGTCCTGCTACCTGTCGCTGCTGTGTGGAGGTTGGAGTTGCCCAAACATTGCGTCCTAAAGGGGCGCGAGAGTAGAAAAGAAAGAGAAAGGCCTCGCACCTGTCGCTGTTGCGTGGAGGCTGGGGGCGCCCAAACACTGGGCGAAGCACAGGAGAGGCCTCGTCATCAAGGTCCAAGCGGTAGCCCTGCACACGGATGTATGCATGCATATGTATGCATAACGGAATTATGCATATCGAAATAACGGAATAACGTATGACGGAATAATAACGGATGCACAAGGCATGAATGGCAAGTTTGTGGTGTGTGAAAAGTAGGGTGCAGCGAGGAGGCAACCCATTGCTCAGCTCTAAGCGCTTTACTTTGTAAACGGTTGAGTGGGAATATTATCAGTTTGTGGTGAGTGTGTAAGTGTGTGTGTGTGTGCGTGCGAGCGTGCGTGTGTGTGTGTGTGTGTGTGTGTGTGTGCGTGCGCGTGTGTGTGTTTGTTTGTTTGTCGAAAAAGCACACTGCAAACCTCCTTTGGATGTGGAGTGTTTACTTCACAACTCCTGCACTCCACTACCTGCAGCGCAGGCGAGTGGCTTATGCAGCATGGGCATACAGAGCGTGCACAGCATGTGCCACATTCTGCTACTTTACTAAGAGAGGAGTGCTGCTGTTTTGAAACTGGCACTCCTCTCTAAGTTTCCCCCAACATTTGCGCACCAGCGGCAAATTAATGGCAGCGTGTGCTGATAGAATACATACATATAACACCAGCGCATCAGTCTGCTTTGTTCTAAAAATCCCTCCAAACTACAACCATCCCCAGCAGTGTGCACCTGCAGCAGGTTGATGGCAGCGTGCGCAGAGGGGATGTCCACAAAGTCCACAAAGATTTTCAGGGACCTCTCTCCCGGCTTGCCTGGGGTCTCCTTACTGATCAGGCGCAGCTCCTGCAGGGACAGGAGTGAGGATGTGTGTACCGTGCGTATGTTTGTGTGCGTGTGTGTGTGTGTGTGTGTGTGTGTGCACGTGTGTGTGAATACTAGACGCAGCTCCTGCATGGACAGGAATGAGGATGTGTGTATCACGTGTGTGTGAGTATGTGTATGTGTGTGTTTATGTTTGTGTGTTTTGTGTGTGTGTGTGTGTTTGTGTGTGTGTAAACTAGACGCAGCTCCTTATCTCTCCACAGACAGAAATGAGAAAGGGCTGTGTGTGTGTAGTAAAGAATTATTGGGCTTGCGTGTGCGGATGCTTTTGTTGCTACAACAACAAATATACTGTGCTATACTCACTCAGGCCTCATACATCATCAGTAGAGCACAGTGAAGGGCACGCAGGCTGCTCTTGTACTCACTCGTCAAAGGATAATTGGACATTATCGGTGCTAGGCATCATCGGTGCAAGAACAAGCACTCATGCAGATGCGTGGCACACCCCACACAGGCATGCACAAACATGCATTGACATACACACGCACACACATGCACAAGAGCACGCGTGCAGACAAACATATACACAATAGCGCGCGTGCAGACACACACAGACAAAACACACACACACAAAAAAGCGAGCGTGCACAGACAAACACACACACAAACACACCTGGAAGCCTTGCACGGGACGGAAGATGTGAGCAGCCTCTCGCTTGGTCATGTCAGTGGGGACGTGGTCAAGGTACAGCGTGGTACTGGCGTTGTGAGGGAAGCGCTCCTGCGTGAAGGGAGGACTTGGGTGTTGAAACGCTGAGGATCACATGCAGCAGTGATCAGGCATTCCCCTTCTTTCAGCCCCTCTTTCAGCCAGAACACCATATAAAATGAGCATTCACACACACACACACACACACACACACACACATACACACACATGCTTACAAGGATCAAGTTGTGGCATTGGCACTGGCGAGGATGGAACAGGTTGTCTAGTCAAGCGGCTTTAACAACTGGCTTAAGGTTAAGCATTTGAAATTACACGTTTACGGAATTCAGACAGGAAGCGGTAACAAAAATAAGGGAATGCACGGAACCCAGCTTTCTTTCACAAAACGATGCTTATTCTGCCGACACAACACAGGAATCTCCCTCTCACACTCACACACACAAATGTGTAGCCACGCACATGTCCATGCACACAGAAACACATGCATATACACAAAAATCCCCACATATGTACACACACACTTGCACACACACACACACACAAACACACACACACCGGAGGAGCTAGGTTGCCTCTCATGCCCCCAGGCTCTCCGCCTGTAACCATGTGGGCCGGCAAGGCGTGCTGTGCAGCTGGGGGGGGTGCACCCATCAACTGCTGCTGAGGTGGCTGCTGAGGTTGCATGGGCTGGCCAATCATAGGATTGGGAGCACCCTGTGCGCATGTGTGTGTAAGTGTGAGAGTTGTCCACTGCTGCTGAGGTGGCTGCTGAGGTTGCATGGGCTGGCCGATCATAGGATTGGGAGCACCCTGTGTGCATGTGTGTGCGCGTGCGTGTGTGTGTAAGTGTGAGAGTTGTCCACTGCTGCTGAGGTGGCTGCTGAGGTTGCATGGGATGGCTGGCCATACAATTGGCAGCAATCTGAGTATATATGCGGGCGTATGCGTGAGCATATGTGCAAGCAAGTGTGCGCACATGTATGTGTGAGATTGAGCATGCGCATGCATACATCTTTGTGTACACTTAAAAAGCAAGTTACAGAGTGTGTGTGTGTTTCTGTGTGTGTGTTTGTGTGTGTGTATGTGTGTGTGTGTGTGTGTGTGTGTGAGAGAGAACACAAAAGAGCCATGGTTTCTACGACTTTCATCCCTATTTGCAAGCTTGAAGAGTGTGCAGCATAATGTGGGTGCTTGAAGCAACATGGACAGCGCTTCATCACTGTTTTTTTCAGTGAGGTGTTTGGTTGCAGGGTTTTTATATGTCTCCACTCAAATGCCCTAGAGGCATAAACAGCGATGTACCTTACCTTACCTCCTTTTCACTTTTTGTGCAATGCAGGCAGCTTTTGATGAATCAGGAAGTCAAAGAAAAGGTGTAAGGCTGGAGACGCAGTTCACAGTAAGATCAGGGTGTGCCAGAACCATGTACCGTGCCAAAATTATATCACCCCGCAAAATTAATGTTTTTGAGGGGTGCGGCTAAGTGCGGACAGAAAATTAAATAAATAATTTTAGGCCTGCGGATTGGTAAAAATGGCCTAAATTGGTGAGAATGGCTTAAAAATGGCCTGCGGATTGGAATATAATAAATATTGAAGGGGGTGCGGATTGGTTGCGGATTTGCAAAACTAAATATTTTTTTTTGGGGTGCGGGATGATTAAATTTTGGCACGGTACGTAATTTTTTTCGAGTGTGGCCGTACATCCAGCACATTTACTTAGGGTTGGCCAGAACCATATACATACGGTGTATACACGATATATTTGGCAGGGAAACTACCAATTATACGGACAAATACGGTTTGAATATATACGGTTCTGGCCAACCCTACGTAGATGTGCTGGCTATACGACCACACTCAAACAACATGAAGAGAACGACACGCCAGCTTGAGACGAAAACCAAGTGGGCTGGCGATACACACTCAAACAACATGAAGTGTACGACACGCCAGCTTGAGACGAAAACCAAGTGGGCTGGCGATACAACACATGCCGTACCTGCATACCCATCAGGACCTGCGGCTGTGCTGGCTGAGGCTGCAGTCCGTAGGCAGGCTGGGGCTGGGGTTGGGGCATGGCACCGTAGGCGGCGGGAGGGGCCTGCAGAATTTGTCATCGTAACACGTGCCATTGCTTGAGCTGTATGCTAACGCTCGCTAAATGTTTAAGGTATATATTTATTTATAGATGCACATCCTGAGACATGTCAACAGCTTTTTTCTTGTTCTCCTTGATGCTTTCTCTTCGCGCTTCTTCAAAACAAACGTTCTCTTTCTCTATACACTTTTCTCTTCTCATACATCTGTTTCATGTTTCCTCTAGCTTCTGTTTCTTTTGTTTAGCCAGGTGTAGTTTCAGGCCAATTCCAAACTTCCGCTGAGATGCCCTCTGAGACATATATAGTGATGTAACCTTACCTTATTTATAGATGTATGCATAAGCTAGCTATACGTTTAAGCTAGCACTGCAGGCCGTGAGTGCGGGAGGGACCTGCAGCTTTTGTGTTTAAAAGTCCAGAAGTGGTTTCATTTAAGTTTCACATTTAAGTTGCACATTTAGGTTTCACACCAGTTGCTGCCTGCTACATTCCTGATGCCGACAGATTCAGACGGATCAGAAAGTGAGCAGGTTAGGTACAAACAGTCTGTGAGTTTACCATTTGATTTATTTGTTGGGACCTATAGGTTGAGCAGCCATGCCAGGCTGGAGGCCTTTGTAATCCAAACTAAACTAAACAGTCTGTGTGTTAGAGCTCATACCAAACACTGTGAGCGCAGGAGGGGCCTGCATAATCTATTTCCAGAGGTAGTAAGGAGGTCAAAGGAGCTCAAGCATGCGCTTTTGCTTATACCATAATTTTAAGCTGGCACCGTAGGCCGTGAGGGCACTACGAGCCTGCAGAACCTACCCAAAGGTAAGCATAAAATCAAAACCGGTCAAACACGTCCTTGCTCATTCTGCAATGTGCATGCTCTGTTTGCTAGCACCGGAGGCCAGGGGGGCGTGAGGGGACTGCAGGTCCTCTTCCAGGAGTCATTAGAAGTTGTAGGGGGGTTACGCATGCTCCAATGCTCATGCTTAGGGTTGGTCAGGACCGTATATATACACCGTATATGACCGTATATCTGGTGATTCTCTGCCAAAAGCATCGATTATACACTGTATGTACATGGTTCCGGCCAACCCTACTCACGCTTTGCGTTCAAGCTAGCAAAAAGGGCGGGAGAAGACTGCAGTTTTGAGTGCCACGATTCAAAACTTGCCAGAGGGTGACGAGAGATTACACATTACACATGTGTGCCAATACCCAATCGGTCACGTTCAAGCTGGCACAAAAAGGCGTGAGGCGAGAGAGGTCTGCCCGCAGTGAGTCAGGACGTCACCTGTAAAGGCATGTACCTTCCCTCTGTGTCTTGTCTAAGCTGTGCATCACGTGCTACACACTGGCTGTAACTTATTTGTTGGGACCTATAGGTTGTGCAGCCATGCCAGCCTGGAGGCCTTTGTAACCCAAACTTAACTAACTACACACTGGCTGTAAAGAGATGAAACGTGTTGTCATGGCAACAAAGCTAGAGCAGTTCTACCTGTGGCTGTGGCTGTTGAAGCCCCCCCAAAAGCTGCTGGAACTGGGCTAACTGTTGTGGCTGCAGGGGTTGCTGCGGTGGGGCTGCAGGGTTATACAAGTTGGGCTGCATTCCCTGTGTGTGTGCGTGTGTGTGTGTGTGTGTGTGTGTGTGTGTGTGTGTGCACGCGAGCATTTATACAATGAACGTTTGTATGCGCACATGGTGCGTCATCGTTCCAGGTGCCTTTAATCCAACTGCCAATGTGAGTGAGGTGTTTGGCATATGCGTGTGTGAGTGTGTGCCTGTGTGAGCTATTGCACACGACATCCGACATTAAGTTCATTTTCACTCTTCAGGTTCGCATGTAATTTACGTGTCTGGTCTCATTCTTCACAAGTGTGGTGCTACAACAACAAATATCACAATTTTCACATTTTTTACTTACGCAGCCTAGCATTCGCACATTTTGACTGATGGCTTTGTATGTAAACTCTGTAAACTCATTCTTCACCCAAACAGGCCCTTTGCCTAGGCCCCTATTCCTACATCATTCACACGCTACACAACATTCATGGACAGGTCTTCCAGTTAATGACAGTGTACAGCGTAAACAACGCCAGTGTTCCCTGACAACAATTGAGACGCTAAGTCAATTTGTTACCGCGTCACAACTAAGAAATGGCTGGAGTGGCAGAGCTCGCCACAATTTTAAAAGCGTCGTCACAGCCTCTTTTTCACATGTTTTTAATGAGTCCTGCCTCGTGCTCAGAAGTCGGGCAACCATCCCAGGTTGAATGCCTTTGTAATCCAAATCAAACTGAAGCTCGTCACATACCGCGGATGCTGCCAGTGGCTGTTGAGCAAGGCCGTATTGGTGCCCACCCAATGCCTGCATGCCCAAAGGCTGTGATGTGTGTGTGTATGTGTGTGCGTGCGTGTGTGTGTGTGTGTGTGCGTGTGTGTGTGCACGCGCGTGCGGTGTGGGTTTGCATTGGTGTTTGATTGCGTGGATGTACTGTGTCAGTAGGAGTGCAACGAAACCGACAGAAACAACTAAGCTTGCTCACGACATTGCTCATAACGTGAAGGTGTGCGATTGGGAATGAAGGCAAACAGAGGAATTGTAATCCAAACTAAACTAAACTAAACAAGCAGAGGAAGTATCGGCACTAGTGATGGACATCACCAGCTTTGAAGGCTGCACTGCACGTCACACAACTTTTTTGAGTCTGCAACAACCCGCTTGTTTATATTTTCCTTTCTCAGCAGAAGACTTAACTTTGTCTCTTTAGTTCTGAGCTTATAAATTTATTTGTGGCCGGCCAAAACTAGTCAGCAGCCGACCAGCCACACAACCTGGCTGAAGGTCACGACTCCTTGCAAATATTTGTGTCTGCACACACACTTCCCACTGTGAACGCGCAATTTTGACGTCATGCTGCATCTCAGCAATAAAATGAGCAAAGCAAGCAGGGTTGGCGTATTCTGTACAGCAATTCCTCACGTGTCTTTCAATGCTAAAGGCGTTGTTGTGTGCACACAATAAAATAAGGCTTTGCGCTTGAAGCTGGACAATTGGGCACCTTGCATGCGAAAGCAGTTGAAATTTGGGTAGAGAAAGACCTCGTCAGCCCAAAAGAGGAAGAACAAAGGAGCAAGGAGCGAACGCAGTCGTCAAAGGGAAGGACTGGGCATGATTAATTGAAAGAGATTTTCGAATGAGAGAAATACTCTGCGACCTCCTCAGCGACATCTCGATCTTTTCAGCAACATCTCAAGAAATCTCTCGATCGGGCAGCCATGAGGCCTTGTAGATACCGAACTTAAAAAACCAAGTACTCCACGTGAGCTGCCCATGCTATAGGAGCCCATCTCAGGATTGCGAGTCAATGTCAGCGCAGTTTCCCTGGAGACAGGCTTTAACGCTTAATAGACGCTACATTCCATGCCAGGTAAACACCCTTGCTCAGGCACTGTGATCAGGCAACCTATTAAACGAACTGCAGCCTGTACGTGGTGCGGAGGCTTGCATGGCCACGATTGAGAGGCGGCTATTTTGTCTGATGCCTCCTCGCCTTTTTGGCCTCTCTAAGGCCCATCACCGTCGAATGGTTGAACACCACAAACAAGCTAGAGAAGTCACGCCCTCGTCCGTGAAAATGTATTGAAAATCTGTATGCTGGTGTACCTGAGAGGCGGTGGGTGCAGGGCCAGCTAGTGCGTGCTGGACAGAGGGCTGCTGCATGGGAAGAGAGGCAGATCCTACCGGTGGTGGTGCTCCGGAAGATGCGACAGCTGTGCAGAAGCAGTACGAGGACGAGCATATGTGTGATGGTGTATGCATGTTTGTGCATAGGTCTGCGTGTGGTTTGTTGCGTGCGTGCGCCCGCACATACGTAGGGCTGGTGCAAATGATCGAGTTCCTAATAAAAGTGAGCTCCTGGTGACGCTGCAGCTGACGACGCATGGGCGATGATTACAAGGATGAGCAGCAGCTTGTTTGTTTCACTCGTGACGGATGCTGGCAAGGCTCCGGGCAATGTAACACAGCTAGGCACGCACGCATGCATATCTTGATGCAAACAGTTTTAAGCATGGCCTCTTTGGTGCTAGCTCCGTACCAATGCTTTACTTTAACTACGACAACAGGGAGCACCCCTGCGAGGGTTTCCGTTTTTCCATATTCTTGGCATCACCAATATCAGCAGCACACAGCTCTCTGAGAGGTTAAGTAGCAGCACTGCCAAAGAGCAGGGCTCCACACACTGCTGTATTGAACGTTTAACAAGCAACACAAGCGTGTGCTCACACACACACACACTCACACACACACGCGCGCGCAAACACAAACCTTGACTTATCAACCCCGCAATGTTGCTGATCTGGTTAGGGTTGTAGTTGTTTGCGCTGAGGGCCTGCAGCAGTCGTGCCAACTCCTGACTGCCCTGCGGGGGGGTGTTCCCAGGCACCGGGGCCATAGCAGGCTGAGGGGCTGGCTGCCCTGCTAAGGGGTTGGGCTGAGCAAGGGGGGGTCGGCTGATGGGGAGTTGGGAAGCTTGTTGTGCTGCAGGTATTGGTGCAGTGTGACGCAAGACGTTTTGAACGCATGGGCACCTGTTGGCTCCTGTTAGCTGCAGAACAGAACAGCGGGCCTTTTTGGACCGTCAAGCACGAAGGGTAAACACGTGGGTGCTTCAGAGAGGCATGGCCACCAGAAATATATTGATGACCTCTGGTTCTCGCCTGTGGACTTCCGGTGGCTGGCATCGGCCTTGATCGTGTTTTAAATGTAAGTTACGCTTTCAGGCGTAGCAGTGTATGCATACCAAAAGTAGAGCACTCCAATAAATGAATGTTTGCTGCCACGAAGTAAGCCTCGTCTTTTGTGTGCGGGCAGGGTCATACGTGGAATATTTCTGACAGTCTGATTGTTTGTTTACGGATTTTTGTATGGAGGTCCCACCCGTAAATGCTCTGCATGCATGGTTCCAGGAGCAAAAGCTCCTGCTCCTGAATGTCCTGAAAATCATGCAGCTCCTGTATAGCTAGAACAACGGTGCTCTTGTTACCGTTTATGCAGAGTATTTAAGAGTGGCACCGTGGAAACTAAGAAATATCCCACTATTGCTCAATTTTTTGAGGAAACAAGTGATTCATACAGATTCTATATTTATGACAACCTATTTTTTTTGCCGTGGGGTAGCAATGCTTTTCAGCTTGTACAGCATAGTCAGCTTGTAGGGCGTCGAAGGTAGGAAATTCAACTTATAGATTTCTGAGCTCGAAACACAAGGAAGGGGAGGCACCGACGTAAAACCGGTGTCTTGATGTGTTTACATCATAACGCACTGGCTGAGTAGGAAGTAATCTTCCAGCCAGCCAGTTTTGCTGTTTGCATGTTTAGGCTGTCAAGAAGCAAGGTGAACAGTTTTCATGAACTTTGTGCCATGTTTTGCTGATCGCTGCCCCAGCTGGAGCTAATAAAGCGATGATGCAGCCCTAACAATTCTTTACGGGGTACTTAAAAAGTAGGGCATCCCATGATCCACACAGGATTTTGGTGTGTGTGCTTGCGATTGCTTGATCCCAGCAAGGGACAATATATATCCCAGCAAGGGATAATTGATTGAGGAGTTTTTTGAACCAACCAGATATATATAGCGTGGTCTCTTTTGTGGCTGAGTGCCTAGCCCTTTTCCCTTGATATTTCTAGCGCCTTGTTAGGTTCGGTTTCAGGCTTTTACCAAGCTTCCGTTCAGATGCCCCCCAAAGGCATATATAGCGATGTAACCTTACCATACCTTATCCCAGCAATGCTTGCCATTGCTTGATCCATACAAACTTCATGACAACCTACTAAGCTGTTAATTTTTTTACACTGTAGTAATACGGAATATAGGTAGTACAGCAAGGGGTAGAGGAGAAGGGCAGGAGCGCTCGTAGGGAACACAAGATGCGCAGAAACACGTGCAGGAGTTGCGGTGCAATCTTGTAGGCGAATCAGATTTTCCAATAGCGATGCAATACTTGGTTTGTTTTGAGAGGTAAACCCCGTCCTCAAAGATTGAGCAGCCATCCCAGGTTGAAGTCCTTTCTTGTCCAAACAAAACACAGACCTGCGTGCGACGGGGACCTGGCATATGACTTGCGGTCTCAGTAACCAAGTAGGAGGCACGTGTTGTGGGGGCAAAGGCAACGGCTGCGTCGCATGCTGCCCTTTTTTGCTTATTTGTCGACCTCTTTGCCATGAAATTCACCGGTCGTTGCGATTGCATTGTACAGCAGGAAGCATTGAGCGCCACACAGCTACAGCTGGATCATGAATGACTAGGGTTGGCCAGAGCTGTGTATATAATATTTATACCGTATGTGACCGCATATTTGGTGATCTCCCTGCCAAATATGCCGTATACACAGCGTATATGGTTCTGGCCAACCCTACCCCTGACACTGGAGATGTTTCAAACGGGTAATGTTCAGGCGCACCAGGTTGAACTAGGTTGCCGCCCATGGGGATGCCGTTGTACTGCTGCGCTAGCGCGCCAGGGCCCTACGGGCACACGTCGTTTTAAGCACATGTGTTCGTTGGGGATGTTGTACGTTATCTATGATAACTTGTAACTGCTGCAAGAAGAGGAGAAGAGGAACCATACGCATCGTCTGTTCTGAGCATGGAGAGGCCAGCAGGGGAAGAGGGTGCACGCATGTGAAAAGGGTTCCATGCACTGGTCAATTTTGATACAGTCAGCAGTCAAAAGTCTCAAGAGCTTAATGTAGCCACTCAACCTATTTTGATGTACTGTACAACTCCGGTCTGAGGCAACCTAGGGACAAGAGCGAAGGGCAGCGTTTTCTACCTCCTGGCAGTTAGGCCCCCCCATTTTGTAGCACTGTTGCTCCAACGCATGCGCGCAAGAGGTTAAAATACTGTTCATAACACTTACTGCGGCTGTAAGCCAAAATAAGCTGTCGCATGCAGGGATTTCTGTCCCATTCTGAGCTGACACACAGCTGCTGTCCGAAAGTCAAAGCGCATCTGTGTATCAGCTACACTATAGCATGCCAACATTACAAGGCCAGCGGGACAAGGACTCACCCCAGAGCTGGCTGTCCTCTGCTGCTTGTTGTACTCAGCATCTGGAACGGATGGCGGGGTGTGTACGTGTACGTGTGAGGATTAGCTGGTTTTTAAAGGGAAAGGCGCTCTTGCAAAGCCAGGTGGATTTATTCAAAAGGGAAGCTGATGGACTCTGTGCTTTAATGCGTCGTAGGTGCTGTGTATAAAGAGCTGGCATAACCTAAGGAACAAGGTCTGACGAGTGAGAGGTCATCAGCTACTGCCAATACGTGCATGCGGGGGACCAAATCATACGCATTTGTCTGTGTGAGTGTTATTGTGTGTGTATGTGTGTGTTTCATGTGCGCTTATACGAGCCACATAGATGATTAGCTGCAGCGCGCTGGTAGTCGATAACATGGGATCTGGGAGAGATCTATCAATTAACGGAGAAGTGAACCATCACTGCCCCAGCGGAAGAGGAGACGCCGCAAAACGCACGCCATGTTTGTTTATTCTCCTTCATATAACTTCAAGATGAGAAAACAAAAGACCGTGTATGTCGTGTGTGTATGTATGTGTGCATGTGTGCATTTGAGTGTGATATGTGTGTGTGTGTGTGTGTGTGTGTGTGTGTGCGTGTGTGTGTGTGTATGTGTGTGCAAACGCGCATATACGTTTGCGAATGCATGTGCGAGTGCATGTGTGCACCACTTTCGTGTGCGTGCATGCATGCGGAGGATGGATAGCTCTCACACACGACTGGAGGCAGCTCTCTGATCTTGCAGAAATGCACGAAACTCAGATGCATGCAGCCAAAGCATAGACTGTAGAGAAGCTCCTCTATCTCTGTACTCCTCTGGGCGGTCTGTCCTCGTGAAGGGAAGGAGGGAAGCGGACTCAGGAAGGTCTCTTCTGCCATCGTGACCCTGCCCCAAAGACTCACCGTAGCTGCCGTACCCCCCTCCTCCCCCCGTCGCTGCGGCTACTGCTGCTGCTTCTGAGGCTTCTTGGTACTCGCGGGGGCGCTTTGTGCCTCCTCCTGCTCCTGCGCTCCCAACGCCGGGAGGAACCGCTGCTGCCTCCGCGCCCAGGATATCGCAGGCCAGCGCGGAGCCCCATCCGTTCCAGTTATGGTACAAGTTCCGGCAGTTGACCGCAGACTGGACGTCTTGGAACAGGACATGCGCCGTGCCGCTCCCCAGCAGGCGAGCGTTCAGCAGGCCGGGGGAGGGTGCGAACACGCGAGTCAGCTCATTCTGGTCCACGAATGGGGGCAAATTCTTCACGGAGACGGTTCGGCTGGGGGGTGCAGTGTTCCCCCCCGGAGCAAATTGGGGGCGCATGATAGTGGGTTGCATTATTTATGTATTGTGCTTCAAATATCCCAAAATTCTTTAAGAAAGTTGCAGAGGTCGAAATAGCTCCGCGGTCGGGCGTCCGTTCCGCGTAAGATTCTGTCAGAAAAAGTCGTAGGGCGTAACTTAACAGGTCTGCCGAGTTTCGCGGCGAGCTGTGAGGGTCGGACTTTTGGTGATGAGAAGGGCTACAGAGCGGCGCGTTGTGACGGCCTCAAAATGCGGGATTCACTGTTTTGATGTTTGCTTGATTCCGTTCAAAAATCGGCCTCAAAATGCGGAATTCACTGTTTCGGTTTTTGCTTGATCCCGTTCAGAATCGTGCAGTTATGTTGCTGTCCGCGACTTTGAAGTAATTCTGGTCGCGTTCTTAAAGAAAGAACGGGTCTGCATGGTGCAAAGCGAGTGCACAAGAGAAGGCATGTTCTTAAGGTCAGGTCAGCCATTCCTGCCAAAAGTTTTGCCCCAATGCAGAAGAATACATTTAAGTATCCATGACCCTTAGGTAGATATATTTAAGCACCCCTGCACACTCAGTTTTAGGCGGGAGGCGCCCAGGTGGGCAGGGTGGACCTGGGTGGAAATCCCTGCCAAAAAGTCAAATTCCAAAAGCTCCTCCCCGGTGCCAGAAACAATTAGGGGTGTTCTAAATAATATTCCCGACATTTTGAATTTGTGAAGTTCCGGTTTTGGACCCCCTTTTGGCAGGGAAAAGTGCTAATTTTATAAGTCGACAACCTCTGAACCGTTTGGGGTCGCAATTGCTGGGCTCAGTTAATTATATAAACAATGTTCAACTGATTAAATAATTGCCTACCTAGAAACAGTTTTTATTATTTTTCTAAGGATCGGCGTTTGCTTATAGCCCTGGAGCAGTGGGCGGTGTACCTGAGTCGGATCCACATTGTGGGATATGCAGTGGTAGACCTCATTCTAGTCCAGGTGAGGAAAGTATACTCTGCAGCTACTCTGAGCAGCTCTGCTTGCATGCGTGAGTGTGTGTATATATGTTTGTGTGTAGCTTGCTCGCATCTGTTTGTGAACAATGGGGATGCGTTTGTGTGTGCTTGTACAATGCGAATGATGATGAGTGCACTGTACTGCTTGAGCACAACCTGTAAAATTTATTGGAAATCAGACGCCATATCCTGGCTCGACTTGTGCCTGTAGCTGCTGGGCTGGCAGATGAATAGCCTGGAGGAGCTCGAGAGGAAACGGCGTGGTGGAGCCCCAAAATACCGGATTGACACACAGGTGTGTCAGGGTGATTCCCAATGAGGTTTTGAATGCAACTGAGCAAGGCCGTTGCCCATGTGGAGGGCAGGGGGCAGGACGTGAACTTGGCCAGGTAATGATATAAAACACACGTATAAAACACACAAGCAATAAGCAAGGTGTAAATGGGTATAAATAGGGGGTAGAGTGGCAACGCGAGGGATCAGGCGGTTGGCAGGTAGATGCAATTAGAGTATATTTGCTCAGCAGCTTCTGGGGGTTGAATCCAATGTCTCCTTTGATTTCGGTTGCGGGCATGTGCGCTTCGTTCTCTCGTGAGCTGCTGTGGCAATGCAGACCTTTTACTCCAATAAGGCCGTGGAACTTGAGTCAAACATTTTTCAGCACCGTTATCCTGTCCTACTTATATTGAGGTTCCTTCGTGTCCATTCAAACCTGACACTATTTTATTGGATTTGCCAGATCAAGTCATCACTTTCACCCAAAGGAGGAACCAAGTAACTGCGAGCGTGGCCAGTGTCCAAAATTGACACGAACAAGCCCAAAGCATTTCCACAACTTGAAGGAGTCAATACTGGCGCCTGCAATGGGTAACAGAAAAGAAAAGAAACTACGCAGGTAGTGAAAACCACTCTCCACATTAATTAAGGAAACGGAGCCACTTCGGTACCGAGTACCGTAAAGCTCCTCCACCGTGAAAAGGAAAGGAACAATCAATGGGGATCAGGAGGGTTGCAGGCTTGGCCTGAAACCGGCTATGGGTAACACTAAGAAATATGGTGGCAACAAAGGCAGCAGCTCCCTGCCACAAAATTATTGCACTACTTCATGCGATAGCAAGCAGGGAACCACTCTTCTCTTTTTGCCGATAGCATGTCTTCAATTTTCTCCGCTTTTCAAAATTCTACATCATTGCCAGTTGTCTCCATGGATATGGGGTCTCTCCATCGACCGACGTTGTCTCTCCACGGAGATCTTTATTTACATAGCTGCCTCTCCTCTTCTCTGGCTCATCGGTGTACTTTATACACAAGGGGTGTTACACAGCATAGTATACTCCTTAACAATTCACAACCGGCACAAAAACATCTTCTGTCAATAATGAGGAGACAGTACAATTGCGAGGCCACGGACACAAAAGACACGCACCTCAGTTGTTGGCAAAAATATGTACATGCAAATAAAAAGGTACACCTCATCCAGAAATGACAATGCACGGTAACTGCACCAAATAAGTAAGCGGGGATAAGCCTCACAAAAAGCAGGACTCAAGCAATTTGTAGCACTAGTTTAAAGTCAGCTATTTTGTTTGTTCTCTATTCCTTAGCAGCGTACACTAGTTGCTTGTGCCTCACGAACTTGTGCCTCACGAACTTGTGCCTCACGAAAATCCTCACGAAAAGTAGGACGCAGGCGATGTGACCTGCTGCAAGCTCTCCCATTCATCCGTACTCATCATAGCCCTCAGAGCCTGCAGGCTGTCTGCCTCGTGCGTGCGCTTGAATTCGGAAAGCGCCTGCAAAATGTTAGGGAGTTGTGCAGTAGCGTGACAGGTAATGTATGGTTGCCTCATGGGTGAGCTTAGGACCTAGGCACGAGGTATCATAGGCTGAAATTGCCACAAGGAGTGATTGTGGAAATCATGGACTGATGATATTGCCAGATGGAGTTATTTTGGAAGTCATGGGCTGAAATTGCCATATGGAATTGTGGAAACGAGTTATTCGTTGGTTATGAAGTAGTGGGGTACCGTACGTTCATGGATCCACCACCGCCCTGAAAAATTAAATATTAATGGTCAAAATGTACTGCCCCCCCAAGTAATTATTTTACAGTTTTGTACTGCAACCACCCCCCCTCACTGGAACTTCCCGACGGGTGCAACGGGTGCAGGCGGGGCTGGGGCTGGGGCCG
>Ga0307945_1001389_pt1 | contig 18844 bp, 20 predicted proteins | sample OrgLakmetagen228_FD_201818 | JGI IMG/M metagenome (GOLD analysis project Ga0307945, IMG submission 201818) | Saline water microbial communities from Organic Lake, Antarctica - #228 | ecosystem: Environmental > Aquatic > Non-marine Saline and Alkaline > Saline | place: Antarctica: Organic Lake...
ATATAATGTCATCAATAGGATATTTATACCATTCCAACCCACACTAATACTGGTAGCAACGTCACTCGTAAATGCTACCTACCTTGGATTGCACAGTCCATGAGCACACAGTCCATGAGTGCCCTAAGCAATCAGCGAACAATACATGTGGGCCTACAAGCTCAACGGCCCCAAGCATAAGTGCATACCTAGTTCTTTTTTCTGCTGCAGTGCATACCTAGTTTTTACAAGTATTTATGCATGTTTGAAGGAGTGTCAAATCAGTTTTAGCGTTCAGGTGCGTGCCGCATGTAACATCAGGATGTGCACAAGAGCGCATAGCATTGATCGTGAGTGCCGCATGTAAATTTTGCGTGATGTAATGTTAGGATGCGGCACAAGAGCGCATAGCATTGATGACTTACTGTTGTGTGTGGCAAGGAGATTGTGTGTGCCGCATGTAAATTTTGCGTGATGTAATGTTAGGATGCGGCACGCGAGTACTGACATGACTCGTGTTGTAGGTCATATTGACGGGCTGGTGATGATTTATAGAAAGGGAAATAGACACACATTATGTGGCAATATCCATGTAACTCTATAAATGTGTGTGTGTGTGTGTGTGTTGCAGGTCCAGCTCGTGTTTGACAGGCTGGAGCTGATGGATAGCTTGGATGACACCAAGCTTGGCTTTCTGCTGGACCTGGATACTGCGCGCTTTCACAGTTGTGCAGAGGTATGTTTGACATACAGTTGTGCAGAGGTTACATTTGACCCTGTCAGTTACCCTGACACTATGCCAAATGTATTTCTGCACAACTGTAACTGTAACAGTTGTGCAGAGGTACATTTGACCCTAAATTTCACCTAATTTTTTCAAAGATGGAGTTGAGATCGGCAGCATCCAAATCTGTACAGATGAAGAAGGTGGCAGGGTCGTCCAAGTTGCACAGGTGTGCCAGGTTTAGGGTGGATCAGGCTCCACAACTGTAAACAGCTGTAAAGGAAACAGGTGGCAGGATGTGGTCTGAACCACACATACATGCATGTTGCTGCCGGATATATCCGTCTCCTTGCCGGTGCGATATCCAGTTAGTCACAATTAGGATGCAGCGTTTAGGTTGCAATTGGGAATTCTCTGAGTTGGTAGAACCTGGCAGGTCCAGTGTTCAAAAAGCAAGGATGAATAACCCACTCAGAGAATCCCTAACTGCAACCCAAAATGTTAAAACTCAGAGATGAATAACCAACTCAGAGAATTCCAAACTGCAAACCAAACGTTGCATAAGAGGCCGGGATGAGGCTGGCTGGAGTCAGAGCTGTGCAGACGGCAGTGGCAGGATGGATACGTATGTAAATGGATACGTATGTAGATGGATACGTATGTAGGTAAGTACGTATGTAGGGTTTGGCCCACGCCACACGTACAGTGTACGGTGTACGTACGATGTTTTTAGCAGGAAGATGTTTATGTATGCAGTCAGATAGGGTGTGTGTGCGTGTGTGTGTGCGTGTGTGTGTGTGTGTGTGTGTGTGTGTGTGTGTGTGTGTGTTTGTGTGTGTGTAAACGGGTTCGGGCAAACGGATGGAAGAAGAATCTAGCCTCATGGTTAACAACTTCACAAAGCATGCTTTCTGAATGTTTTTATATTGACGAGCTTCCCCCTGTTGCGAGGTACATACATACAAGCATTAACATCTGCCAACTTTTTCTTTACTCTCCTGCATCCTTTGCTTGCATTTGCACCGTCTCTCTAAGAGTGGGGGATACTATTAGCAGATGCCACTGCCGTGCAGGTAGTGTGAGTAGGGTTGGCCAGAACCATATGTACACGGTGTATTTACGGTATTCTTGGCGGGAAAATTACCAATTATACAGTCATATACAGTGTGTATATACGGTTCTGGCCAACCATAGGTATGATGGGCTGTATTATTATGTTATTTTGGACAGTTATTGGATACTTGCGCATCACGGTCTGTCAGCTGCACATTAGCGTATATCAAGCTGAGGTTGATGGTGACGTGCAGAAGAGGTGGATGGTGAACAAACCAAAAATAAATGCAGCTGTGAGGAGGTGCTGCGTGCCGCATTTGATGTTGCTTGATTGTGCTTGATTGTGGATATGGCTGTGTGGTTGCACAGGTAAAGCGCCGAATTCACCTGCAGTGTTATGAACAGAACTTCTCTCAGAGGCCTGCAAACCTTGAAATACGCATCAAAGCACGTGTTGAAACGTGTTTTGAATACAAAAGCAGCTTGCTTGAAGTATCTGTCGAAGAATGCAAGGAAGAGTGGACTTTTTACAAATGAAGATTGATAAGCGAGAACAGTTTCTAGATGCAACCGCATATAATAATGCTTACACAAACAAGGAAGCACATGCTTACACGCGTGCACGTTTTACAGGATGTGAGGCAGGAGTGGGTGGAGCTACTGGTGTCTCAATGCAGCCGTTTGCGCGATCTGGACCTCTCAAAGTGCACAGAGATCACAGACAAGGTGTGTATTGTAGCACAGGGATCTCACATAAAAGGAACTTGGTTGTTTGTGCACGTGAGTTACTCGGTATATTAGGCAGGGCGTATGCATATGCACAGGGATCACACAGGCAAGCTGTGTGTGTGTTTGTGTGTGTATGTGTGTGTGTGTGTGTGTGTGTGTGTGTGTGATTCATAATTAATTGAGTGAGTGCCCTGATAAAGCAGACAAGGGGTGTGTGCTTGTGTGTGTGCACGGGTGTCTGTACCTGAGCATATGCATTACTACGTGTCCTTGTGTATGAGCGTATATTTGTGTGTGTGCCAAACGATGAGACATTAGTGGTTTAGTCAAAAAGTATGTGTATGTGTGTGTGTGTTGTGTGTGTGTGTCAAACGATGCAATGTCAGTGTTTATTCAACAGGTCAGGTGTATGTACGATTGTGTACAAGATGTGAATGATGTGTGCACTCTGTGCACTTTGGATAAAAAAACCGGAACAGATGGCAGTGCTTAAGTTGTAATTTAAGTGTGTGTGTACGTGTGTGTGGGGGGGGGGGGGCAGGGGGGAAAGGGGGGGACGGGAGGGTGTTTGTGGGTGCGTGTGTGTGTGTAAATGATTTAGTCGCCTACACCTACACTGAACTACACTCAACAACACACATCTCACCAAACACGGATACTGACACATACGCAGGCCATCACGTTGATCAGGCGTGAGCTATCTGATCTGTGCTACCTGTTTCAGACTGACTAGGCATTTGTTAAGGCAAAGTGATCTACACTAAAGCAAATAAATGATCTACGCTAAAGCAAAGAAGTAATCTACGCTAAAGCAAACAAGTGATCTACGCTAAAGCAAAGAAGTGATCTACGCTAAAGCAAACAAGTGATCTACGCTACAGCAAAGAAGTGATCTGCGCTAAAGCACACAAGTGATCTATGCTATAGCAAAGAAGTGATATACGTTCTGCAACATGTCTTACCAAAGCTCACTACTCACATGCAGGCCCTCACATTGATCGGGCAGAAGCTACCTAGTCTGAGCCACCTGAGTCTGAGCATGTGTGTGCGCGTGCGTGACCAAGGGGTGTGTGCTTTACACAGCCTCTCACGCCTAGCAAGCCTAGACTTATCAGGGTAAGTCTCAGGATAAAATGAATAGATATGTCACTTAGATTAATGGTGTTGTGCGTGCGTGGCCAAGGGGTATGCGCTTTACACAGCCTATTAGTCCAGGAAGCCTAGACTTGTCAGGGGAGTCTTTAAAGTAAGGTTTAATAGTATGTTAGTGTTTAGTAGTACTTGACCAAGAGTGTCTGCTTTACACAGCCAATTAGTCCAGGAAGTTTAAACTTATCAGGGTAAGTCTCAGGAATAAATGAATAGATATGTCACTCAGATTAATGGTGTCGTGCACGCGTGGCCAACGGGTGTGTGCTTTAAACAGCCTGTAGGTCTAGCAAGCCTAGACTTAGGTATCAGGATAAGTCTCAGAAATAAAAGAATACGTCACTCATATTAATGGTGTTGTGCGTGTGTGACCAACGGGTTTGCGCTTTACTCAGCACTCACGCCTAGCAGGTCTGGACTTATCAGGCTAAGTCTTAGAGGTAAAATAATATGTCACTCATATTAATGGTGTTGTGCATGTGTGACCAACGGGTGTGCGCCTTACACAGCCTCTCACGTCTAGCGAGTCTGGATGTGTTGGGGAAAATTGTCGCTAAGACGTACTGTGTCGAGTGTGTGTGTGTGTGCGTGTGTGTGTGTGTGTGTGCGTGTGTGTGTATGTGTGTGTGTGTGTGCATGTGTGTGTGTGCATGTGTGTGTGTGTGCCATCAAGGAGTGCTGCGGCATCATCCCGCTTGCAAGTGTGATGCTGTGCCTGGGCAGGTGCAAGCAGACGTACTTAATCTAGCATCATAGGTGCTGTGACATCATCCTGCTTGTAAGTGTGAAGCTGTGCCTGGGCAGGCACAAGCAGATTTACTTAATCTAGCATCATGGTGCTGTGACATCATCCTGCTTGCAAGTGTGAAGCTGTGACTGGGCAGGAATTAATCTTGCATCATGGGTGCTGTGACATCATCCTGCTTGCAGGTGTGAAGCTGTGACTGGAAAAGGCCTGGCGGTGGTGTCCAACTTTCCAAACCTGCGCTCCTTGCAATGCAACCAATGCCACTCGCTCCAAAAAGGCAGCCTCGTCCACTTGAGTGGTAAGGACACTTGTTTCATAAAATCGTATTGGTAAGATTTCACTGTAACCAATGCCACTCGCTACAAAAAGGCAGCCTCGTTCACTTGAGTGGTAAGGACACTCACCTATGAGTGTGTACCGCTTGTAATTGCCGTGTGTCGTATGTAATTGCCGTGTCTCGTATGTAATTGCCGTGTGTTCTATGTAATTGCCGTGTGTCGTATGTACTTGCCGCGTGTCGTATGTACTTGCCGTGTGTCGTTTGTAGTTGCCGTGTGTTGTATGTAATTGCCGTGTGTCCCATGTAATTGCCGTTTGTCGCATGAAAGTGCCATGTGTTCCATGTAATTGCCGTGTGTCATATGTACTTGCCGTGTGTCATATGTAATTGCCGTATGCCGTATGTAATTTCCACGTGTCGTATGTAATTGCCGTGTGACGTATGTACTTGCCGTGTGTCATATGTAAGTGCCGTGTGTCCCATGTAAGTGCCATGTGTCCCATGTAAGTGCCATGTGTCGTATGTAAGTGCCATGTGTCGTATGTAATTGCCGTGTCTGGTTTGTAATTGCCGTGTGACGTATGTACTTGCCGTGTGTCATATGTAAGTGCCGTGTGTCCCATGTAAGTGCCATGTGTCCCATGTAAGTGCCATGTGTCCCATGTAAGTGCCATGTGTCGTATGTAAGTGCCATGTGTCGTATGTAATTGCCGTGTCTGGTTTGTAATTGCCGTGTGTCATATGTAATTGCCGTGCGTGGGTAAGACTGCGCTAACACCATTGCCGCTCTCTCCAAAAAGGCAGCCTCGTCCTTTGACTGTCAAATAGATACTGCATGTGCCAACTTTGAGTGTTTCCATTTGAGCAATAAGGTAATAACGCAATAACGTATGTGCAAGCTTTAGGTGTGTTCAGAGCATGCCGTGAGCTTGTCAGGTTGCACTGCAACTCCACACACATTTTGCGAAGCGCATTTTGCCAAGCGCAATTTGCCAAGCGGCAGTCAAGTGCATTTTCATTTAAGCGCATTTTGCCAAGCGCATTTTGCTTGTGTTCAGAGCATGTCGTGAGCTCGTCAGGTTGCACTGCAACTCCACAGGCGCATTTTAGCGGCAGTCACGCGCATTTTCATTCAAGCGCATTTTCATTCCATTCAGTTCATTCAATTCAGCCAATCACGTTTTGCGTTCTTCAATTCAGCGCATGTTCAGTCAAGCGCATTTTACCAAGCGGCAGTCAAGTGCAATTTGCCAAGCAGCAGTCTTGTCCATTTTCAGTCAAGTGCATTTTGCCAAGCGGCAGCCAAGCGCATTTTCATTCAATTCAGTTCATTCAATTCAGCCAAGCACGTTTTGTGTTCATTCAATTCAGCGCATATTCAGTCAAGCGCATTTTACCAAGCGGCAGTCAAGTGCAATTTGCCAAGCAGCAGTCTTGTCCATTTTCAGTCAAGTGCATTTTGCCAAGCGGCAGTCAAGCGCATTTTCAATTCAGTTCATTTCAATTCAGCCGAGCACGTTTTGCGTTCATTCAATTCAGCGCATGTCCAGTCAAGCGCATTTCCATTCAATTCAGTTCATTTATTTCAGCCAAGCGCGTTTTGCGTTCATTCAATTCAGCGCAAGTGCAGTCAATCGCATTTCGCCAAGCGCCAGTCTTGTCCGTTTGAGCAATGCAGGTGCTTGAGTTTGTGGTATGCATTTATGGTAGGTGCTTGTGTTTATAATACGTGCTTGTGTTTATGGTAGGTGTTTGTGGTAGTTGCTTGTGTTTTATGGTAGGTGCTTGTGTTCTTGGTAGGTGCTTGTATTTATGGTAGATGCTTGTATTTATGGCTCTATTCCGTTTGCATCATGAGAAGGCGTTGAATTTATTTTTAAGGACTCAACACAAATTGCTGACAACCATGGTCCTCACAAACTGCCCAAAGGGGAAAAGGAAGGCAAGATTAAAAGTAAGCTAGGAAAGAAGAGCAGTTGTGAGGATTAAGGAAATATAAAGATAATGAAACAGGAGAGAAACACACATTAAAGTAAGAGTGATCAAGTGATATTACTTTGCCGCTCTACAGGAAGTGGAGTTCAAGTGTTATACTGAACTCAGCAGTTTGTTTCTCCACCTTGGATGACGCTTCCTCTGAGCCTGTACTCCAACTCGCGTGCTTCTCGTGTGTTGCCAGGTCTGAAGCAACTGCAGTCGCTCCACCTAGGATGGTGCTTCTCCCTCACGGACTCTGACCTCCAGCACGTGTCAAACCTCACCCGCCTGTCTTCTTTAGGGATCAGCTACACCAAGGTGTGTGCGTGGGATCATGTGTGAACGCGTGCATGGGCTCATGTGTGTGAACGCGTGCGTGGGCTCATGTGTGTGATCGTGTGCGCGGGCTCATGTGCGTGAACACGTGCATTAATGCGTGGAAACTGGAAAGAAATGCGTGGAGACACATGAGCGTGGTGTGTGTGCGTTGTAGATTGATGTTACCCTGGTAGCTCGGACATCCAGCACGTGTTGAGCCTTCCTGCCCGTTTTTTCGGTGATCAGTTACATTAGGGTGCGTGTGTACCTTGATACAAGCAGACCCCCTTCAGCCTCTTGACATTCCCGACTACCCATTTTATGATATAAACTAACATGCTTAGCGTCTTCTCCCACTTGGGGCAAGGAAGGAGGATGCACAGCACTTCATATTAAATCGCACACTTCCCGCGCCTTTTAGACGGGATACGATGTGAAGTCGTCGTATTTGCACGGTTGCTTGGTGTGCGTTTCTCTTTCAATTTCTGCGTCCTCCATTCGTCATTAGTTTACAAAACGATGTCCACAGGTTACGGACTCCTCATAAAATTGCAAAATGATGTCCACAGGTTACGGGTTCCTCATTAATCTGCAAAATGATGTCTCCTCAGGTCACGGATGAAGGATTGCAGTGCCTCAGGCCGCTCACTCTTTTAGGCCAACTGGATCTGCAGGTAGGTTAGGTGGCTACCTCTTCCCTGGGCCATCCGGACCTGCAGATAAGATTTAGATATGAAAGCCCAAAACCCAAGCTGTTTCTTTGGCCATCCGGACCTGCAGATAAGATCAAACAATAAGCCTGGATGCCCAAAACCAAACCACTTCCTGGGCCATCTGTACCTGCACCAAGAGGTCGGACCAAAAACCTCAAAATCAAGTTCCTTGTTCCCATTAATCTTCAAGGATATGACAAGCCTGTAAGCCATGTTTAATCTAAACCTACGCACTGGACCCATGATTCAGGAAGTGATCTCACACGAAAAAATCGATAGGAGGTAAGAGAATCGGTTGCAGGTTGCCAAGTGCCGTTTCATACTTGTGTGACTAAATGACAGAGAGTTGTATTAATAACAAACTTGCTTTAATAACAAACTCATCTTGAAATCATCATTAAGTAGGTGATCTCACAGGAAACGGTCAGCAGGAAGCTAGAGAAATGTCACGTGTCGCCAACCGAGTGCCATTTCATACTTGTGTGACTAAGTGACTGAGTTGTATCAATAACAAACTTACTTTGATAACAAACTTACTCATCTTGAAATCATCATTAAGTTGGTGATCTCACAGGAAACGATCAGCAGGAGGCTAGAAAAATGTCACGTGTCGCCAACCAAGTGCCATTTCAGACTTGTATGTTTAAGTTGCAGTGTTTCCAAACCTGCTCATTTTAGACCCATGATTAAAGAGTTAATCTCACATGAAACGATGACAGGAGGCACACAGAAAAAGTTGCAGGTTGCCAACCAAATGCCATTTCAGACTCGTATGGCGAAGTGACGAAGTTGTAGTTTACCCTTTATGCTGCTCATTTTATACCCATGATTAAAGAATCAATCTCACAGGAAACGATGACAGGAGGCACACAGAAAAAGTCGCAGGTTGCCAAGCAAGTGCCATTTTAGATTCGCGTGACATGGTGCTGGCGAACTTATGAACTCAGGTTCTTAAAAAGTAGCATAAAGTGAGATGTTCTCACTTTCTGCTTTTCTCCAGTTTCTGCTTCCCTTCTCCATTCTTTTTATTTCTTGGAGAACACAACTCTCTCTTTAGCATACTTCCCCCCTCCCTCACCTCTTTTCTATATTTTAGTCCTTAGTTTTCTCCCGTTTCTCTGGTTTCTCTGAGTTGTTGTGTTCTCCTTGGTTATAATGACAGAGCCCTATGCATCTCACGATGCAAGTCAAATAGAACTGAGACAGTACTGCTAAGAGATTGTGTATCCTCGGTCTTAATGATCCTCGGTTCTGGTAATGCTGAGGCTGAGGCTGGTGTTATTGGTGGCTTTAGGGCATCAGAGAGGTGCTGGCAAATTGGTTTGCAAGCGCTCTTTGTGAATTTCCACACAGGGTGGTGCTGCCTGCAGTTCCAGGCTGCACGAAGTGGTTGGTTTCCAGGCAGCAGAGTGGTGCTGGGAAACTGGTTCTCTGGGCACCTATCAAATACATATACGTTTACATATGTATCTGTTGTATACATGTATATATATGCATGTTGTACACGCATATGTGTATATGTTATATACCTATACATATACGTATATATATGTTGCGTACGTATACGGTATGTTGTATGTATGTTGTATACGCAACGTACGTATATAGATTTCGACAGTGTGTGAATGCTGACTGGCATTCTCGTCAACTTCCACACACAGGGCTGCGCAATCAGTGATGCCGGCTGCACTCACTTGGCGGCCTTCCCATGTGCCAGAACGCTGACAGACTTGAATGTTGGGCACTGTGGCAGGGTCAAAGATGCAGGTGTGTGTGTATGTGTGTGTGTGTGTGTGCCTGTGTGTGTTTTATGTTTGTATATGCGTGCAGGTGCTTTCTTGTGTGGTGCTTTGTGTTACTACGTTGATTTCGTGTTGAGCATGCGCCAGCATGCTGCGTCACACTGGGTTTTGCAGTGCGTATGTGCACGCGAGTATATTGCTGTCATACAGCAACACCTCCTTCTTAATTTATGCTTTGGGTGTTATCGTCACCTGCGTTTTTCCTTATTTTGCGGAGGCTTTCTTGGCTGCGGGTTGAGCGCAGCTGAAGGTACATGGGGCACGTTGGATTCCAGAACAAGGTTTCCAAAAAAAGGTTGCCAAAACAAGGGTGCCAAAACAAGGGTGCCAAAACAAGGGTGCCAAAACAAGGGTGCCAAAACAAGGTTGCCAAGAAAAGGGTGCCAAAACAAGGGTGCCAGAACAAGATTGGCAAGAAAAGGGTGCCAAAACAAGGGTGCCAAACCTAGTAAGCGTGCCCTCAGTGCTTCTAGGTGCAACCTGATGACGATCCGCTGTGAATTGGCAGCGCAACAACACATCAAGTGATACAGGAATAAAAACACGTGGCTCTGCCCACTGTGTGCCTCCACCACAGAGTATGAAAGCAGTGCATGAACTGTGAAACAACAACACGTCATGTGATACAGGTAACAAAACACGCGGTTCTGCCCACTGTGTGTCTCCACAACAGTACATACATACATACACGTTACATACATACAAGTACATACATACACGTACATACATACACGTTACATACATTATACACGTACATACACACTTGTACAAACATACAAGTATGGCAGCAGTGCATGAACTGTGGACTTATGAGTTCAGTGTGAAGCACCTGAACTCAGGTTCTTGAAGTGTAGCATGAAGTGAGATGTTCTCACTTTCTGGTTTTCTCCGGTTTCTGCTTCCCTTCTCCATTCTTTTTATTCCTTGGAGAACGCAACTCTCTCTTTAGCATACTTCCCCCCTCCCTCACCTCTTTTCTACATTTTAGTCTTTAGTTTTCTCACGTTTCTCCGGTTTCTCTGAGTTGTTGTGTTCTCCTTGGTCATAATGACAGAGCCCTATGCATCTCACGATGCAAGCAAAATAGAACCAAAGGCTTTTAATCTTCTCGTCAGCATTCACCTCCAGGTACGACATATGACTTATGACGCATCAAGCATTCTTAATTTCTTAATAGGAGGTGATCAGGGTCAGTTTCCTAAAATAACGTTCACATGTCCATGCTGTTATTCTTTTTGACCACGGCACTTTTAAGCCTGCTCCGTCCCCACACTTTGCACTTGGTGTTCATGAACTCACTTCTGCTGATCGTGTGAAATTGTGATGTGGAATGCACGATGCCGGTGCCGCAGCTCTTTCAAGCATGCTTCGTCTCAGCACCGTAAGTGTGCGTACCCTAACACACCAAAGGTATCAAATCGTTCCAGCTGCAGTTTCAAGCGGAGGGCGCATGCTTTCTGCATTACACATTACAAAGGGTTTAAACTGATAGTTTCATGTATAAAATGCACGATGCAGGTGCCGCAGCGCTGTTGTGCATGCTCCGTTTCAGCACTCTGGATGTGGCTTAATCACTACAAAGGGTTCCAAGTGATAATCCTATTTTTTAAATGCACGATGCAGGTGCCGCAGCGCTGTCCAGCATGCTCCGTTTCAGCACTCTGGGTGTGGCTTAATCACTACAAAGGGATCCAAGTGATGATTCTATGTTAAAAATGTACAATACAGGTGCCGCAGCGCTGTCCAGCATGCTCCGTCTCAGCACTCTGGATGTGGCTTATACAGGCATCCAAGACGCAGGGCTCCGCAGCTTTGAGGTAGCACAAGAGATGGATGACATGAAATGGAATTCTTTTGCCAAATTGGAATTGTTACTGCACGCACACAACGCTCACACTCACACACACATTGCAATGAGCTGCATCGTCTTGGATGATACCTTGGCCTTCTCTGCTCTTAAGCCCCATTCCCTCCTAAATGCACGCTTCCTTTCAGCGCTGTACAGAAGAAAAATACCACGCAGTCAGTGAAGAACCATTCCCCTCTCAGCATTCGCTGCCCCCTGCCCCCACTGGGCATTGATGCTTGACCAAAGAATTACAGGAGTCCGCCTGCATCTCCTGCTCCCATCACTTGTCTCCTTATTTTGCTAGTCCTCTAGTCCTACTTTGAGGTACTTAGTGCGTGCATGTATAAGAGAGTGATGTAGGCGTCTCCTTATCTTGCTAGTCCTCCAGTCCTGCACTTTGAGATACTTAGTGCGTGCATGTTAAGAGTGTGATGTAAGCATGTATAAGAGTGATGTAGGCATGTATAAGAGTGTGATGTAGGCGTGTATAAGAGTGTGATGAAGGCATGTATAAGAGTGTGATGTAGGCTTGTATAAGAGATTGATGTAGGCATGTATAAGAGAATGATGTAGGCATGTAGCGTGCGCAGCTTGTCAGCTTGTTGGAGGCGATTGCTTCTTTGTGGCTGGCGGTTGCCTCTCTTGATGCAGACACTCTTATCTCTTCTTCCACTCATGTTGCCTACTCTATTGTGAACCAGTCTTTTTGCCTATACAATCGTGGCCAGTATTTTGCCTACTCTATTGTGAACCAGTATTTTGCCTACACAATTGTGAACTAGTCATTTTGACTACACTATTGTGAACCAGTCTTTTTGCCTATATAATCGTGAACCAGTATTTTGCCAATACTATTGTGAACCAGTATTTTGCCTACTCTATTATGAACAAGTCCTCTTGCTTACACAATTGTGAACCAGTCATTTTGCCTACACAATTGTAAATCAGAATTTTGCCTACACTATTGTGAACCAGTCCCTTTGCCAACACTATTGTGAACCAGTCCCTTTGCCAACACTATTGTGAACCAGTCCCTTTGCCAACACTATTGTGAACCAGTCCTCTTGCCTACACTATTGTGAACCAGCCATCTTGCCTACTCTATTGTGAACCATTCCTCTTGCCTACTCTATTACGAACCAGTCCTGTCACCCCCAAAATAAACCAGTCCTGTTACCTACATTATTGTGAACCAGCCATCTTGCCTACTCTATTGTGAACCATTCCTCTTGCCTACTCTATTACGAACCAGTCCTGTTACCCCCATAATAAACCAGTCCTGTTACCTACACTATTGTGAACCAGTCCTCTTGCCTACACTATTGTGAACCAGTCCTCTTGCCTACACTATTATGAACCAGTATTTTTCCTACTCTATTGTAAACCATTCCTTTTGCCTACTCTATTGTAAACCAGTCCTGTTACCTAAACAATTATGAACCACTGTTATTGCTAAAACTAGTGTGAACCAGTCCTCTTGCCAACACAAATGTGAATCAGTCCTATTGCCTACTCTAATTGTAAACCAGTTCTTTCGCCCACTCTATTGTGAACCAGTATTTCGCCCACTCTATTGTGCACCAGTATTTTGCCTACTCTATTGTAAACCAGTCCTTTTGCCTACTCTATTAAAACCAGTTCTTTTGCCTACTCTATTGTGAACCAGTATTTTGCCCACTCTATTGTGAACCAGTATTTTGCCCACTCTATTTTAAACCAGTCCTTTTGCCTACTCTATTGTAACCAGTATTGTGCCAACACAGTTGTGAATTGTGAACCAGTCCTCTTGCCTACACAATTGTGAACCAGTCCTTTTGCCTAAACTGTTGTGTACTACTCTCACTGGTTCGACCCTGTATGTTCCGCTCCTGTTCTTGCAGTCCCTCGCCGGACTTGTTCATCTCAACCTGGACTCATGTCGAATATCCGACGAGGGCTGCAAGGTGGGTGGGACATGAAAACTATATCTGGGTTGTACACTATGTGATGACACGTGATGACGACATTGACGTTGACGACATGGACGATGTGCAATATGTAATGACACGTGATGACGACATTGACGTTGACGACATGGACGCTGTACACTATGTGATGACATGTGATGACACGTGATGACGACATTGATGTTGACGAACGACAATGATGTTGACAAAATGGACGTTGTACAATATGTGATGACATGTGATGACACGTGATGATGACATTGACGTTGACGACATGGACGTTGTACAATATGTGATGACATGTGATGACGACATTGACGTTGATGACATTGACGTTGTACAATATGTGATGACATGTGATGACGACATTGACGTTGATGACATTGACGTTGTACAATATGTGATGACATGTGATGACACGTGATGACGACATTGATGTTGACGACATGGACGTTGTACACTATGTGATAACATGTGATGACACGTGATGACGGCATTGACGTTGACGACATGGACGTTGTACAATATGTGATGACATGTGATGACACGTGATGACGACATTGATGTTGACGAACGACAATGATGTTGACGAAATTGACGTTGTACAATATGTGATAACATGTGATGACACGTGATGACGACATTGACGTTGACGACATGGACGTTGTACAATATGTGATGACATGTGATGACATGTGATGACGACATTGACGTTGATGACATTGACGTTGTACAATATGTGATGACATGTGATGACACGTGATGACGACATTGACGTTGACGACATGGACTTTGACACTACGTGATGACATGTTATGACACGTGATGACGACATTGACGTTGTACAATATGTGATGACATGTGATGACGACATTGACGTTGATGACATTGACGTTGTACAATATGACATGTGATGACACGCGATGACGACATTAACGTTGACGACATCGACGTTGACGACATTGACGTTGTACAATGTGTGATGACATGTGATGACATAGCTTAGATGAGCGCCTGTTCCCCTGGACCTGGATTGTGTCGGATTTCCAGCAAGGGCGGCAGGTTGAGTGTGCGTGGAGTACATTAGTTATAATGTGATACAGATATCTTCAGGGCATGGCTCCTTACAAAATGCACCCGGCAAAGCCCGCATAATAGATAGGTTTGAATATTGTCCACTTGCATAGTGTTACACACGCATACGCACACACACACGCACACACACACATACACACACATTCACTCACACACACACACACACAAGCACGGGTGCTGACTTGTACTTTCATTTGGTGCAGGTGCTGCAAAAGCTCAAAGGGCTACAGACTCTAAATCTGAGCGACACACTGGCAGGGGTGAGTGGTAAACCAAAACAATTGAACTGGCAGACATTGTGGATTTGGTGTCATGTGCAAGTGAGTGGTAAGCCAAAACAACTGAGCTGGCAGACATTGTGAATTTGTTGTCATGTGCAGTCGAAAAAATAAACAAAGGGCTCAATGCATAGAAAAAGAGTGAAGAGTGAATTGTGGAAAGGCGGGTGGCTGAAAATACTGCATTGGTACGTAAAGTATTGTTGTGATCAGGGCACCTGTAAAGCTCCTAGCTCTCGATCACACATCCCTTTTTTTGTTCTGAGGTGTTTTATGGGTTGTTATTACATCCCATTTCTGTTGAGAGGTGTTTCATGGCGCCTCGGTGGCACTTTTTCCACCTCGTGCAGTAAATAGCTGCTGAATATAGCAATTGAGTTCCTACCCGCACAATCACAATCACAGAGAAACGGGTTTTTTGTGGCACAAAACTGAGTCATGTGATTTTTCGCTTGCACTTGCAATGATCTGCAAAAAGGAAACAGCACTTTGAGGACACTGATCTGCATTAAGGAAAATGATCTGCATTAAGGAAACTGATCTACAGGAAGCAGTACATAAATGCCAGAACCGTATATATACACCGTATATGAACGTATATTTGGTGATTTTCCTGCCAAAATTACCGTATATACACGGTATATATATATGGTTTTGGCCAACCTTACACATTAAGGAAACTGATCTGCCAAAAGGAAACAGCACGTAAACACCCACCAGCCAGCTCGCAGGAAACAGATGACAGCTTTAAAGAACATAATTATTTCCTTGTTCAGAACTTTGTTGCAAACAGGCGCCCTGGACTGCAATGTTCACAAACTAATTTGTTCCTGTAAAAATGTAAGGAGTGGTTCTCACTGCCTTTGAGTGTGTCTTTCCTTCCTTTTTTCCCCTTTTGATGGTGGCATAGTCAAGCTGGCCCTTGGGATCCCTTGGGATGTTCCTCGGGCACAAAAATATTCTTCACAGCACAAAAGTGTTCTTCACAGGGCAAAAGTATTCTTCACAAAAGTATTCTTCACAGGGCACAAAAGTATATTTCACAGCACAGAAAGGGGGCCTGCTGTGAGGCTTGGATCCTGAGACAAAATTGAAACCTGAATTGAAACCTGAGACAAAATTAAAACAGTGTGAATGATCTAGTAGAGGACGAGAGGCGTGTTCTAGCCTTCACGTACCGTGGCATGCCGTTGTCACATCCCTCAAGCAAATCAACAAATCAACCACACTACGTTGTTATGTCTCAGGAACCAAGCCTTCTGTAGCTTGCCAACGATCACAAAATTGAAACAATCTCACTAGTCACACACTTTTGAAATAATCACGTTAATTTTGTCTCAGGACCCAAGCCTCACGCACCTTGCTAGTGTGTTTCCTCTGTTAAAACGACAACACTAATCACACATTGCTTCATTGCATCTGAAGATCTAAGCCTTACGTAGCTTGCCAACAACTACACAATCAAAACGATCACACTAACCACACACCGCTTCATTTCTTCTCAGGATCTAAGCCTCAGCTACCTTTCCAGCGTCACGTCCATCAAGCGCCTCAGCCTTGCGTACACAAAGGTATATATAAAGGACTTGGATTTGGATTTGCAAATTGCTATCTGTGCCTTGCAACCTGCTCTGTACTCTATACCACATACTTACTTCCCTTGAGCTCCCTAGCCCTGTATATACAGCAACGTTCGCTGTGCTCTTCACTGTCTGCACTTCACTCTCTGAATAAAACGCACCGCATAATACAGTCGATTTAAACACACTTTCCCTGAGCTGCTCAGCCTTGCAAATGCAGAGGTGTGCATGAAAGTGAGTCTGTGGGTAACCGTGTGGGTGTCTGTGTGGGTATCCTTGTGGTTGCTGTGTGGATTATTGCGTGGTTACTGAATGGATCTTTGTATAGCTGAATGTCTGGGTCACTGTGTGTGGAAATTTGCTCCTGTATGTGGAAATTTGTGTTTGGGAAATTGTGTGTGTGGAAATTTGCTCACTTATTACAAGCAGCGTACTCAGCTGCCCAGCGTTGTATGTAAAAAGGTGTGCACTTTGCATGATATTACTGTCGCAATTCTGTGTGTGATATTACTTATTGTGTGATATTACTATGGCATTACTGTGTGTGACATTACTTTCTGTGTGATAGGTATTACTTATTGCGTGTGAGCCGGCATTACAGTGAGTGATATTACTTATTGTGTGATATTACTGTGGCATTACTGTGTGTGATATTACTTATTGTGTGATATTACTGTGGCAATCCTGTGTTTGAAATTACTTATTGTGTGATATTACTGTGGCAATCCTGTGTGTGAAATTACTTATTGTGTGATATTACTGTGGCATTACTGTGTGTGATATTATTTTTTGTGTGAAATCACTGTGATATTACTGTGTGTGACATTACTTTCTGTGTGATGGGTATTACTTATTGTGTGTGAGCCGGCATTACTGTGTGTGTGTGTGATATTTTGCTACTTTTGCTTATTACTTATCACAAGCAGCTGCCATCATGCGCTTCAGACTCTCTCCCTCTCTCTCTCTCTCTCTCTCTCTCTCTCTCTCTCTCTCTCTCTCTCTCTCTCTCTCTCTCTCTCTCTCTCTCTCTCTCTCTCACACACACACACACACACACACACACATACACGCATACACACACACATACACACACGCATACACACACGCATACACACACACACGCATTCACACACACACGCACACACACGCATACACACACACATACACACACACGCACACGCACACACACACACACACACAGGTGACGGATGCTGGACTGCAGTCGCTGTCGCACCTGACCTCCCTGCGTGACTTGAATTTGGACGTTGGTGGGTGGTTTAGTGCAAATATGTGCATATATACGCGTGCGTGCGTGTGTGTTTATGCATGCATGCGTGCGTGCGTGCGTGTGTGTGAGTATGTGTGTGTTGTGTGTGTGTGTGTGGTTTTGTGTGCGTGTGTCACATAAAATATGTGTGCAGGTATTGGGCTCATTTTGGTGGCAGAGGCACTTGAATCTCCTGCGTGAATTAAAATTCATACGTTGGTTGGTGCCTGAATTCCCAACGTGACTTACATTCAGACGTTGGTGGGTGCCTGGAGTCCCTGCGTGAAGTAAATTTGAACATTGATGGGTGTCTGGAAACCCAACGTGACATACATTCAGACGTTGGTGGGTGCCTGGTTTTCTTGCTTGACTTGTACTTGGATGTTGATGGATGCCTGGATTTCTTGCGTGACTTCAATTTAGACGTTGATGGGTGCCAAGGGAATTCCCTGCATGACATGAATTTAGACGTTGGTGGGTGTTTAAATCCCCTAAATTCAGACGTTAGTGGGTGCCTGGATTTTCTGCGTCACATAACTCAGATGTCGGTGGGTGCCTAAATCCCTTGTGTGACTTGATTTCGGACTTTGGTGGGTGCCCAAAATGTCTTGCATGACTTAAATTTTCTAATGAGTTGTACGTTGGTGGGTGATTTCTGCGTTTCAATTAGAGTGAAGGCTGTGCTAGTGGTGGGCATGTATTGAGGCGGAAGGCACCTGGCTTCTCTATTTGAGATGACGGTTTTCGGAACTCGAACACTTTGGCTTCTCTATTTGAGTTGATGGTTTTTGGAACTCAAACACTTTGGCTTCTCTATTTGAGTTGATGGTTTTTGGAACTCAAACACTTTGGCTTCTCTATTTGAGTTGATGGTTTTTGGAACTCAAACACTTTGGCTTTTCTATTTGAGATGATGGTTTTCGGAACTCAAACGCTTTGGCTTCTCTATTTGAGATGATGAATTTGGGAACTCAAACGCTTTGGCTTCTCTATTTGAAATGATGTTTTTTGGAACTTAAACACTTTGGTGGGTGGTGCAAATGTGTGTGCCGCGACTTTAGTAAGCTAAAACGGTGGTGCTGGTGGTGGGCAGTACTTCAGATGCTGGTGGTGGTACTTTGAGGTGGGAGTAGGGACGTATATACCAGCACAATTTCAGCATGGTATTTCAGATGCTTGTGGTGGTACTCTGAAATGGGCGTAGGGACGTATATACCGACAGTAATTCAGATGCTGGTGGTGGCACTTTTGAGGTGGCAGTAGGGACGAGTATACCAGCACTATCTCAGCATGGTATTTCAGATGCTGGTGGTGGTACTCTGAAATGGGCGAGGGACGTATATACCGACAGTATTTC